>Ga0302320_10001365_pt1 | contig 58682 bp, 52 predicted proteins | sample Bog_T0_3_FD_202130 | JGI IMG/M metagenome (GOLD analysis project Ga0302320, IMG submission 202130) | Peat permafrost microbial communities from Stordalen Mire near Abisko, Sweden - Bog_T0_3 | ecosystem: Environmental > Terrestrial > Soil > Wetlands > Peat | place: Sweden: Abisko, Stordalen Mire... | reverse complement strand
ATTGATTCAACTGACCTCAGATCTCGATCCTGACATTGGGAACGGGAACAGGACCGGGGACAGTCCAGTGCGGGTAGATCGAGCACAAATCAACTGACCCCTGACCCCTGATCCCTGACCCCTAACATGGGCCGGGAGGAAGGCTCCTCTGGATCAAGAGTCCGGAGGACCGTAAACCGGCCGTCATCCGAAGTCAGGAGAAGAACAAGAAATGGCACGTTATACAGGACCAGTCTGCCGCCTTTGCCGTCGCGAAGGCACCAAGCTTTTTTTGAAGGGCACCAAGTGCCTCTCTGACCGCTGCCCAATTGAGAAGCGCAACTTCCCGCCGGGCATGCATGGCAAGGACCGCAAGGCCAAGATTGTGGGCTACGGCCTGCAACTGCACGAGAAGCAGAAGGCCAAGCGCATGTACTTCACTCTGGAAGGCCAGTTCCGCGAGTACTACGAGAAGGCCAACCGCGCCACCGGCGTTACCGGCGAACTGCTCATCCAGCAACTCGAGCGGCGCCTGGACAACGTGGCCTTCCGGCTCGGCTTCGCCATCTCGCGGCGCCAGGCGCGGCAGGTGGTTCGCCACGGACACGTCTCGGTGAACGGCCGCAAGGTGAACATTCCTTCCTACCAGGTGCAAGTGGGCGACGAGATCGCCATTCGCGAGGGCGCGCGCAAGCTGCTGATCGTGGAGCAGGGTGCGCAGTACGCCGCGCAGAACCCGGTTCCGGCATGGCTCGAAGCCAACTTCGACACCTTCACCGGCCGCGTGCTCTCTCTGCCCAAGCGCAAGGATGTCAACCTGCCGATCAACGAACAGCTGATCGTCGAACTGTACAGCAAATAACAGGGGTCAGTTTTCAGTTGTTAGGGATCAGTTTTGGTCTTCGGTGCCACGAGGCTTTGGCTGAAAACTGACAACTGACCACTGACATCTGCACTTCAACCGAGGGAGAACTTGCGCGGCCGCCGCAAAATGCATCGCGACGTACATGCCGCGCGGGAAAAGAGACCAGCTTATGTTGTGGAGAGGATTTCAAAAGCCGAAGCGTTTGGCCGTGGATGCCGAGACGCTTTCAGATACATTTGGCAAGTTCAGCGCGCAGCCCTTTGAGCGTGGATTTGGCACCACCATCGGCAACGCCTTGCGCCGGACCTTGCTTAGTTCTATCGAAGGCGCCGCCGTCACCGCGATTCGCATTGAAGGCGTGCTGCACGAGTTCCAGTCAATCGGCGGCGTGGTTGAAGACGCGACCGACATCATCCTGAACCTGAAGCAGGTTCCCTTCAAACTCGCCGGCGAGGGGCCCAAGGCGCTTTATCTGCGCGCCGACCAGCCCGGCGTCGTGACCAGCGGCATGATTGAAGCCGACGGCGACGTGGAGATTCTGGACAAGAACATTTATCTGGCCACGCTGTCGGAAGGCGGCAAGCTGGACATGGAGATGCGCCTGAAGCGCGGGCGCGGCTACATCTCCGCCGACAAGAACTTCGACGCCGACCTGGGCCTGGGCTTCATCCCAGTCGACTCCGTTCACTCGCCTGTGCGCCGCGTCAACTATGTGGTCGAAGCCGCTCGTCTGGGCCAGATCACAGACTACGACAAGCTGACGCTCGAAGTGTGGACCAACGGCGCGGTTCTGCCCGCCGATGCAGTCGGGCTGGCCGCCAAGCTGCTCAAGGATCACATGAACATCTTCATCAACTTCGAGGAAGAAATCGAAGCCGAGGCGCGCGGGGAAGAGAGCCGCGGCCTGCTGCGCAACGACAATCTGAATCGTAGCGTTGAGGAGCTCGAGCTTTCCGTCCGCAGCTACAACTGCCTCAAGAACGCCAACATTCAGTCCATCGGCGAGCTGGTGCAGAAGACCGAAGCCGAGATGCTGAAGACCAAGAACTTTGGCCGCAAGAGTCTGAACGAGATCAAGGAAATCCTCGCTCAGATGGGGCTTTCGCTGGGCATGAAGATCGACGAAAACGGCAACCCGGTACCCGGACCCACCAGCATTCCTCCCGCTGCCGCCCTGGCCGCCAGCTATGGCCGCTACGACGACGAGGACGAGCCGCTGGATTCTGTTGACCTGCAGCTGCCGACAGAGACGGAAAATTTCTAAAGGCAGGGTTCAGGGGGCAGGGCTCCGGGATCGGTTGATTCATTAGCTGATCGGAGTTTCGTACTGACCCCTGATCACTGACCCCTGAACCCTATACCCGAAAGAGAGTTGCATCATGCGCCATCGCAATGCAGGAAACAAGCTCGGACGTAACACCAGCCATCGCCGCGCCCTGTTGCGCAACCTGGTCACGTCCGTAATCGTGGAAGATCGCGTGGAGACCACCGTGGCCAAGGCCAAGGCGGTTCGCCCGCTGATTGAAAAGATGATCACCCTGGGCAAGAAGGGCGATCTGCACTCACGCCGTCAGGCGCTCAGCTTCCTCATGACGGACAAGTCCGTGGAGCGGCTGTTTGACACCGTGGCCCCGCGCTACGGCGACCGTCAGGGCGGCTACCTGCGCATTGTGCGCTCCGGCTTCCGCCAGGGCGACGGCGGCGAGAAGGCCTTCATCGAGCTTCTCGGCGCGGAAAAGCAGCTGGAAGTGAAGCGCCAGAAGCGCGACGATCTGAAGGCAAAAAAGCGCGCAGAGCTCGAAAAGCAGCTGGAAGAGAGCAAGAAGGAAGAGCCGGGCGAAGAAGCCGCTTAACCGCGAGTCTCTTTCATCAGCTTCACTCTTCGCGTAGAAGATCACACGGGCGTTCGTCACAGCGGACGCCCGTGCTGTTTCCGCTGCGGCATATCGCCTTTTCGCGTGTCGCACGCGTCAAACAGACATGATGTTGTTCGCAAAACGGTCTCTGCTGGGCGCCGCCTTCTGTGTCTTTCTTTGCTTTACCGCCAGCATTCGAGCGCAAGAACTCATGCCGCATCTCATTCAACTTGCCAGCGGCAAGACGCTTACCCTCAACCTCCCCTCCAACTTCACCATCAACGTGGCCGCGCAGGGGCTGAAGCGGGTTCGCTTCATGACCATGTCGCCGGACGATCGTATCTTCGTTACCGACATGCACGACCTGGGCGACAATACGTTGGGCAAGGTCTACATTCTTGAAGGCTGGAATGAGAAGACCGGAAAATTCGCGAAAATTACGCCGTATCTCGAACACCTGCGCAACCCCAATAACGTTGTCTTCTACACCGAGCCGGCGCAGAACGGAAAGCTGGCGCAAACCTGGCTCTATCTCCCGCTGACCGACAGGCTGCTGCGCTACGGGTACAACGCGGGCGACCATGCGCCCACGGGGCCGCCCGAGGTGCTGGCGCACTATCCCGATTACGGCCTCAACTACAAGTATGGCGGCTGGCATCTCACGCGTACGGTAGCCTTCGCAACCCTGCACGGCGAGACGCGGCTCTACGTGACAGTGGGCAGCTCCTGCAACGCGTGCAATGAGAAGGAGGAGATCCGCGCCACGTTGACCGCGATGGATCCGGACGGCGCGCATCAGCAGATTGTGGCGCGGGGCCTGCGCAATGCCGTGGGAATGGAATCCATCTCATCCATCGACGGCGGTGCTCTGTTCGCCACAAATATGGGGGCGGACCACCTGGGCAAGGGTGATCCCGAGGACACATTTTTTGAGCTCGACAGCAATGCTCACCCGGTTCCCGAGGGCTCCAACTACGGCTGGCCAACCTGCTACTTCGATCACGGGCAGCCCAGGGCAGACCATCTCATCTCAGATCCCAAGACCACGGATCGCGTTGTTCCGCGGCCGCCGGACGGGCCGCCTCCAGCGCAATTCGACTGTGCGAGGGTTCCCGCCGCCTACACCACGTTTGCGGCGCACGGCTCGCCGCTTGGTCTGGAGTACTTTGACTCCGGCAACAAGGCTCTCACCAATTCGTTTCTGGTCGCGTTGCACGGAGCAAGCCATGCGGACATCGGCACCGGCTATCGAGTCGTCCGCTTCGACGCCGCCAACCGCAAGCCGCTCGACTTTATCACCGGCTTCCTCGACCATGGCAAGGTGAAAGGACGTCCCTGTGGCATCTTGCGCGTGGGGCCGGATGCGTTCCTGCTGACAGACGATCATGATGGAGCGATCTACTACGTCCACGCCCAATAAGCCGTGGGGGCCCTACGCAGCCCGTGCCAGCCGCTTGGGCTTGAAGCTTCTCATGAAGATGTAGACCAGCAGCTGCAAAGTAATGGCGCCGGTGCAATCCAGCAGCACGTCCCAGGGAGTGCCGGTGCGGTTGGGCAGGAACGTCTGGTGCCATTCATCGCAACTGGCTACCAGCGCCGTGCCTAAAAGCGCGAGCAGCGCGTCGGGCAGGAAGCGGGAATGAGGCAGCGTCAGCCACCAGGCACGCAGCCAGGCCAGGCCGATGAAGCCATAGCCAAGGAAGTGGCCGGATTTGCGGATGTAGTGGTGAATCGTCTCCCAGCGCGGGTTGGAGATGTGCCCGAAGAGAGCCTCGAAGATGCGGCGCAGCGGGCGGCTGGTGTGGTTGGAGCCAAACCACTCTGTCGATTCCAGAATGATGACGGCAATTCCAACCACAACCGGCAGCCAGACATAGATCCAATACCAAAGGCCGCGCCTCGAACTATTCGACATGATAGTTGGGCGCCTCCCGGGTGATGATCACGTCGTGGACGTGACTCTCGCGCAGGCCGGCGCCGGAGATGCGTACAAACTGCGCATTCTCCTGCAGTTCCTGGATGGTGCCGCAGCCCAGGTAGCCCATGCCGGAGCGCAGACCCCCGACGAGCTGGAAGACCATGGACTCAAGCGGGCCGCGATAAGGAACGCGCCCTTCAATACCCTCGGGAACAAACTTGGCCAGGCGATTCTGGCTGGCGCGCTCGCGTTGCACCACGCCCTCGCTGCCCAACTCGGCGCTGGCCATGTCGGCTGTGCTCTGGAAGTATCGCTCGCCGGAGCCCTGCCCCATCGCCGTCAGCGAGCCCATGCCGCGGTAGCTCTTGAAGCTGCGGCCCTGGTAGAGAATCGTCTCGCCGGGGCTCTCGTCGACGCCGGCAAAGAGCGAGCCAATCATGACCGAGCTGGCGCCGGCGGCGATGGCTTTGGTGATCTCGCCTGAGTACTTGATGCCGCCATCGGCGATCACCGGAATGGCGCGCTCGCGGCCGGCGCGGTAGGCTTCGGCAATCGCGGTGACCTGCGGCATGCCTGCGCCGGTGACCATGCGCGTGGTGCAGATGGAGCCGGGGCCGATACCCACCTTGATGGCGTCCGCGCCGGCATCGATCAGAGCCAGTGCGCCCTCGTAGGTGGCTATATTGCCGGCCAGCAGGTCCACACTCGGGAAGGCCTTCTTGACGGCGCGAACCGCATCGAGCACGCGAATCTGGTGGCCGTGTGCGGAGTCGATGACCAGCACATCGGCACGGGCGCGCACCAGCTCCGCGGCACGTTCCAGATAATCGCCCGTCGCGCCAATGGCTCCGCCCACGCGTAGCCGGCCCTGGTCGTCCTTGCTGGCGTTGGGATATTTGAGCTTCTTCTGGATGTCCTTGACGGTGATCAGGCCCTTGAGCTCGTACTGGTCATTGACCACCAGCAGCTTCTCCACGCGGTGCTCGTGCAGAATCAGCTCGGCCTCTTCCAGCGTGGTGCCCACCGGGACCGTGATCAGGTTCTTCCGGGTCATCACGTCGCCGATGGGAATATCGGTGCGGGTCTCGAAGCGCAAGTCGCGGTTGGTGAGGATGCCGACCAGCTTCTTGCCCTGCGTGACGGGCACGCCGGAGATCTTGTAGCGGCGCATCACCTCGAGCGCGTCGCCGATCAGCTGATCGGGACCGATCGTAACCGGATCGACGATCATGCCGCTTTCGGACCGCTTCACCTTGTCGATTTCGCCGGCCTGGTCCGCAATGGTCAGGTTGCGGTGCACAATACCGATGCCGCCCTGCTGCGCCATGGCGATGGCCATGCGCGACTCGGTGACCGTGTCCATGGCGGACGAGAGCAGCGGCGTGTTCAGCGTGATGTCGCGAGTCAACTGGGTCTGGGTGCTGACCGTTGCGGGCACCACCTCGCTGTAGGCGGGCACCAGCAATACGTCGTCAAAGGTAAGGGCTTCAATCAGATTTTTGGTCAGCATAAGAGTCAGACGCGCCAGCCGGGCCGGGGATTCGAGATCCCGGCGCGGCTGGCGCGTATGTCTATTGTAGCGGAGGGGGCTAGGGGGTTGCGGAGAGGGCGGTTATGCGGGAGACCACATACTCGCGGATCAAGCGGACGGTGGTGCAAAGATCTGCTTGGCGAGTAGCCGCGTGCTGAAAGAGCAAGTCATATCGATATTCGACTGCGAAGTCGTTGAGGTCAGGGAGGGCGATGGGCGTGGCAGGAAGAGTCTCGCCCAAATCGTGCCAAACCTTGGCCAGACGCACCAGATTGTGCGTGAGCTCGAACGGCACCGATCGGGCGGAGATGAGGGCCTTCAGCAGTTTCTCCACCGCTTGCTGTGCGTGAAAGCCGAGAACCGCACCCACCAAAGGCCAAGCATGAGCACCATCGCCAGCGCAAAAAAGGGTTGCGAGTCCAAGTCCGATCCGTTTGAGAATTGACGGGAGCATGGTGCCTCCTCACACCCCCACCGGGAACAGCTTCGGGCTGGATTCTTCTGGTTCACCTTCAAGCAGCCGGGGCGACTTTCTTTGCGGCTTTGAGGAGCACGCGCAGGGCCTCGTTGACGGAGTCGGCGTCGGGGAATGCCGCCGCTACATCGGGTGCGATGGGCACCATCACCACGTCGCCCTTGGAGCGGTTTGCGTATTTGCCCCGGACGCCGCCGGCCATGTCGTACTCCGGCCGCATGGTGTCCTTGAACTTCGGGGATTCACTGGTCTTGGTAGGCATCTCGTTCGCTCCGTGTGGGCAGTCTTGCGCTGATAATGCGGATTTCGTCCAGATCCTCGGTATGGCAGAGGAGAACGAGCCGATGCTTGAATGATAGCCCAAGTGTGAGAAATCTGTTCTCCGTCACGGAGTGATCCGGGTCCGGTTTCGTCACGGAAAGCTTGTCATCGAAGATTGTGGCCGCTTCCTCGAAGGAAACCTTGTGCTTGCGAAGATTCGCCCACGCTTTTCGAGGGTCCCATCGAACTTCCGGCTGCTGGATGGGCTCTTGCATGGGCTCGTCCTAGACCCCAACCGGGAAGGGCTTGGGGCTGGATTCGTCGTCGGTGTTGGCGGTGCCGGTGCGCCAGCGCTCGAAGCGGCCTTGCAGCAGGCTCATCAGGCCGGTGTACCAGTAGCCGATGACGAACAGAATCAGAAACGGCGCGGTGAAGTAGTTGTGGTTGGAGAAGGTATAGAGGATCGCTGCGAAAAAGTAGCAGCCCAGGAAGAGCTCGATCCATGGCGCCAGCACCAGGCGCTTGCGATACTTGGCGGCCTGCGACTTTTCGCCCTTCTTAGCCACGCGGTACTTGGGCGTGCGCACAAAGGCGCTCTTCATGCCGAACAGAGCTTCCATCACCGCCTTGGTGTTGGTAACGGTGAGGCCGATGCCGAGAGCCATAAGGAAGGGCAGATAGAGAAACGTCTTCATCCAGGTTTTAGGAAACAGCTCGCGCTCGCTCATCACATAAAACACCGCAATCGAAAAGGTGGAAGCGGTGAACAGCGGGAAGTCGATGAGCAGCATCTGGAACCAGCCCTGGTAGAAGCGGCAGATCATGGCCGGGATGAGCAGCGCGGACATGACGATCATGAGCGGATAGCTGAGGTTGGCGGTCAGATGGTAGACGGCTTCAATCTTGATGCGGCGCGGCACGTTGGAGCGGAAGATCTGCGGCAGCACTTTGATGCTGGTCTGGATGAGCCCCTTGGCCCAACGCGCCTGCTGGGTTTTGAAGGCGGTCATCTCAATGGGCAGCTCGGCGGGGCACTCGATGTGGGGCAGGTACTTGAATTTCCAGCCGGCAATCTGCGAGCGGTAGCTGAGGTCGGTGTCCTCGGTGAGCGTGTCGTGCTGCCAGCCGCCGCCGTCGGTAATGGCCTGGATGCGCCACATGCCGGCCGTGCCGTTGAAGTTGAAGAAGTCGCCGGAGCGGTAGCGCGCGCCGTGCTCCAGCACAAAATGCCCGTCGAGCAGGATGGCCTCGATCTGGGTCAACATGCTGTAGTCGCGATTGAGGTGGGTCCAGCGGGTCTGCACCATGCCGATCCCGGGCTCGGCAAAGTGGTGGACGACGTTCATGAGCCAGTCCGTCGGCGGCACGAAGTCGGCGTCGAAGATGGCCACAAACTCGCCCTTGGCCACTTTGAGGCCAGCGTCGAGCGCGCCGGCTTTGTAGCCGTATCGATTGGTCCGGTGAATGTAGACGATGGGATGGCCGAGCGCCGCGTAGCGCGCCACAATCTCCGCGGCAACCTGTTCGGTCTCGTCGGTCGAGTCGTCCAGCACCTGGATCTCAAGCTTGTCTTTCGGATAATCCATTTGGCAGACCGCCTCGATCAGGCGGTCGATGACGAACTGCTCGTTGAAGATGGGCAACTGCACAGTGACCCGCGGCAACTCGTCGAAATGGCTGTCAGGATTGGGGTTGGCGTTCTTGCGGTACTTGAAGTAGAGATAGCACATCGTATAGCGGTGGACGCCGTAGATGGCCAGAACGATCATGACGGCAAAGTAGGGCAGCAAGAGCGCCGCGTCAAAGAGGTTCCAGTGGTAGAGGCCCTGGAAGGTCTGGTCGGTTTGCTGCAGGGTCTTCAAGTAGTGGCGCAGGCCGTTCTGGGGGGCCAGGACCAGATGGGCGGCCAACTGCGTGGGCAGTCTCCCAAGCAGAGAGTGGTGCAGGCTGGCGATAGGGTTCAGACGGTTCACAAGCGCAGCGAACAGGGCAAGCCTCCACGACCGGGATACCGACCATTGTATGCGATGGCGGGGTGAAGCCGGGTCAGCCTGGTCCCATGTGCAGCCTGGCCAGGATGGTGGGTCTTTCGGCGTCCAGAACCTTGATCGCATCCTTGTCGTCGAGGCCCGGATATTTGCCTGCCGTCAAGTAGCTTATCCGCTGCATGTAGCGGCCCAGCTTCCCGTCAAACAAGTACATGTTCACCTTGTAGCGGTGAGCCGCGAAGTGTGTTTCTCCGTCTTTTGTGTCCCAAACGAAATCCGCCGTAACCAGGGCCGGCGCGTTGGAAATCTCAGGCAGATTCCACAGCTTGTACTCGCTCTGGTTCGTCAGTTCGACGGTCGGTAGCAGGTTCACAAAATCGCAGCTTTGCTGTTCCAGCAGCGCAAAATGGGTCAGCGTCCCGCTCCCCCCGCCGGAAAAGGTCGCCGCGAAGAGGACCAGATCCCGCCCGTCGAGTTTGCCGACGGTGCGCGCGCGGGGTGCAAGGCCGAAAATATATTTATCGCTGGGCAGCGTGTAGCAGTGTTCCGTGCCGCTCGATCCGGGGCAGATGCGGGCCGGGGACGTGGGCAAGCCATCGGAATCCGCCTTGCCGGGCAAAACGCGATACTGGGCGCAGCAGTCTGTGGCGCCAGCAATAATTGTTAGGACTAGCGCCAGCTGAGGGAATCCCTCTTCCCAAATCACTCGTTCCTCCCGGGCCGCTTGCTGGGATTTCCAGTATTCGGACGCTTCTCTATCTGGATCATGTTAAGCCCATTCGCAATCCGGATTTCCACCGAATTTTGCGCAAGATCGGCAGGTTCGGTGCGCATTTGCCCTCACCCGCCCAGCTGGCGTAGTGTTTGGTGGCAGTTGGAGATATTGCCATGCCCGCTCTTATTGATTCGCCTATCGTGGCCGCAGCAGGCGGCAGCTTCCTGGTGGAAACCCGCACCCCGGCGGAGGTGTTTACGCCGGAAGACCTGAACGAGGAACAACGGCAGATTGCGTCGACGGCGGCGCAGTTTGCCCGCGAGGAGATTCTGCCGGCGGCCGAGGCCATCGAGGCCAAGCAGCCGGGTGCGCTTCGATCGAAGCTGGTCAAGGCGGCGGAGCTCGGCTTTACGTCGGTCGATATCCCCGAGGAGTACGGCGGCGTGGGCATGGATAAAGTCTCGTCCACGCTGATCACCGACCACATCTCCGTGCTGGCCAGCTTCTCGACCGCCTTCGGCGCGCAGGTGGGCATCGGCACGCTGCCGCTGGTCTGGTACGGCACCGAGGATCAGAAGCGGCGCTACCTGCCCAAGCTGGCTTCGGGAGAATGGATTGCCGCCTATTCGCTGTCGGAGGCCAGCTCCGGCTCGGACGCCATGAATGTGCGCACCCGCGCCACGCTCTCTGCCGACGGAACCGAGTACATCCTCAACGGCGAGAAGATGTGGACCACCAACTGCGGCATCGCCGACCTGTTCACGGTCTTCGCCAAGATCGACGGCGAAAAGTTTTCCGCTTTTCTCATCGAACGTACTTCGCCGGGGCTGACCGTTGGCGCGGAGGAGCACAAGCTGGGCATTCGCGGCTCGTCCACCTGTCCGCTGGTGCTGGCCGACTGCCGCATCCCCGCCGCCAACCTGCTGGGCGAGGCCGGCAAAGGCCACCACATCGCCTTCAACGTGCTCAACGTGGGCCGCTTCAAGCTGGGCGTGGCCTGCATCGGCGGGGCTCGTCATGCGCTGGCGCACATGGTGCGCTACGCCAGGGAGCGCACCGCCTTCGGCAAACCCATTGCCGAGTTCGGGCTGATTCAGCGCAAGATCTCGACCAGCGCCACGCGGCTTTATGCGGCCGAGAGCATGGCCTACCGCACGGTGGGCATGATCGAGGCAAGCCTCGCCCAGATGACCGCCCAGGCGAGCGAGGAGCTGGCTCACTCCCCGCGCGAGACGCAGCGCAGGATCGAAGAGTACGCGGTCGAGTGCTCCATCCTGAAGGTCTACGGCTCGGAGATGCTGAGCGTGGTGACGGACGAGCTGGTGGCCACCATGGGCGGCTACGGCTATGTGGAGGAGTATCCGGCCGAGCGCTACTACCGCGACGCACGCATCAACCGCATCTTTGAAGGCACCAACGAGATCAACCGGCTCATCATTACCGGCTGGCTCATGAAGCGCGCGCTCAAGGGCCAGTTGCCGCTGTTGTCGGCTATCAAGAAGATCATGGACGAGGTAATGCAGCCGCCGTCATTCGACTCCGGCAGTGATGAAGGCGAGCTGCTGGCGCGCGAGACGGAGGTGCTCACCGCGGCAAAAAAAATTGCGCTGTTTGCGGCCGGTGTGGCCAGCCAGCGTTTCATGGCGGCGCTCGAAAACGAGCAGGAGATCATGGCCGACCTGGCGGACATGATCGCGCAGGTCTATGCGCTCGAGTCGGCGCTGCTGCGGGCGCGCAAGCTGGCCGGGGCAGGGAAGGCATCGGCCGAAGTGACGGCGGCCATGACCGGGCTGCTGGCGGACGAGACCATGGCGCTGGCCGAGCAGGCCGCGCGGCGGGTGCTGGCCGCCTGCGGCGAGGGCGATATGCTGCATACGCAACTGGCCATCCTGCGGCGGCTGGCGCGGTTCACGCCGGCAAATGCTGTCGCGCTGAGCCGCACCGTGGCGCGGCACGCGATTCAGCTCGAACGCTATCCGCTGTAGAAAGCCCAAGCGCACAGCGTGCGTTCCGCAAAAAGAACTCCACCCCGGCGGCGAAATTGCTGCCGGGATGGAGGAGTGACCGCTAGGAGACGTCGCGGCCGGCTGCTAGAAAAGTTGGGGCAGCAACTGGTGCTGGAGTTTAGTGCTGCACGAAGATGGTGAGAGTCATGTCGGAGGTGACAGGCTTGTTGTCGAGCATGGTGGGGCGGAACCGGAACTGGCGAACCGCGGCGGCAACAGGCTCGTCGAGGAAGTGGTTGGCCGACTTCACGACCTGCACGTCCTGCGCCTTTCCGTTTTCATCCACGTTGAGCGAGAGGACAACTTCGGCGTTCTGCGGGGCCGCGTCTTGAGCGAAGCTGGAGAGGGTGATGTCGGTGGAGGAAAGCACCTTGGCGGGCTTGATTCCCGTCGAGAGCGTACGGGCTGTGGATGCCGTAGCGGCATCGGTGGCGGGCGGGGTGGCGAGGGCCGCTGCGGAGAACAGCAGCGGAGACAAAAGAGCGCTGGTTATGAAAATACGACGCATGTATTACCTCCTTGGCGTTAATAGTAACCATCACAATCATAAACCTATTTTCATATGATTGTCAATCTTAAATGTTAAGGCGTTTGTTTTCAATAGAAACTAAGTATTTTGCAAGGAATATTAAGATTGAATGAATAGATTAGCGATAATTGCGGGTAGGAATTTATGGGCATGTTTGCCATTCAAGAAAGGTGCCCCAGGCACCGCTCTGCGACGCCTTTCAGATCGGGTTCGTGGCGGGGAGATTTTCTACAAACAAACCGGCCCGCTTCTCCTCATGAGGAGAAGCGGGCCGGTTTGTTTGGGGTTGCCGTTCGCGGGATTGTGGCGCAGCTCAAGCCGCGCCCTTTCAGCTGGAAGGCCGCAGCTGAAGTTTACGCCTTGGCGGTGGTCAGCGCGCCCAGGTCGGCGGCCAGTTTCTCAGTGGAGAAGGCTTCGATGAGGTCGCCTTCCTTGATGTCGGTGAAGTTGCCCAGGCCGATGCCGCACTCCATCCCGTTCGAGACTTCGCGCACATCGTCCTTGACGCGCTTGAGCGAGCCGATCTTGCCCTTGAAGACCTGCGCGCCGTCGCGCATCAGCTTGACCTCGGCATCGCGGCGAATCACGCCGTCCTGCACGCGGCAGCCGGCGATGGTGCCGACCTTGGGAATGCGGAAGACTTGCAGCACCTCCGCGCGGCCCACGTAGTTTTCCTTGAAGGTAGGGTCGAGCAGACCCAGCATGGCGAGTCGAATCTCGTCCTGCAACTCGTAGATGATGGAGTGCAGGCGAATCTCAATGCCTTCCTGCTGCGCCAGCTCGGCGGCCTTGCGCTCCGGGCGCACGTTGAAGCCGATGATGATGGTGTTGGAGGCCGTAGCCAGCAGCACATCGCTTTCGGTGATTGATCCGACGCCGGAGTGAATGACCTTGATGCGCACCTTCTCGGTGGACATGCGGGTGAGCGAGTCGGCCAGCACTTCGACCGAGCCGGTCACGTCGCCCTTGATGATCAGCGGCAGATCCTTGACGCCGGCGGTGCGAATCTGCTCGGCCAGGCCTTCGAGGGAGACGCGTGAACTCTTGGCGAGCTGAGAGTCGCGCTCCTTCATCTTGCGGTACTGGGCAATGCCCTTGGCCTTGTCGCGATCGGCCACGACCAGGAAGGTGTCGCCCGAGTCAGGCATGGCTTCGAGACCGAGCACTTCGACCGGTGTCGACGGGCCGGCTTCCTCGATGGCGCGTCCGCGGTCGTCGAACATGGCGCGGACTTTGCCGAAAGTGTTGCCGACAATGTAGCTGTCGTTCAAGCGTAGCGTACCGTCCTGAACGAGCACTGTGGCCACTGCGCCGCGGCCGCGATCGAGCTTGGCTTCGATGACCGAGCCGACGGCCTTGCGTCCAGGCGTCGCCTTCGGTGCGCGAATATCGGACACGAGACAGATCATTTCCAAGAGCAGGTCAAGGTGGATGCGCTTCTTGGCCGAGACCTCGACGAAGACGGTGCCTTCCTGGCCCGCGCCGGCCCACTCTTCCGGGATGAGGCCGCGGTCGGCGAGCTGCTTCTTGACGCGATCCGGATTGGCTTCCGGCTTGTCGATCTTGTTGACGGCCACAATGATGGGCACGTTGGCGGCCTTGGCGTGGTCAATGGCCTCGAGAGTCTGGGGCATGACGCCGTCGTCGGCTGCCACCACGATGACCACGATGTCGGTCACCTTGGCGCCGCGGGCACGCATGCGGGTGAATGCTTCATGGCCCGGAGTGTCGAGAAAGACAATCTCGCGGCCCGAGGCAGGCGAGCCTTCCTTGGTGAACTTCACCTTGTAGGCGCCGATGTGCTGGGTGATGCCGCCGGCTTCGCCGGCCGCAACGTCGGTTTCGCGGATGGCGTCGAGCAGCGAGGTCTTGCCGTGATCGACGTGGCCCATGACGGTGACCACCGGAGACCGCGGCACTTCCAACTCGCCCGTGTTCTCGGCTTCGAGCACTTCCTCGATGGCCTGGTTAGCGATCTCTTCTTCGTAGCTGATGACGGTGGCCGCCGCGCCGAACTTGGCGGAGACGTCCTTGATCATTTCGGCGTCGAGGGATTGATTGACCGTAACAAAAACACCGGTCATCAACAGCGTGGCGATCAGATCCTTGGCGCGCACTTCCAGTTTCTCGGCCAGATCCTTGACGCTGATGCCTTCGGTAACGGTGATTTCGCGGGTGATGGGCAGCGGCTCTCCGCCATATTGCACCCCGCCATAACGCGGCGGCGGCACAAAGCCCTTCATGGGGCCTTCCTTGGTCTTGGGGTACTGCGTAGGGCGGCCGCCGGGGCGTTTGTTGGGGGCGCGCTGCGGGCGCGGAGCCTCACCCGTGGGCGCTGCGCCGCCCGCGCCGGGGCGTGCGCCGAAACCGGGCCGGGGTGGTCCGCCAAAGCCGGGCCGGGCGCCAAATCCCGGACGCGCTCCGGGTGCTCCGGGCGCGCCGGTTCCCCCAGGGCCGGCATAGCCGGTGCGGGTGGGGTGCTTGGGACGCGGACCGCCGGGGAACTGGCCAGGTGCTCCTGGCGCTCCGCCGGGCGTGCGTTGCGGGTAGCTTCCAGGGCCGCTTCCGGGTCCGCTGGAGGGGCGGCGATCAAAGATGGGTCGTCCGCGCACAATGCCTGCGCCCGGAGCCTGGTTGCCGGTGCCAGGCACCGTGGCAGCGGGAGTTACAATGGGCGCCTTGTAGACCGGGCGGGGGCCCGTTTGCGGCATCACCATGCGGCGCACTGGCGGTGCGGGCGGGAGCGCGGGCGCGTGAGTGTGTCCGGAAGCGGGCTGGGTTGAAGCAGCCGGGGCTTCTGGTTCAAGAACGGGAGTGGGTGCCAGGGATTGAGTTTCCTTTTCGGCCTCGTGAGACGTGGAGGCTGCTGTTGCGGCAAGATCGGTTGGCACAGCCGTGGGCGCCGCGGATGGGACCACGGAGACAGCCTGGGGTGTAACTGCGGTTGCGTCGGAGACAGTGGGAGCAACGGCGGCTTGCGTCGCGGGCGGCTTGGCTGCGGCCGGTTTGACCGCGACCGGCCTGTCCGCTCCTGGCCGGTCCAGGGTTGCCCTGTCTGTGGATGGCTTCTCTTGGGCGCGGGGCTGTTCCTCGCGGGGAGCGGCTGGGGCTGTTGCCGGCTTGACCACCACGGTGCCCGTCGGCGGCGCCACCACAACTACCGGCGGCCGGGCCACCACGGCGCCCGCGGGCGGCCTGGCCACTACCGCTCCAACGGGCGGGCGGGAGGCAATGGCAGGAGGCGCGGGCGGAGCCACAACGATGGGCGGCGCCGAACGCGGCTGGGGCACAATCCTGCGCGGAGCAGGAGGCGCTGGCGCGGCAGCCATAACAGGCGCAGGCGGCGCGGCTTGAACGGGGGGTGCCACGACCGGCTGCTGAGGCCGCTGAGGCAAGCGAGCCTGCCGCGCCTCGGCTTCTTCTTCCTGCTTTTTGGCCAGAATGGCCTTCATCACGTCGCCGGGCTTGGCGATGTGGGAGAGATCGATCTTGGGTTGGATGCCCTGCGGGGCGCGCGAGGACTGGGCGCTCAAGTGGCCGCCGGACTTCGAGGTGCGCTCGAACTGCGCGCGAACCTTGTCCGCCTCGTAATCCTCCAGCGAACTGGAGTGGGTCTTGCCGCTGGCCAGGCCGAGCTCCGCCAATATGTCAAGAATCTGCCGACTCTTGACTTCCATCTCGCGTGCCAGATCGTTGATTCGAACCTTACTCATCCGCCTCTTTTCAAATTCTGCTGCCCACGCCGGTTAGTCGCTCATAGCTACCTCTTGGCAATGGATTGTGATCGAAATTCTATTATCGCCTGAATGGGTTAAAAAGATGCGACGCATGTTACGCGCCGTCCTCTTTGTCCCCATCCTCATCCTCTGTTGCGTCTTCGCCTGCGACCGGAGCGTCTTCCACGGCCAGTTCCTCCGCGGTTTCACTCGCTTCTTCTGCTTCTGTCTCAGCCAGGCTTCCGTTTGCTGCATTCTCCAGCAGGTCGGTTTCCGCCTCGGCTGTCTGCGTGCTCTCGGCTTCTTCCAGGACGTCTTCGGCGTTTTCGGCCTCCGCTTCGGCATCGCCTTCAACGGCATCCGCATCCGCGATCTCCGCTTCGCCGACCTTGCCGGCAGCCGACGCCACTGCATACTCCTCTTCACCCGCCGCAGCATCTGCTTCGGCGTGCTCAGCGTCCAGTAAGGCGCTTTCCGCCTCCGGCACATGGCCCTCTTCACCCTCTTCGAAGTGCCCGAAGTAGTGGCGAACGGCCACGCTGATGCGCTCCAGCGTCTTTTCGCCGATGCCGGGGATCTCTTCCAGCTGTTCGGGCGTCATGTCGGCCAGAGACTCGACGGTGGTGATGCCGGCAGCCACCAGTTTTTGAATAATGCCGTCGCCCAGCTCGGTAACCTGTTCGATCGGCGTGGAAGGCCCGCCGGTGAGCGCCTGCATCTGCTGCTCCACTTCCTGGCGCTTCTCTTCCTCGCTCTTGATGTCGATCTTCCAGCCCAGCAGTTTGGCCGCCAGGCGCACGTTCTGGCCCTTCTTGCCGATCGCCAGCGAGAGCTGCGTGTCGTCGACGATGACTTCGAGCTGCTTGTCCGTCAAGTCGGAAATAGACACGCGGCTTACCTTGGCCGGTTGCAAAGCCTTCTCGGCAAAGGTGGTGATCTCTTCGGAGAATTCAATGATGTCGATCTTTTCGCCGCGCAGCTCGCGGATGATCGACTGCACGCGCATGCCCTTCATGCCTACGCAGGCGCCGACAGGGTCCACGTCCTTGTCGCGCGACTGCACGGCAATCTTGGTGCGCTCGCCGGCTTCGCGGGCGATGGCGCGGATGACTACCGTGTTGTCGTAGATCTCCGGGACCTCCGACTGAAAGAGATTCGACACCAGCTCCGGCGCGGCCCGCGAGACGATGACCTGCGGACCCTTCGCGGCGCGGTCCACTTTGAGCAGCACCACGCGGACGCGCTCGCCGATGGAGAACTGCTCAAGCCGCGACTGCTCCCGTTTGGGGCAGCGCGCTTCCGCCTTGCCCAGGTCGTAGATCACGTCCTGGCCCTCGATGCGCTTGACGGTGGCATTGAGCACTTCCTTCTCGCGGTGCGCGTACTCCTGGAAAACGGTATCGCGCTCGGCCTCGCGCACCTTCTGAAAGATGACCTGCTTGGCCAGCTGCGCGGCAATGCGGCCGAGAGGGCTGGTGTCGCGATACATGCGGATCTCCGAGCCCACTTCCACGCCCGGAGCCAGTTCGCTGGCCTCGGTGAGCGTGATCTGGTTAAGCGGATCTTCAATCTCTTCGTCGTCGCCGACAACTGTCTTGTAGATATAGGCAGTGATGGCGCCGGTCTCTTTGTTGAGCTCGCCGCGCATGTTTTCCTGCGTCTTGTAAAACTTGCGCGTGGCCAGGGCGATGGCCTCTTCCACGGCGCCGACAACGATCTGGGGGTCAATGCCCTTCTCGTGGCTGAGGAGCTCGATACTTTGATACAAAGCGCTGCTGGCCATACTCTGCTTGCTCTCTTGTCTGCTCGTTCGCGGCGCGGGTCAATTGCGGCCCACGCCGGTTTGGTTGTGAGAGAGATGAAAATGTGGGTGGCAGGGCGCTCTTGCTCTTTTGTCCCTTGTCCCTATTCCCTATTTCTCTAGATCTCCGGCACCAGTTGCGCCTTCTCAATGTTGCTCAGCGCGATTTCTACCGTGTTGACGCCGGTCTTTCTGGTCTTGCTGTTCTGCTTTACCGCGTTCAGGTCAAGCGAAATGCTCTCTGCTGCGCCGGCGGCCAAACGTCCCTGCCAGTGCCGGTTGTTGCGGATGGGCTCGAAGGTCTGAATCTTCACCAGAGAGCCCGAAAACCGTTCAAAATCTTCCCGCCCGCTCAACTTCCTGTCCAGGCCCGGCGAACTTGCTTCCAGCGTATATTCGCTGTCCGGCACCAGGTCTTCCACGTCCAGCAGCACACCGAAGTCGCGGCTGAATGCGGCGCAATCCTCATGTGTGATGCCGGAAAGCTGCTCCACGCTCAGCGTGCCTTCCTTCAGGCTCTCCGGCAGCTCGTCCACTCCCTCGCCCGCCGCAATCGCCGCCTTCAACTTCGCCCGCCCCTCGGCGTTTTTCTCAAGGTAAATGCGGAGGACTCGCTCTTTTGCCGGTCCCAGGAACTCGAGGTCCACCACGTCCAGCCCATGAGAGGCAGCCACCCTCTGCGCCGCCGTTCGAATTGCGTCCAGCTTGACTGCCATCGCTTCTTTTCACCCAGGAAAGCCGCCACCCGCTCCCCCGGAAACCCAATCTTTAGAACCCGATCTCTAGGCCAACTCTGCGCCGCTCGCAATGCCTTGTCCCGTCGGGACACCGCCGGTCTTTCCGGTCTTGCTGCCGGAGTGTTTGCCCCGGGTTGTGCGTTTGGACCGGGGCTGCTTTTGCCCCAAATAAAAAGTGGGCTGTGGGCCCACTCATCTCTCCGCCAGCCGGCTTGCTCACGGCAACAAGGGCGGACAAATTCGTCTGCATGGTTATCATACGTCCATTTGCGCGGGAATTCAACCACCACCTGCTGCCCGAGCCGCCAACCGGCTATGCTCATCCTATGTCTACCAGCCGTCTTCCCCATCCGCCGCATTCGTCTCAATCTGTCTCCTCCGCAGCCGAAGCGCGAACAGCCCTGCTCAAGCGCGCCGCTCGTGATGCGATGGACTACCTGGAAGGCGTCGGCGCGCGGCCGGTTGCGCCGACTGCTGAGGCTGTGCGCAAGCTGAGCGCGCTGCGCGGGCCGCTGCCGCCGGGGCCGACCAGCGCAGAGACAGTCTTGCACCTGCTGCATGAGTTTGGCTCGCCGGCCACCATGGCCAAGACCAACGGCCGCTTCTTCGGCTTTGTGACCGGCGACTGCCTGCCGGCGGCTCTCGCGGCCGCCTGGCTGGTGAGTGCCTGGGACCAGAACGCAGCGCATCATGTGCAGTCTCCCGTGGCTGCCGAGCTTGAAGAGACGGCGATGGAGTGGGTGCGCGTGCTGCTCGGGCTGCCCCTGGGAACCGGCGGAGCGGTGACGACGGGCGCGACCATGGCCAACTTCTCCTGCCTGGCGGCGGCGCGGCACACGCTGCTCCAGCGTGCTGGGTGGGACGTGGAGGCCGACGGCTTGTTTGGCGCGCCAGAGATCACCGTAGTGGTGGGCGATGAGGTGCACCAGTCGGTGGTCAAGGCGCTGGGCATGCTGGGGCTGGGACGCAAGCGCGTGGTGCGGGTTCCGGTCGACGGCCAGGGCCGCATGACAGCCGACGCGCTGCCGCATCTTGATGCCATGACCATCCTCTGCCTGCAAGCTGGAAATGTGAACACCGGAGCGTTCGACCCCGCGGCGGCCATCTGTCCTGCCGCCCGCGCAGCCGGCGCCTGGGTGCATGTGGATGGCGCATTCGGCCTGTGGGCCGCGGCCTCGCCCGAGTATCGCAAGCTGACCAGGGGGTTCGAGCTGGCCGACTCCTGGGCCACCGACGCCCACAAGTGGCCCAACATCGGCTACGACTGCGGGATTGCGCTGCTGCGCGACCCCGGTGCGCTACGGGCGGCCATGTCCATCGTCGCGCCGTATCTGGTCCACGGCGAGGACCGCGACCCCTCCAACTACAACCCGGAGCTGTCGCGGCGGGCGCGCGGCGTGGAACTGTGGGCCGGGCTGCGCTCGCTGGGCAAGGAAGGGATGGCCGCGATTGTAGAGCGGACCGCGAGCCACGCGCGAAGGTTTGCGGAGGGATTGAAAGCGGCCGGCTATGAGGTGCTCAACGAAGTGGTCATCAACCAGGTAATGGTTTCCTTCGGCTCGCCGGAGAAGACTCTGCGCACCATTGCCCGCCTGCAAGCGGAGGGAACCTGCTGGTGCGGGTCAACCTTATGGCAAGGGCGGACGGCGATGCGCATCAGCGTCTCTAGCTGGGCCACCACCAAAGAGGATGTGGAGCGCTGCCTGGCGGCGATGGTGAACGCTGCCAAAGAGGACTAGAACGGTTTGCCCGGTTGCTGAATCCCTGCTTGACATGGGCCGCAAGCTCGGCGAGGCTTGATAGTCAGGCTGAAAGCGTTTCCCATCCGATGCGGCTTCATCCGGCTCACGATGGGCAAGCGAGGAGCGCAATGGATCCCCGTGACGAAATGGAATCTGACCAGTTGGATCTTCTGGCGCAGGCCTTCTGCGAGCAGCTGATGGCCTGCCTGGACGAGTGCGCGCGTGGACGCAAGGGGCTGTTCTCCGACGTGGAACTGCTCAGCGATGAAGGTGAGGGCGGCGCCTGGCCGGAGGCTGCGCGGCTGCGCGAACTGGCCGTGGCGCTGCAAGGCGTCTTCGCCCAGCAGGAACGGCAGAATGCTTTGTGCGACGAATTCCTTGACCTTTGCTCGATGCACGGCGAAAACCATCCCGGCGAGCGCAAACTGGCGCGGGCATTTCTGGAGCGGATTGAGCGGGGCGAAGTGGGTGTGCAGGCCGGCGAGGAGAGGAAGCTTTGGTCGTAGTGCATGCATTTCTGGCGCTGCTGGCGGGCTTTGCAGCCATGGCCGTGGTGGTCATGCTGGTCACAGCGCTGGTGACCCGACTGGCGCCGGAGTGGGCCGGGGCGGAGGGCAAGCCACGGCCTGGCTACGCCTTTGTGAACCTGGGCTACTCCTTTCTGTCCGCGGCAGCAGGAGGGTACGTGACGGCGTGGGTCGCGGCCGGCAATCCGCTGGTGCTTGTGCTGGTGCTGGGGATTGTGGTGCTGGCCATCTCTGCGCTGAGCGCACTGCAAACACGCGGTGCGCAGCCGGTCTGGTATGCGCTCACGCTGTTGACGCTCATGCCGCTGGGCGCGCTGGCCGGCGGTTTGGTCCGGCTCCGGGTGTTGGGAATTCTGTAAGACGATCCTGCTGCCCGTGGGAGACTCGGGAGTCCCTGGACTCTCCGCCGCGGCGGACGAGACCTGGGACGCCCCTGACCAGCGGACTTACCAGCGCACGCCGATGGTTACCGGAATCAACTCCGTAGTTCCCAGCCCGTCGGTTTCGGTGATGGGCGGGGTTTTGATGTAGACGTAGCGCGCTTCGGCGTAGAGTTTCATGGTGCCGTCGCCATAGACGCCGCCCAGGCGGTGACTGTAGCCCAGGCCAATGTTGCCACCCAACTGGTTGGACGAGAAGCTGTTGGCCGTCACAGTCACCGGGTAACCGTAGAAGTCGCAGCACTCCTGAATGTTGAAGTTGGTGGACTTGTAATAGTAGCCGCCCCCGCCGGTCAAATAGATGCTGTTGGCCGACTTGGGGAACAGGTCGATCACCGGGGCCGCGGTAATCGAGATGATGTGCGCATTGCCGGTTTGGCCGCCGCCGGCTGCAACCAGCGCGCCAGGCAGTTTGTTGTCCATGTACTGGAACTCGCCCAGCAGGCTGAAGCGCCGGGAGAAGTGAATGCCCGCGCCGCCAGTGAAGTTGCCGCCCCATGTGATGTAGGGCGTGTCGTTGCCGATGGGGGCGTTGAAGCCGCCGCCGGCCTCGAACGCGAGCTTGCTGAATCCGTGCCCGGAGTCGTTGTCCTGGCCGCCGCCGCCGCGGCCAGAGCCGAGCGCGGCGACTGCATCGTGCAGCGCGCCGGCGCCGGTCAGCCCATCGTCGGAGAACGGCTGGGACGAAGCGGAGCTCGATTCGCCCGCAAAGTATTGGGTGCTTGGGCTGAGGGAGGACGATTGAGCGCCGGCAAACGAGGCCACGCATAGAGCTGCGCTCGAAAGGAAGCAGACACGCCGCATGAGCGACATCGAGCAGGGAGTAGACATGTCGGTAACCTCAATGTTTGAATTGTCTTAAGTGCGTCCGGGATTTACGCGGTACTCCGTTCAAGGGATTAGACACCGATTCCGGGAGAAAGGTTGCGGTGGAGAATTGGATGGGCGGTGGGGATTGTTTATGTATTCCCACTATTCGAATTTGTGTCACTTATGTATGATTGTGTCACCAATGGAGAAAGGTGGGACAAATGGAATCTGTGGAACTTCAAGAACAGATGGTGGAATGGGAGCGGCCCCGGTTTCAGGAAGATCTCCGCGTCCGGACGCGGATTGGAGCAAAAGGCCGGATTGTGATTCCAGCCGCCATGCGCGAGGCGTTGGGGATGGCCGATGGCGACATGCTCGATCTGGTGGTGGTGGACGGCGAGTTGCGTATTGCAACCATGCGCGAACGGCTGCGGCGCGCGCAGGAGCGAGTGCGGCAGCTCATTCCTCCGGGAGTCTCGCTCGCGGACGAGTTGAGTGCGGAGCGGCGTGAGGCCGCAAAGCATGAATGAAGTTGTTTTGGATGCGTCTGCGATTCTTGCCTTTCTGCAGCGCGAACGAGGCGCGGATCGTCTGACGGATGAAATCCTGGATCATGCCGTCACCAGCACGGTGAATCTCGCCGAGGTTCAGACCAAGCTAGTTAAGGGCGGCTTTTCACCGGATGAGGCATGGGCGCAAACTCTTTCTGTCGTAATCTCGGCTGTGCCGTATACCGAGGAGCACGCGAAGACGGCTGGGGCCTTGATTACGACGACTGAAAAGTACGGGTTGTCCCTCGGTGACCGCTCCTGCCTGGCGCTGGCCATCGCCCTCAATGCCCCGGTGTATACGACCGAGCAGCTTTGGAAAAACCTGGAGGTGGGCGTACCCATTCACGTAATCCGCTGAAGCGGAACGCGGCTTACCAGCGGATTCCGGCGCTGACGGGAAGCAGGGAGATTTGCCCCAGGGGCGTTGAGCCGGAAGCGATGTAGTGATACCGCGCCTCGGCAAACACTTCCATCCGCTTCTCAAGGGAAAGTCTGTGCCGGACACCACCTCCAAAGGCGAATCCGGCCGCGTTGGCTCCGCCCTGGGACACCAGGCGGTAATATCCGCCGCCTCCGATCAGATAGGGGCTGGTTCCGGCGCGGGGGACCAGGTCGTAGGCCGCGGACACACCGACCGTTGCTATCACGTTCGAGTCGCCCGTAACCTGGCCCTTGTAAAGCGTGTTCTTGTTGAGACCGAAGTATTGCAGTTCCGCCAACAGCCTCAGGCGCGAGGTAAGCCGGTCGGTCGCGCCCACCGTCACATCCCAGCCCTTGTCAAAATATCCTGCTCCCTTGCCCACAACCGGGGAATACCCGCCGGAAACCTCCAAGCCAACGCGATTCCAGAAATGGTCGGAGGGAAATGGAGATCCCAGTTGACCCGTTTGCGGCACCTGGCCGGTCTGGTCCGGCGCGGTCTGCGCCGTTGCGCGGGAAGAAATCAACACAAGAAAGAAGAGAAAAAAGGCCGCAGCCGAACCGCGCTTTTGATTGAATTTGAGCAATTGCGCCTCGCAACTTGAAATCACTGCCATTTTCTCACGGGAGCTTTGGGAAGGTTTTTCTCAGAGCCTTGCCGAGGAGAGAGAACACCCGCGCAAAACGGCAAAGGCGGGGGCAGTTACGCCTCCGCCTTTGCACGGCAATTCGAGTTTGTACATCAGCCCTGGATTACATCAGCCCTGGATTACATCAGCCCTGGATATCGAACTGCTCCGGATGCAGAGCGGCATCGCTCTTGACCAGGATGTTCTTGCCCACCAGTTCTTCGAACTCCGTGAGCCAAGCGGCATTCTTTTCTTTGAGCACCTTCACCGTCTCGGGGTTCACGCGCAGTAGCACGTCTGCGCCTTCGAAGTGCTTCTTCATCTTGCGCAGCTCGGTGTAGATCTCGTTGCAGACCGTGGTCGGGCTCTTGACCATGCCGGTAGCCTGGCAGGTTGGGCAAGGCACACTTAGAGTCCGCTCCAGAGACTGTTTCACGCGCTTGCGGGTGATCGCCACCAGTCCAAAGTCGTTGAACTGAAGAACCTTGGTCGGCGCGCGATCGGCTTTGAGCGCCTCTTCCAGGGCCGCCAGAACGCGGAACCGGTTCTTGCGCTCGTCCATGTCGATGAAGTCGATCACGATGATGCCGCCCAGGTCGCGCAGACGAATCTGGCGGACGATCTCCGGCACCGCGTCCAGGTTGGTTTTGACGATGGTGTCTTCGAGGCGCGCCGACTTGCCCACGTATTTGCCGGTGTTGATGTCGATGGCCACCAGCGCCTCGGTCTGGTTGATGACGATGGAGCCGCCACTCTTGAGCCAGACCTTGGAGCGCAGGGCTTTGGAAATTTCGTCCTGGATGCCGAAATGCTCGAACAGCGGCACTTCCTTGTTGTACATCTTTACGCGCCGCACCAGCGTGGGCGAGAAGCGGTTGAGGAAGCGAACGATGCGCTCGTAGTCTTCCTGCGAGTCGACCCAGATGGAAGAGAAGTTGGCGCTGACCTGGTCGCGCAGGATGCGCTCGATGAGCGACAGATCGTGGTAGATGAGCGCCGGGGATTTGGACGACTCGGAGCGCTGCTTGATCTCGTCCCACAGGTGAATGAGGAAGCGGAGGTCGGCGCGCAGTTCTTCTTCCGACGCGCCCTCGGCGGCGGTGCGGACGATGAAGCCGCCTGAGGCTTCGCCGCGCTCATGGACCAGAATGCGCTTGAGGCGCTGGCGCTCTTCGTCGGACTCGATCTTGCGGCTCACGCCGATGTGCGAGACCGTGGGCATGAACACCAGGAAGCGGCCGGGAAGGGCGATGTGCGAGGTGATGCGCGCGCCCTTCTTGGCGATGGGCTCCTTGGCGATCTGAACCAGAATCTCCTGGCCGGGCTTGAGCAGGTCGGAGATGATGGGCAGGTCGGAGGTCTGCGCACTGCGGCGGGTCATGCCGCGGCGCTGGCCCTGGCCGCCTTGCGGACCGGCCTGGGCTCCTGACGGGGTTCCACGGCCACCACGGCGTCCGCGGCCACCGCGATCACGGCGCTGCTGCGAGTCCTGGCCCTGTCCGGCAGCCGGCTGGTTCGCCACGGCGGGCTCGTCCTCTTCGTCTTCGTCGTCCTCTTCGTCGTCTTCGTCGCCGTTCTTGCCGTCGAAGTTCAACTGGATCTTGTGGTCGAGATGAGCCTCCTGGAGCAGTTCTCCCAGGTCGCCGGTGCGCAGCTGCGCGGGCAGAGTCTCCTCTTCGTAGTCTTCCAGGTCGTGCTCGTCGGCCTTGCTGTGGTGGTGATGGTGGGGAGCGTCGAACTCCTCCTCTTCAATCACCTCTTCTTCAATGAGGCCGGCGCCGGGTGCATAGGCCGAGACGTTAGCCACGGCGGCGGCCTTGGGCGCAGGCGCGGCTAACGGTGCGGGTTCCGCGGCCTTCTTCTTGCCCAGGCCAAAGAGGCGGAAGCCAGTGGGGGCCGCCGGGTCAACATGGTGCGAGGCCGACGCGTCGGGCGCGGGCTCCTGACCTTCGAGGTCGCCCGACTCGGGGGGGAGCGGCTCGGTGACGATTGGCGGCTTGCCGGAGCCGAGGTCCTCGGTCACTTCATTCTGCCGCACTACTGCAGCGGCCAGCGGCTCTTCGGCTGAGGGTTGTGGGATCACCTCTTCGACCTGATATTCATCGAATTCGACGGAAGCGGGTTCATGCGCCGCTGGGGCTTCTTCAGAGGTCTCGTCGAACTGCTCTTCCTCGATCGCATATTCCTCTGCTTCGATGGGAGACAGATGGGAGGAGGGCGCTTGGTTTGCGGCTTCGCTGCGCTCGGCGAAGAAGTCCTGCTCTTCAATTGCGTCGGGCGCGGCGGTGCTGGATTCAACGGCGTCGGAGATCTGCATCTCGGAGGCAGCTTGGGGCTCCGGCGTGCGGGTGTGATGGCGCGAAATGGACTCGCCGGGAAGCAGACCGCTGCCGTCCCAGGCCAGGGGGGCTTCGATGAGCGAGGCCGGCTTGAAGGTGGATGCGGGGCGCGCCGTCGTCGCAGGTGCGGCCTTGGGCGCTTCGTCTTCCGCGGTGCCGCCATACTTGCGCAGCGATTCGCCGGGGAGAACAAAGGAAACCGGGGCCTGGCCGGAGCGCGGCACTGGTGTGGGTGCGGACCAGGACTGCGGAGCCGACCGGTCGAGCGAAGCGGCGCTGGCCTGAATCTCCGGAGTTACAGCAAAATCCGATGTCTCGGATGACTCCTCGGAGGTGTCATTGGAGCCGGACTGGCCTTCCGGGGCGCTGCCGGAGGAGCCACGGCCACCGCGGCGGCGGCGGCGTCCGCGCCAGCGCTTGGCGCCACCTTCTTCGCCATCTTCCTGACCGGCTTCTGGGGTACCGGCGGCGGCAGCGGGTGCCGGCACGACCACGTTCGTGGCTTCAGCGGCAGGCTCGACGACAAAGCGGCGCTGGCGATCCTGACTGGAGCGTTCGGGGTTGGCCCGCTCGCCTCGCGCGTCCTGCTTCGGTTCGGGCTTCTGCTCCGGCCTCTGCTCCGGCTTTTGGCCGCTGCTGTGGCGAATCTCGCGCGGAGGCTGGTTGCCGCCCGAGACAGCTGCCTTTTCCACTTCGTCCGACTCTTCCGGGTCTTCAAGCTCCAGGAAGTCGGTTACATAGAGGAAGGCATCGCGCTCCAGGCCCACATCCACAAATGCGGACTGCATGCCGGGCAGCACACGGGTGACGCGGCCGTTGTAAATGGACCCTGCCAGGGTGTACTCGTTTTCGCGCTCGTAGTAGATCTCCGCGAGTTGATCGTCTTCCAGGATTGCCAGCCGCGTTTCATGCGGCGTTGAGGAAATGCAAATCTCTTTTGCCATCGTACCTTTCCGTCCAGCGGCATTGGCCTGCTGGGTCATAGGGCAAGGTCGAATGGATACGCTCGAGTTCGGAAGGGGCGGGGGTAAGCGGGAGGGATGACCTGAAACCTGCCGAGGGGCCGGCCGTCCCAGAGGGAGGCGACCCGCGGCGGATGTCTTGCTCAACAAATCGAACTAGCTGCGCGAAGAGGCGATCCGGTTGCAGAGATTTTGTGGCCAACCATGTCGCCGGCAATCTGACGAATGCCGGCGGCGGGGCCGTTCCAACCCTGGCAATTGCATGGACGAATCGCAGCAGGAAGGCGAGCCAGAACTGGCCTAATCCTTGCCTGTGCTCCATGCAATTTCTACGCTGCCGAAGGTCTTCCCGTCTCTGCGTGCTCATGAACCCTTGTCCTGCCGGGCTCGAGATCCATCCGGACCTGGCCGGCTAATGCGTCTTCATTGCGGAAAACGCAGTAAATGCTTGATACTCAATCTCTTGCTGGCCGAAGCGTTGCGGCAGTGACGCAAGAGGCAAACTTGGGAAACCGAAGCCAGACCCCCCATGGGACCGAGCCCTCAGTTTACGAAGCGGCGCATACGGACATTCATTACCGTACCCAGCGCCAGGAACGTAAACAACACCGAAGAACCGCCGTAACTCATTAACGGTAAAGGAATTCCGGTGACTGGCATAAAACCAATGACCATGCCCACGTTGACCGCGATCTGGAAAGTCAACACAGCCACTACGCCCATGATAATCAGGGAGCCGGACAGGTCCGCGGCTGTTTGAGCGTTTTGAATCAAACGCATCAATATGAAGAAGTATAGCAGCAGCACAAACACCGCGCCCACAAAGCCGTGCTCCTCGCTGAAAGCGGCAAAGATGAAGTCGGCATGGGGGATGGGCAGGAAATCGCCCTGGGTCTGGGTTCCCTTGGCCGCGCCCTTGCCCCAGACGCCGCCCGAGCCGACGGCGATCTTGGACTGCAGCAGTTGGTAGCCCGAGCCCTTGGGGTCGTTGTCGGGGTTGATGAAGCTGGTTAAACGGGCCTTTTGATAGGGCTTGAGCAGCTTGCCGCTACTCCAGACGCCGGCCACCAGGGCCACCGCGCAGGTGCCCAAGATGAGCGCCTGCTTCAGGTTGATGCCGCCCAGAAGCAGGCCGGCTACCAGGATGGGCGTGTAGGTGAGGGTGGTTCCCAGGTCGGGCTGCTTGATGACCAGCAGCATGGGAAGGCCAACCAGGGCAAAGGCCTTGAAGATGTCCTTCCAGGTAAGCGAACGGCCACCCAGATTGGCGAAGTACCGGGCTACGGCGATGATCAGCACCAGCTTCACCCACTCGGAGGGCTGGAAGTGCATGGGGCCGAGCCTGATCCAGCGGCGTGCGCCCAGCACTTTTTGCCCCACGGCCAGCACGGCTATCAGGGCAACGAGGCAAAAGCCGTACGCATATTGCACAAAATCAATGAGCTTGTGGTAGTCGATCCAGGAAAAGATGAACATGGCCACCAGTCCGGCGGCAATCCAGTAGATCTGCTTGGTGTGGAAGCCGGTGTACTTGGTGTGCAGGGTGGCCGAGTAGATTTCGAACACCGAGATGGTGCACAGCAGCAGCACCACGCCGAGCAGGGCCCAGTCGAAGTCCCGGAAGCGGAGCATGCGGCGCATGGCTATTGGCCCCTGGCGATCGGCACCTGCGGTGCGGCAGACGCTCGCGGGAGGCTCGCAGAGGGTTGGTGGTTTCCCATCCTTGCGCCTGAAAGACGGCGCAAGGATGGGAAACCCGGCTTGTTTGCCGATCCCGGCGCGGGCGGAACTGCGGCTGTTCTGGTCAGTATCGCCCCGTCCTTGCCGACCAGGAAGCTGCCCGACTCGACGCGGTCCTCCTGTGCCTGCTGCTCGGTATGCTTCGCTCCGCTGCTCGGGGCCGGAGCCGTCCACACGGCGCTCATCTCCGCCGGCGCGAGGGCTTTTGCCGGCTCGACCAGATTTTTGGCCAGGCGGCGCTGCTTTTCCACATAGGCGGAAACGAGCTTGGCGCCAATGCGCGCCGGGTAGTAGCTGAACTGCCCGTTCTGCCAAAGCACCGCCACCACCAGCTCCGGATTGCGCCGCGGCGTCAGGCCCACAAACCACACATTGGGATTGGTGGCATGGCCCTTCGACGTCTTGCCCAGCGCCTCGTGGCTCATGACCTGCGCGGTCCCGGTCTTACCGCCGAAGTCAATGCCTTCCAGATGCGCGGAGCCCGCCGTGTGGAAGGCGCCCGGCTCCGTGACCTCGGCCATGCCGTCGGTCACTGTGATCCAGTTCTCCGGGTCGATGGGAACATTCACGTCGCCCGCGCCGGGGAAAGAATCGAGCAGCCCCTGGCGGAAGTCGGCTGATAGCTGATCCGGGAAAACCACGTGGGGCCGGACAAGATGGCCGCCTGAGGCAATGCCGCCGATGATGCGCGCCAGTTGCAGCGGCGTGGCTTCCACTGCGCCCTGGCCGATGGCTACGTCGAGCGTCTCATCCGGATACCAGCGGTTGTGGTAGTTCTTCATCTTCCATTGCGCGGAGGGCATCAGGCCGGCCTGCTCGCCGGGCAGGTCGATGCCGGTCTTCTGGCCGTAGCCGAACTCGGTGGCGTACTTGGCGATCCGGTCGATGCCCAGCTTGTCGCCCAGCATGTAGTAGAACGTGTCGCAGGAGAAGGGGATGGCGTTGTGAATATCCACCCCGCCGTGATGCTCGTCGCAATGGTGGAAGAAGCCGTACGGGCCCCAGCCGCCGGAGCAGTTGATCTTCATGGTCTGCGCAATGCCTTCCTGCAGGCCGGCAACCGACATGAGGATCTTGAAGGTCGAGCCCGGCGCCAGTTGCGCCTGAATGGCCTTGTTCATCAGCGGACGGTCGGGATCGGTGATCAGGCTGTTCCAGTCCGCCCGGTTGATGTGCACGGCAAAGTCGTTGGGGTCGAAGCTGGGCCGGGAGACCATGGCCAGGATCTCGCCGTTGCGCGGGTCCATGGCTACAATGGCGCCGTTGCGGTTGCCCAGGGCCAGTTCAGCCGCCTTTTGCAGATCGTTGTCAATGGTCAACCGCAGATCCTGGCCGGGCACGGCGTGCTGAATGCCCAGGTAGCCCACCTCGCGGCCGTGGCTGTCCACAATCACGTCCCGCGATCCGTCCTGGCCGCGCAACTGCTCGTCGTAGGTCTCTTCGACGCCTGCCTTGCCCACCACGTCGCCGGGCTCATAGTAGGCGTAGCGGGGATTGTTCAGGTCCTCTTCGCTCACCTCGCCCACGTAGCCGATCAGGTGCGCGGCAAAGCCGTCGCGGGGATAGAGCCGCCGCTCCTCGTGCACGGTTTCCAGTTCCGGCAGTTCGTTGCGGTGAGCCTCGATGAAGGCGTCTTCGTCGGCCGTGATGTCCTGCTTGATGGGGATGGGCTGATAGCCGGGTGAGGCGCGATAGTGGCGCAGGGTGCCGCGCAGCTGCTCCAGGTCAAGATTGAGGCCCTTGGCGATCAGCGGCAGGTCGGCATCGATATTGGCGTTCTGCTCGCGCACCAGGAAGCAGGAGACCGACGGGTAGTTATCGACGATCAGCCGGTTCTCGCGGTCAAACAGCTTGCCCCGCGCGGCCAGCACCGGCTCCTTGCGGATGCGGTTCTGCTCGGCCAGCACGCGGTAGTTGTCCGCGCCCAGCACCTGCAGCCGCCACAGCCCCGCGGCCAGCGCCAGCATCATGAGCAGTATGCCATATTGCACCACCGTCAGTTTCAGGGTGGGGAGCTTCTCGTTGCGGTTGATTCTGTCAAGTTCCATTTATGAGCGCCTTCAGCATACTGCCAGTTTCAGCCTTGCGTGGAGATGTTCCATTGCATTCCCCAATTTCCCGTCCTAGTCCCGCAGTCCCTAGTCCCTGCTCTGGAGACGGTCCAGCATGGGAAACAGCACCAGGGCGATCAGCGAGTTGCCCAGTGCCGCGAACAAGGCCGTGTACCAGCGCCATTCGTAATCCAGGCCCAGCAGGAAGCGGGAAACAAAGACAACCAGCCCGCTGGACATGAGCGAGAGCAGAAAGATGAGCACGAGGCGGATGGCTTGGTTTTCCACGTCGATGCGCACCCCGACCGAGGCGGCCAAAAATCCGGCGATGGTCTTGGCGATGCCGTTGACGCCGATGGCGTGCTGGGTGAGCGCATCCTCGAACAGGCCCATGGCGGCGCCCATCAGGGTGCCCTGGATGGGGCTGCGGCGGCACAGGGCGAAGTAGACGGTGACCACCAGCGGCAGGTCGAACCAGGCGAATCGTCCCAGCAGGCGCGGCAGCCAGGCTTGCAGCACCAGTGCAGCCAGCGGCACCAAGCCGTAGACCAGGAGGGGATAGCGGCGGATTTCAAGATCGCGGCGAAGGTCGGCTCCGAGGAGGGGCACGGTTAGGGCGTCCTCCCGGGGCTGTTTTTTTGCGGCTGAACTGGCTGCGGCTTGGCCTTCTGGGGATGATTCGAAAGGGCAGGCTTGGTCTGCGGTTTCGTCGCCGGCTTGGTCTGCCCACCGGACGAGGACTTCTCCGCTTGAGGCTTCACGGCCAAATCCGGTTCCGCAGGCGCGGCTGCCTCGGGCGCCGCGGAAGGGGATGCATCGGAACCCGAGTTCGGATCGGCCCCGGGGGTGAAGCGGTCCGGGTGCAGCGCCTGCGGCGGGTGCGCCACCGGGTTGGGATTGGAGCTGTCGTGAAGCGGCTGCTGGTCCGCGGGCAGGTTGGGGTCGATCAGGCCGGGGAGCCGCTCGGCCATGATCTGAGAGGCCTTCTGCTGCTCCTTCATCTGCGCCGCCTCGGCGCCTTTAAGCGCCTCGCTGGTGGCCACGTCCTGCTGCTGCTGCTGGTTGAAGCGCGGCTGCGTCGAGGTGATGACAAGCACCTCGTCGAGCCGGTCAAGATGGGCGGCGGGCGTAATCAGGACATCGATGAAGGAATCCCGCTCCGGGTCCTGGATCACCTTGTCGACCACGCCCACGGGAAGGCCGCGGGGAAAGATCTGGTCGCCGCCGGCAGTCAGCACCACCTCGCCCTTCTGGATGCGCTTGTCCGCCAGGATATCCACAATCTGCGGCTGCCCATTGGCATTGCCGCGCAGGATGCCGCGAATGCGCGTGGTCTCCAGAATCACCCCCGCGCCGCTCGACTGGTCGTTGATGGCCAGCACCTGGGCACCATTTGGAAAAACATCGCGGATCTTGCCCACAATGCCGTCGGCGGTAATGACGGCCATGTCGCGGTCCAAGCCGTCGGCTGAGCCCTTGTCGATGTAAAACACGCGCGCCTGCTCGCTGCCGCTGGAGCCGATAGCCTGAGCCGCGACGGTCTTGTAGATGTATTTCTCCTGAAAATTGACCAGCGCTTGCAGCCGCTGGCCCTGCCGGGCGTCTTCAAGAAGCGCGGCCTGCTCCAGGCGCAGGCGGTCGATGGTTTTCTGCAAGTCCTGGTTCTGCTGGCGCACGTTGTGCAGATCCAGATAGTTCTCCCAAAGGTGTTCGCTGCCTAGCTTGACCGAGTGAATGAGCCGCTCGGGAGGAGACACCAAGCCCTCGGCCCACAGGCGGATGAGGCGAACGCCGGGACCGTCCCCTCTGTCGAGTGTGCTTCGTCCTTCGCCGGTGCGCCGCACTTGCACGGCCAGACCGATGATCTGCGCCAGCAGCAGGGCCAGCAGCACCAGGAGGTTGCGATAGCGGTCGAAGAACGATTCCATAAAAGCAGGGACCAGGGGGCCAAGGGACCAGGGGGCCAAGGGACCAGGGGACTAAGGGACCGGGGGACAAGGGTCAAGGACTAGTAAGCATTTGAGGTTGAGGTTGCGCATAGCACCTGAAACCATTTGGAGATTAGCTGCTGCATATCAGCCGGGCCTGGTCCCTTGGTCCCCTGGTCCCTGTCTTAATCAATCTTGATCTTGCGCAGCAGGCGGAAGTCGGAAAGCATCTTGCCCGTGCCGAGCACCACCGATGCGAGCGGATCGTCGGCTACGGAGACAGGCAACCCTGTTTCCTCGCGGATCCGCTTGTCCAGGTTCTTGATGAGCGCGCCGCCGCCGGTGAGCACGATGCCGCGATCGCTGATGTCCGCTGAAAGCTCTGGCGGCGTGCGTTCCAGCGCCACACGGATAGCATTCATGATCACGGCGATGCACTCACCCAGGGCCTCGCGGATTTCCGAGTCGTCGATGGTGATGGTCTTGGGCACGCCTTCAATCAGGTTGCGGCCCTTGATCTCCATGGTCAGCGGCTTGTCCAGCGGAAAGGCCGAGCCAATTTCAATCTTGATGTGCTCAGCCGTGCGCTCGCCGATCAGCAGGTTGTACTTCCGCTTCAGGTAGTTGGTAATGGCCTCGTCCATCTGGTTGCCGGCCATCCTGACAGAGCGGGAATAAACAATACCCGACAACGAAATCACAGCGATATCTGTGGTCCCGCCGCCGATGTCGACCACCATGTTTCCGGAGGGCTCAGTGATGGGCAGCCCGGCGCCGATCGCCGCCACCATGGCCTGTTCCACCAAATAGACCTCGCTGGCCTTGGCGCGATAGGCCGAATCCTCAACCGCGCGCTTTTCCACCTGCGTGATCTCCGAAGGCACGCCGATCACAATCCGGGGATGCACCAGCATCTTGCGGTTGTGCGCCTTCTGAATGAAGTAATTGAGCATTTTTTCGGTGACTTTGAAGTCGGCAATCACGCCGTCCTTCATGGGCTTGATGGCCACGATGTTGCCGGGAGTGCGGCCCAGCATCTCCTTGGCCTCTTTGCCCACGGCTTCCACCTCACCGGTGTTCTTGTTGATGGCCACAATGGAGGGCTCGTTGACAACGATCCCCTTGCCGGCGGCGAAGACCAGGGTGTTGGCGGTGCCAAGATCGATGGCCAGGTCGCTGGAGAACATGCTGAAAAGGGAGCGCAAGCCGTGCGACCGCGAGGAGCGGGATGGGTAACCGTTCAATGACATTGGAAAGTTGGATCAACCTCAAGCTGTATTGTACGGCCACCGGGCGCAGCGCTCTATCGGCAGCGGGAAAAGTGGACATGAGGCCGTTCCAACCCGGTAACCTTACCTGATTCCCGGTTTGGAATCTTCCTGGTAAGGCTGCCCTGGCTACCGATAGGGCATTCTCCTCCATATCGCTGAAAACGCTGAAGATAGACACCACTTGAAGATCTTCATATCTTGGGAGACGGTCCCACGCCCGCATTGCCCTGAACCGACCCGCCGCAGACCTGGTTGTGTTGTCGGCGACGGTGGTCCTGGCGCCAAACACGGCTGTCGAATTTGTGAAGATGCACACGCCAACGCTGTTGCTGGCGATCATGGTGCTCTGCACGTTCAGCGTGGCGTACCTATCGGCCTCGATTCCAGGCACGTTCGTCCCGATGTTTCCCGAGATCGTGGATTCGGGGACTCTCCTTCGGGTCTGAACGGCGAGAGCTCTTGTCTAGTGGCCCGGCTGGGGATTGTATGACAGGCACAGGCCCGAATGACACCTGCCCCCATGTGCACCGGGCTGCAACATTCCGCGAAGGGTCCGAAAGATATTCAAATGCGATAAACTCAGGTGTTTCCCGGATCGGCTGTGAATTCGTTGCAGCTCCGGTTTTCATCTCTTTGCGAGGTTTTTCCCGTGACCTATCCGACCTATACCAATCTGATTGGCGGCCAATGGCAGCCTGCTTTGAGCGGCAAGACCATCCTGAACCTGAACCCGGCCGACCACAGCGACGTGGTAGGCGCGTTTCCCTCCTCCCACGCCGAGGACGTGGCCCTGGCCGTGGCCGCCGCGAAGAAGGCCTTCGCCACCTGGAGGCTGGTTCCCGCGCCCAAGCGTGCCGAGGTGCTGATGCGCGCCGGGCTGATTCTGCAAGAGCGCAAGGAGCAGTATGCCCGCGACATGACCCGCGAGATGGGCAAGGTGCTGGCCGAGACCCGCGGCGACGTGCAGGAGGCGATTGATGAGGCATTCTACGTGGCCGGCGAGGGACGCCGTCTCTTCGGCCAGACCACCCCCAGCGAGTTGCAGAACAAATTTGCCATGAGCGTGCGCATGCCGGTGGGCGTGGTGGGCCTGATCACGCCGTGGAACTTTCCCATGGCCATCCCCAGTTGGAAGCTGTTCCCGGCCCTGGTCTCCGGCAACACCTGCGTCATCAAGCCGGCCACGGATACGCCCTTGTCGACGTACAACCTGGTCCAGGCGCTTGTTGACGCTGGCCTGCCGCCGGGCGTGGTCAACCTGGTGAGCGGCAGCGGCTCTGCAGCGGGCGCCGCGCTGATCGAGCATCCGGATGTACGCGCCATCAGCTTCACGGGTTCAAGCGAAGTGGGATCGCATGTTGCTCAACGGGCTGCCGCAACCTTCAAGCCCATATCCCTGGAGATGGGCGGCAAGAACGCGCAGATTGTCATGGACGACGCTAACCTGGAACTGGCGCTCGATGGCGCTCTCTGGGGCTCATTCGGTACCACCGGCCAGCGCTGCACCGCCACCAGCCGCATCCTGCTGCAGAAGGGAATCGCGGAGCGGTTCACCGCCGAGTTTGTATCCCGCGCCAAAAAGCTTGTGGTGGGAAATGGGCTGGAGCCCTCGGTGGAGGTAGGTCCGCAGGTCAATGATAGCCAGATCGAGACATCGACGAGATATGTGGGAATTGCGCTGGCCGAGGGCGCGAAGTTACTCACAGGCGGTCACGCACTTACGGAGGGAAGTTATGCGCACGGAACCTTTTTTGAGCCGACGGTCTTAGGCGGAGTTACTCCCAACATGCGTATCGCCCGCGAAGAAGTCTTTGGTCCCGTAGTTAGTTTGATCGAATTCGAAACATTCGAACAAGCCATCGAGATTGCCAACTCCATCGACTACGGCCTCTCGACAGCGCTCTACACCAGGGACGTGAACCGCGCCTTCACCGCCATGCGCGACCTGGAAGCCGGGATCACTTATATCAATGCCCCCACCATCGGCGCTGAAGTCCACTTACCCTTCGGCGGCGTCAAGCACACCGGCAACGGCCATCGCGAAGGGCTAGGCGCCATCGATTTCTTCACCACATGGAAAGCCGTGTATGTGGATTACTCCGACAAGTTACAACGCGCCCAGATCGACAACGCGGAGTAATTCAGGCGAGTCTGGGCCCAACGTACCGAATGTACTCAAACCCAAGCACAGCCGCGCTCAGCCCCTCTCCAACGTCGTCAGAGCAAACGTTAGCGACGGTTGTACCTTCATGAGTAATTTTGTTTCGTTTCTTTGTCAATCTGTTTAGCGCCCCAAGAATTGGGCCGGGCATTTGTGGAATGCCCATCATTCCGCACAATCTTGGCAGCACCACATTTAGAGCGCTCGAGAAGGTTAAGGCTCCGTTCATCATGCTCTTCACTCGATCCTTCTCGGCGTATCGAAGAAACCTATCTTACAGAAGTGGCATTAAGGAGATTTCTACCGCAGACTGTGCGAATACCAACGAGGGTGCGTATTCGATATCGGCCGCCGCCTCAAATGCACTCAATAGGTACACCCACCCGTCTGATTCTTCTTTGCGAACCCAAATAACTCCTATGGCTACGTTGCCAGTCCGTGGCAATGGTCCATCGAGAATCGGAATCGTCATTACGCGCAGAGTTGTCCCGCTGATTCGGCGGAAAACTGTGTTGGTGTGCCTCGCCAAGGCAGTCACGCCGCCGTTTTCACCACCTTGGCTGGTGAAGTTCACCCAGAGGATTCTAGCCCCCGCAGGAACTCCATACTCTTCGAGATTGAATTCGTAATATCGCCCCGACTCCAATGGCAGCAATAAGGATGTTGTGGCCGCACCGATGGAAGTAAGTGCGTGGGGGCCATGTCCCATCGCCTTCGCCCGACCCGATACAACTTGCCACAGGTCAACTCTTTCCCTGCACTTTTCGCACGTCGCGTAGCCATCTTCGAAGGAGCGAGGCGCGGAGTCAACAAGTCGCGGTAGGATGAAGTGACACGAAGGGCATGAGCCCCCTGCCTCATAGGGATGGAACGTGTTGTTTTCGCCGTAGATCTCCATGCGAATTCTTGCTCCAAGAGGCCTGGAAGTGAATTCTACAATGTTTGCAGAATCGGGCGCTCCAGCTTCTTGGGGGGTATTTGCGACCGCCCTTGGAAGGGCTTACCTGCGGTTCGCCACGTCTTTCCAAACAAGTAGCCCCGCAGTCGTTTCCGCGCTACAATCTCCCCATGGGCCGCACCGCCGCCGAACTGCTCGCAGAAGCCCGCCAATTGCCGCCCGGCGATCTCGACTGGCTCGTCCAGAACCTTCTCAACGAAGAGGACGGACGCTCCGAAGAGAAGCGCTTTGCCGCCTGGCAGAAGGAAGTAGGAGAACCGGAACCGGGCTACGATGAGTGGTTCCGTGCGGGCGTGGAAGAGGCGCTTGCCGATACTTCAGGGGACGTTCCGCATGAAGAGGTCGTCAAGGACATCGGCAACATATTGCGCCGGGCGCGGGAAGCTCAGAGACTGAAAGCCAGTGCATGAGGGTGATTTGGAGTTACCGCGCTACGCGCGACCTGCACGAATTGGTCGCGACTATTGCCGAAGATAACATTCAGGCTGCGGAACTGGTGGCAGGACGGATTCTGAAGGCGGCTGAATTGCTCGCGAAGATGCCGCGTAGCGGACGCCCCGGACGCGTACCTGATACCCGCGAGCGCGTGGTCGCCAGGACCCCTTGCATTCTTGCCTACCGCATCGTTTCCGGACGGGTTCGCATTCTCCGTGTTTATCACGGCGCGCGGAAATGGCCCCGGCAACTCTGAGCGGCTGCTGAACCTGGCTCAGCCTTATCGCGTCAGCCTGGCGCTCGCCGTTGCTCCGCCGCGGACCAGCGTGCAACCGCCGTTCTCGTCGCAGCGGTAGTGGACGTTGAAGGGAAAGTCGGGCCAGCGGATGGAACTTGTTTCGCCGGCCGACTTGTCGAGCACGAAGGTTTGCCCCTCGTAGGTCTCGATAGTCCCGGTTCCGGCGTCGTAGCTTGCAATAGTCGCTTCCCCTTGTACCACCAGCACAAACGGTCCGGCGCTGGCCGCGGCTGAAGCCAGTTCGAGGGCCGTCGGCCCATCCGTCGCGGGCGGCGCATTGGGAGAGACGTAAAGCATGCGCTTGGCAGTCTTGGTCTTGCCGGCGCCCTTCATCCAGTGCCAGAACTTGTGCAGGCCGTGCTTCTTGTGGACGCTGGCTTTCTTGCTGGAGGTGTCGCCGGCCGTCAACAAACGCGCGGAGCCGGCTTTCTTCGGCGGGTCCAACTGGGCCAACAGAGTGGGAGAGGGTCCGGTGTAGACCGCAGGGAGGGTCCTGAGTCCGGACGCCTGCGGTTGCGCTGGATTGGCTTCTTGGGACGCGGTGGAGACCTTCGTATGACTGGCAGTGACCGCAATCGCTACGCCAACCAGAAGCCCCAATCCAGCAGCGGCAGTGACATAGGCATAGGCTGAGCTTCCCATACCCGGGCTTTGTTCGGCGCGCACGAGTGGGCGATAACCGGCCGTGTTTTTTGGCGTTGGCGGCTGCCGGGACGCATCGGACATGGGATGGCGCTCCTTACGATGTCTTCCTGATCTCTCGTCTGCTTAGTAAGTGTGATTGGACCATTCTTCTGTGTTATCGGCAATGCGACCAAAGCGTTAACGGAGGCGAACGTTTAGTAATGAAAACGGATCACTTTGGAGTGGGTCGGTAACCCATGGTCTGCTTGATTCAGGCTTTTGATTGCAGAACGTCGCGCAGTGCGAAGCTGGTTTCAAGCCGTGTGACTCCGGGCAGGCGGGATAGTTCATTTTGATGGAGGCGGCCATAGTCGTCCATGCCGGCCACGCGCACCAGCAGCATGTAGTCGTATTGGCCCGCCATCAGGTGGCAGCTCACGATGCTCTTGGAGCGGCGCACGGCGGCTTCAAAGGAGGCCAGCACCGGCGCAGACTGGCGCTCCAGCGTGACGCGGATGAAGACCGTCATGCGCTTGCCCAGCAGGCGGTCGTCAATCTGGGCGCGGTAGCCGCGGATGGCGCCTGCTGCCTCAAGCGCCTGGATCCGCCGCGAGGCGGAGGAGGCGGAGAGACCAACCGCTTCACCCACCTCGTAGTTGGTGGCGCGGCCGTGGCGCTCCAAGTGGTGCAGAATGGCCGCGTCCAGCTCATCGAGGCTGATGCTTCCGGGCCCTGGCGGGTATTCTGCGGCGACATCCGAGGATAATATGGCTGATTCATGCGTAGACTGTCGATTTACGGCACGTTTCGTTCTCATAGCGTTCTTTTATCACGATATTTGCACACATTGAAAGCCTCATGAGCCGTAGGATTCTTGGCAGATGATTCGGGACGCGAGCGCGGCGCGGCTTGAGCCCTCCCAAACACCTGACGCGCGTCGCAAATTTGCACACAGGCGTGTCTGCCGCATCCGGCATCGAACCGTTCAGACAGGAGAGACAGCGATGATGATCGGCGTTCCCAAGGAGATCAAGGACAACGAGGCCAGGGTGGCCGTTACCCCGGCCGGCGTGAAAGCACTGACCGAGGCCGGTCACACCGTGCTGGTGGAGACCGACGCCGGCGCGCAATCGGGATTCGACGACGCCGAGTACCAGAACGCCGGCGCTGAGATTGTGGGCGAGGCCGGCTATGCCTGGGGCAAGGCCGACCTGGTGGTCAAGGTCAAGGAGCCAATCGAGAGCGAGTACGTTTTCTTTCGCGAGGGGCTGGTGCTGTTCACCTATCTGCACCTGGCGCCGCTTCCCGCGCTCACCGACGAGCTGCTCAAGAAGAAGGTCATCGGCATTGCCTATGAGACGGTGCGCGACCGCCAGAATACTCTGCCGCTGCTCACTCCCATGAGCGAGGTTGCCGGCCGCATGAGCGTGCAGGTGGGCGCGGCGTATCTGGAAAGAGAACGCGGCGGACGCGGCATTCTGCTGGGCGGTGTTCCAGGTGTGGCGCCGGCCAATGTGACCATCATCGGCGGCGGTGTGGTGGGCACCAACGCGGCCAAGATTGCGCTGGGCTTCGGCGCAAAAGTTACATTGGTCGACGTGAGCATGAACCGGCTGCGCGATCTGGACGACATATTCGGCGGCCGGCTTTATACGCTGGCATCGAACAGCTACAACGTGGCCCAGGCCACGCGGGAAGCCGATCTGGTCATCGGCGGTGTACTCATTCCCGGCGCCACGGCGCCCAAGATCGTGACCAGGGCGATGGTCGCGCAGATGAAGAAGGGCGCGGTGATTGTGGACGTGGCCATCGACCAGGGCGGCTGCGTGGAGACGGCGCGGCCCACTTCGCACTCCAATCCCAGCTACAAAGTCGATGGTGTAGTGCACTACTGCGTCACCAACATGCCGGGCGCGGTGCCGCACACCTCCACGCTGGCGCTCACCAATTCAACCTTCCCTTACTTGCTGCGCATTGCCAACTTCGGCGCGCGCCAGGCGCTCAAGCAGGATGCGGGACTGGCCGAAGGGCTGAATACCTGGGAGGGTGTGTTGACGCATCGCGGCGTGGCTGAGAGCCAAGGGCGGGCGTGGACCCCGGCGGCAAGCGTGCTTGCCTGAGAGTCCATGCCGTAAAATGATCCTTCTCATCGGAGGTCATCATGAAACGGCGTCAGTTTCTTGCGGCATCGGTTGCGGCTTCAGCATTTGCAATGACTGAGAGTAAGACGGCGCAGGCGCAAGCCGCGGGCGCGGGCCGCGAGTTTTACCTTTTGCAGCGTTACGGATTGCAGCAGGGGTCACAATCGAAGCTGATCGAGAGTTATTTCTCCGATGCCCTGATTCCCGCGCTGCAGCGCATGGGCATGGGACCCATCGGCGCGTTCCGTCTCGACATCGGCCCAGAGACGCCGGCCTACTACCTGCTCATTCCGGGCACGCCGCTGGAGGGGCTGGCCACGCTCGATCTGCGCCTGGCCGAAGACGTGGCCTTCCAGAGTGCGGCCGCGCCGTTCTGGAATGCGACCGCCGCTGCGCCTGCATTTCTGCGCATCGAGAGCTCGCTGATGTCCGCCTTCACCGGCTGGCCGAAGCTCACGCTGCCTCCGGGTGCGGCCGCAAAGGCCAAGCGCATCTTTCAGCTGCGCACCTATGAGAACCCCAGCCATGGCGAGCACGTGCGCAAGGTGGAGATGTTCAACTCCGGCGAGTTCGATATCTTCGTCAAGGCCGGGTTGCATCCCGTATTCTTCGGCGATACGCTGGTGGGTTCGCGGATGCCGAACCTGACTTACATGCTGAGCATGACCGACCTGACGGAACTGGATGCGAAGTGGGATCTGTTCCGCAACGATCCCAACTGGAAGAAGCTCTCCACCAGCCAGCGCTACGCTTATGACCAGATTGTGACCAACGTGACCAATCTGATCCTGAGCCCGCTCGGCTGCTCGCAGATCTGATTGCCCTGTGGGCCAGCCGAGCCGGTTGACTTCCGGAAATTCTGCCTGCTGTTTGTCGTTCGCACTATAATCGCCCCATGCCCTTTGGCGGCGATCCACGGCGGCGATCGATTGCTCTGCTTGCGAGCGGGGTGCTGCTGTTTCTCGCCTTGCTCGTCTCGCTCAATGCATTCAACACCTCCAGTGTGAGCTTCCTGAATCCCGAGACATCTGGCGAGACGCTGGCCTTCACCGGGCTCACGGTGCTGGTGTTCCTGCTGCTGCTTCTGCTGCTGATGCTGCTGCTCAGGAACATTCTCAAGCTCTACGTGGGCCAGACCAGCAGCGCTCTGGGCGCGCGTTTGCGTACACGCATGGTGCTGGGCGCGGTGCTCATCGCGCTCACGCCCGCGGTCTGCATGTTCCTGTTCAGCTTCAACCTGATGAACCGCTCCATCGACCGCTGGTTCTCGCCCAACACGTCAGAGTTGCGTGAGGATTCGACCCGCGTGGTGCTGGAACTGGCCCAGTATGTCACCGACAATGCGCGCGTTGAAGCCGAGTCGATTGCCACCACCGGTGCGCCGGACTACGACCTGTCCAAACTGCAGGATGAACTCGACTCGCACCGCATCACGCTGGGCGACGGCTTTGCGGTCGTCTACGGAAGGAACCTGCGCCCGATCGCCAGCTTCCAGGCGCCGCCTGAGTCGAGCCAGGCCAGCCTGCTTCCCTGGCTTCCGGAGAAAAACGACACCGGCAACTCAAGCATTGCCGTTGCGCTGCATGGGCCGCTTTCGGCCAACCTTCTGTCCGCGGCGCAGCGCGGCGACGAAGCAGTCTTCAACGTAGGCGGCCAGGAATACGCGCTGGGCATTTCCGCTACCGCTTCCGGCAAGGTGGTGGTAGTTGCGCTGCCCATGCCGAAAGGGCTGAGCCAGACGGTGGCACGCATACGAGCCGGCGCCGACGAATACTGGCAGCTGTTCCGCTCCCGCAAGAGCATCCGCAGATTCTTCATCCTGCTGCTGTTGCTGATTACGGTATTTGTGTTCTTTTCAAGCGTGTGGCTGGCCTTGTTTCTCTCCAAGCAGATCACCCGGCCCGTTGAGGCTCTGGGCGACGCGATGGAAAAGATTGCGGACGGCAAGTACGACCACCGCGTCTCCCTGCTGGCAACCGGCGAAATGGGCGACCTGGTGCGCGCCTTCAACCACATGGCCGCCGATCTGGACGCCAGCCGTTCGCTGGCCGAAAGCTCTTCCGCGCAACTGACGGCGGCCAACCAGGCCATCGAGGAGCGGCGGCGCGAACTCGAGACGATTGTCGAGACGATTCCGAGCGGCGTGGTCACGCTGGATGGGGCAGGTACGGTTCTGCAGTCCAACCGCGCCTTCGCTGGGTTGATGGGCCGGCGCGAAGACGTGAGCCTGGCCGGGGAGAGCATCGAGACGCTGCTTCCGGCAGAATGCTGGGACGATCTGGCCGGCGTGATCCGGCGTGGACAGCGCATGGGGGCTGCTTCCGTCGAGATTGAGTTGCAGGCACGCGGCCGCATCATTCATCTGGGCGTGACCAGCGCCCGGCTGGAACTGGCGCATGGCAAGCAGGGAACGGTGCTGGTGGTGGAAGACATGACCGAGCTGCTCAGGGCGCAGCGGCAGCTGGCGTGGAAAGAAGTGGCGCAGCGCGTGGCGCACGAGATCAAGAATCCGCTCACGCCGATCGCGCTTTCCGCCGAACGCATCGGCCGCCACCTGGAGCGCCGGCAGACGGACTCGCTGCAAGTGATTCGCAAATGCAGCGAAGTGATTCTTGGCTGCGTGGGCACGCTGCGCACGCTGGTGGATCAGTTCTCCGCGCTGGCCCAGTTTCCCGCACCGCAGCCGCGTGCGTGCGATTTGAACCGGGTGGTCGAGGAGGCTCTGGCCATGTTTGCCGGCCGTCTGGATGGCATCACGGTTCAATGGGACCTGGAGCCGGATCTGCCCACCGTACTGGCCGATCCGGACGGCATTCGCCGCGCTCTGGCGAATCTCATCGACAATGCCGCGGAAGCCATGCAGGGCAGCCTGCTCCGCGTTCTGGGGGTTCACAGCGCTCTCTGCGAAGACGGTGCATCGGTCGAAGTGACCATCTCCGACACCGGCCACGGGCTCACCGACGAGATTCGCGAGCGGCTCTTTCTGCCGTTCTATTCCACCAAGAGCCGCGGCACGGGGCTGGGACTTTCGATCGCCGCCAAGATTGTGCAGGAGCACGGCGGCAGCCTGCGTGCCGAAGGCAACATCCCCAAGGGCGCGCGCTTTCTTCTTCGCCTGCCGCTGATGGAGCCGGGAGCATCGACCCAGCCGGTGCTGGAAGGCTCGCTTGCTGCCGGCGCCAGAGGATTGCCTTCATGAATCACATTCTGGTGGTGGACGACGAGGCAGAGATTCGCAACTCTCTCGAAGAGATTCTGCGCGAGGAAGGCTACGGCGTGGCCTCGGCGGCCACGGCCACCGAGGCGCTGGTCCTGTTGCAGGACGCGCCCTACGACGTGGTTCTGCTCGATATCTGGCTGCCCGACCGCGATGGCCTCGACGTGTTGTCTGAAATGCACCAGCTGGCCCAGGAGATGCGGCCGGAGGTGGTCATCATCAGCGGCCACGGCACCATCGAAACTGCGGTCAAAGCCACCAAGCTGGGCGCATACGACTTTCTCGAAAAGCCGCTTTCGCTCGACCGCACGCTCATCGTGCTGAAGAACGCCGTGGAAGCGCGCCGGCTGCGCACCGAAAATATCGAGTTCAAACGCCAGTTCAGCGTGGGCTCGGTGCTGACCGGCGAAAGTGTTCCGTTGAAGGCGCTGCGCCAGCAGATCCGCCTGATGGCGCCTACCAATGGGCGTGTCCTGATCTACGGCGAATCCGGCACCGGCAAGGAACTGATCGCACGCGCCATTCATGCCGAGAGCCTGCGCCGCGACCGCGTATTTGTCGAGCTCAACTGCGCCGCCATTCCCGAGGCGCACATCGAGGCGGAGCTGTTCGGCTATCGGCACGGCGCGCAGCCAGGCGGACCGGTCGAGCAGCGCGGAACCCTGGAGCGCGCAGACGGCGGAACGCTGTTCCTCGATGAGGTGGGCGACATGAGCCTGAAGACCCAGGCCAAGGTGCTCTCGGCGCTTGACGACCAGCTGTTCACGCCCGTCGGCGGCACGCAGCCTCTGCGCGTGGATGTGCGCCTGATCGCCTCAACCAACAAGGATCTGGAAGAAGAGATCGCCAAGGGCAATTTTCGCGAGGATCTTTTTTACCGGCTCAACGTGGTTCCGTTTTTCGTTCCACCGCTGCGCGAACGCAAGCAGGACATTCCCCTGCTGGCGCGCGAGTTTCTAGCCGAGTTTGGCCGCCAGTACGGCCGCCCGCGCATGGAGATCGGCGAAGACGCGCTGGCCACGCTCGGCGCCTACCACTGGCCGGGCAATGTGCGCGAGCTGAAGAACGTCGTCGAGCGGGTGATGATTCTCAATCCCCGCGTGCTGCGCATCGAGCGCAAGCATCTGCCGCCGCTTACGCACAAAGCCGGTACGCGCTCGACAGAGGAGTTTTCCTCGCTGCAGCAGGCGCGCGACGCCTACGAGCGCGAATACATTCTGAAGAAGATTGAAGAAGCCCGCAACAACATCAGCCACGCCGCCGAGCTGCTGGGCCTGGAGCGCAGCCATCTCTACCGCAAGATGAAGGCACTGGGAATCGGCGTCCGCGAGTAAACAACTCATCAATCGCCCACCGGCCTCGCCGATCCGCGAGCGATGAAACAGCCAGCGTCGAACAAAAGGCCATTCGTCCCGTTGGGGCCGACGAAATCCGCTCCAAAACGCCTAGCCTGGCAGCGTTCCATAGGTGTAGGAGGCTAACGCCGACTTTGCGGAGCGAGCCTCTTTGAGCACTCGCTCCAGATGCTCGAGATGTTGCCTCGAGATAGCGTTTCTTTCTTGGCCAGAGTTGTTAAGTGAACCTAGAATCGAAGCCATGTGACCTACGTTCTCGTATGCGACAAGTAGAGTGAGCCAACTGTCGTAGGTCAATTCGGGGGCTAAAATCGGGCTGTATTTTTCCCGCACATCTGTCGATAGCTTGGCGATTTGTGGGTCATACCAAATCCCTGATTCAATACTCGTCGCAGCGGCAGTCTCCAAGCGGAGCAATTCCGCGTGGACCAAACGGGCAGCTCGCTTCATCTCAGTCAAGCGATTGGCCGCATCTCGCTTTTCCGACGTTCTTTCGTTTCTCCTTGCAACGAGGTAACTGGTAGTAGCTCCGATTGCGGCTCCGATAATCGTTGAGCCAACGCCGACAAGCGCCACAAGAATCGTATCTTGCACTGGGGCAGACCTCCAACGCGTTCGACCGCTGCATTTAGTGCGGTTCACAAAATGATCCTATTTTGCGGTTCTCAGAGTCCATCAGTATTCAATCGCGCATAACCTGAGGAGTCGCTTGCCGGCGCCCCAGGCCTCGCCTTTGAGACCTGGGATTCGTCGAATGCCCCGCTCCCGGTCCCTTGCTAGCCCCCTTCCACAAAGTGGGCGCATCCCACTTGAACTACGCTCCCATTTGTACTATACTCTGACCATGCCAGTCTCCACCATCCTCAAGAATTCCGAGTTCGAGCTGGTCACGGAGTTCGCCCAGCCCGACGCGAAAAAGCGCCTGTCTCTGGGAGAAGCTCTTCAGGGCGCAACGGCCTACAACATCTACCGCAATCCCCTCGGCCAGCTCATTCTCGATCCGGTAATGACCGTTCCCGTCTCCGAAACGTGGCTCTACGAGAACGCGCAGGCGCTGGGCAGCGTCAAACAAGGACTCAGGGAGTCGGCTGAAGGGAAGAGCACCTATCGCGGCTCGTTTGCGAAGTACGCCAGGAAATAGGTGCAAGACATAGATAAAAGAATCGGAACATGAAATAGATGTGGAGCTTATTTTATGGAGCGAAGGATCAGATTCACGCCGACTGCGGATGCCCAGTACACAGCGCTAGCAAATGAACCATCGAAGGCTGCGCTGCTTGCACAGGTTCGCAAGGCCCTCGGCTATCTGGAAATAGACCCGCATCATCCGGGCCTTCATACACACGAGTTCACGTCGCTGTCTGGCGCGAACGGCGAAAAAATCTTCGAGGCCTATGCGCAAAACAACACGCCCGGCGCTTATCGCATTTTCTGGCACTACGGTCCCGATGAAATCAATGGAAAGAAGCGAACTCCCGTGATTGCAATTATCGCGATCACCCGCCATCCCTAGCGAATGATCGCGAATCGAGCGACCTGTCCAATTGCTATCAGAACTTCGCCTCCGGCAAACTTACCGGCCGGGCTTCGAGCAACGCTTGGATCGTGCCCAGCGCATCCAGGACAGTGCCGGAGACGGGCGCATCTACCTGGACTACGGCGAGTGCCTGCACCGGCTTCGCACCCGAGCGCTGGCGGCCCAATGCGAAGTTGGCAATGTTCACGCCATGCTCGCCCAGGATGGAACCGATGCGCCCGATCACGCCCGGCACGTCGAGGTTGCGGCAGACCAGTAAGTTGCCTTCGAGAGGCGTCTCGATGTCGATGCCGTCGAACTCGAGTAAACGCGGCTGCTCTTCGTGGATCACAGTTGCCGTGGCGTGGCTGGAGCCCGCCGCCGTGTGCAGTTCGATTTGCAACACGGAAGCCGAACCGCCGCGATGGCTCTCCGTTTTCTCTTCATGCACGCGAATGCCGCGTTCCTGCGCCACGGTAGCGGCGTTGATGCGGTTCACGTTTTCCGATCCCTGCAGCAGACCCTCAATGGCCGCATTGCGCACCAGTTCCGTCTTGGCCTCGGCCAGGCCGCCGCCATAGGTCAGGTGAATGGACTCGATGCCGGGCTTACCTGTCTGCGCCAGGAACGAGCCGAGCCGGCCGGCGAGGTCGATATAAGGCGCCAGCACCACGTACTCTTCATGTGTGAGCGAGGGCAGGTTGACGGCGTTCTGCACCACGCCGAGCTTGAGATACTCGCGCACCTGGCGGGCGATCTGAATGCCCACCGCCTCCTGCGCCTCGGCTGTGGATCCAGCGATATGTGGCGTCAGGATTACGTTCTCGAGGCCGTGATAGGGAGTCTCCCTGGCCGGCTCCACGGCAAACACATCGAGCGCCGCGCCGGCCACTTGTCCGCTCTTGAGCGCCGCCACCAGCGCCGCATCGTCAATCAATTCGCCGCGCGCGCAGTTGACGATGCGCACGCCTTTCTTCATGGCCGCGAGAGATTTTGCATTGATCACGCCCGCGGTCTGCGCCGTCAGCCCCACGTGCAGGGTGATGTAGTCCGAGCCGGCGATCAGCTCCTCCAGTGTGACCAGCTTGATGCCGTTCTCGCGCGCCACCGCGGCAGACACAAACGGATCGCTGCCGATAATCTCCAGTCCGAAACCGCGCGCGCGTTTGGCAACCTCCAGGCCAATGCGGCCCAGGCCCAGAATGCCCAGCGTCTTGCCGCGCAGCTCCGCGCCTTGCAGGTTCTTCTTCTCCCACTTGCCGGCGTGCATGGTGCTGTTGGCGGCGGGCAGTTTGCGCGCCAGCGCCAGCATCAGGCCAAGGGTCAGCTCGGCCACGGCTACGGCGTTGGCGCCCGGCGTGTTCATCACCACAATGCCGCGGCGCGTGGCGGCGGCGGCGTCAATGTTGTCCACGCCCACGCCGGCGCGGCCCACCACACGCAGCTTGGGCGCGTGCTCCATCAGCGCGTCGTCCACCTGCACGGCGGAGCGCACCACCAGCGCATCGGCATCGGCCAGCGCGGCCGGCAATCCGTCCGGCAACTGGTCGTGTGTCAACACTTCCCATCCCGGCTCAGCCGCAAACACGGCCAGCGTAGCCGGAGACACCTTCTCCGCCAGTACGATCTTCATCCCATCTCCCTTGCTCTTTTCCGCAGCTACATACTCGTCAAAGCGGATGCCCTGCTGTTCGCAGAACAGGTCGAACATCCGCACCACGGCGGCGTGCGGCTTGCCCTCGCCCCGCTCGTACTTGGTGAGCGAGTTGGGGTGCACACCCAGCCGCTCCGCCATCTGGTATTGATAAAGGTCCAGCTGCTTGCGCGCGATCAGCAGCTTTTCCGCGAATGTGAGTTCAGACATGAAAAACAGCTCCTAGCTGCGAGCTTCTAGCCGCTAGCTCAAAACAAAAGCTCTCTGTCCCATCCTTGCGAATTGTTTCTGTCGCGACGGCGGGAAATCACAAACCACAATTAGCCACAGACGAGCTGAAAGCTAGAAGCTATCGGCTAGTAGCTGCACTTTTCGCAAACACTTCCTGCGCAGCCGCAACCGCCTGCCCATAGACCACCGGCAGTCCCAGCGTGTCCTTGGCGATGTGTTCCATGGCGCCCAGAAACGCAATCGTGTCGAGAAAATCGAAGAAGCCCAGGTGCGCCACGCGGAAGATCTTGCCTTGCATCGAGCCCTGGCCGTTGGCGGTGACCAGGCTGAATCTCGTCTTGAGCGCCTTCACGACCGTGCCCGAGTCCATGCCCTCCGGTACGGCCACTGCAGTCGCGGCTCCCGAAGGAGAGATGGGCGCAAACAGCGTGAAGCCCAGCGCCACCAGCCCGGCGCGCGTAGCCGCGGCATTTACCTGCGCGTTGTCGATGAGCGCGATGCGGCCCTTTTCCAGGTCCCCGCCGGCCTGGCCGCCGATGTAATCCAGCGCTGCGCCCAGCCCGGCAATCAATGCAACTGCGGGTGTGTAGGCGCTCTCCCCCTTGGTTGCGTTCTTGCGCTCCTTGCGCAGGTCGAAATAGTAGCGCGGGTTCTTCGCGGCCTCCATCGCCTTCCACGCCTTCTCGCTCACGCTCAGATACGCCAGGCCCGGCGGAATCATCACCGCCTTCTGCGAGCCGCCGATCAGAATGTCAATCCCCCAGCCGTCCACGTCGAATGTCTGCGTGCCCAGGCCGGTGATGCCGTCGACTATGAGCAGAGTTCCAGTCCCTTTGACCAGTTTGGCCACGCCTTCCACGTCGTGGCTGACCGCAGTCGAAGTCTCCGAGGCTTGCATGAAAACGGCTTTGTGTTCAGGCTTCAACGCGGCCTTCACTTCGGCCAGGTCGAAGGTCTGCCCGTAGGGCTTTTCGACCACGTCCACCTGGCAGCTGAAGGCCTTGGCCAGGTCAACCCAGCGCTCGCCGAACTTGCCGGCCGTCAGCACCAGGACCCGGTCGCCGGGAGAAGTCAGATTCGAGACTGAGGCTTCCATCGCGCCCGTGCCCGAGCTCGACAGCAGCAGTACGTCGTTCGCGGTGCCCACAAAAACCTTCAACTGGGCCAGCACCTTCAGGAACAGGGCGCGGAACTCGGGCGTGCGATGGTGGATATCGGCCGCCGCCATGGCAAACTGGGCCGCCGGAAGCAGCGGGGTGGGGCCGGGTGTGAACAAGCGCGTCTTGCGAATCATGGTGTCTCCTCTAGAGAGCTGACTTTTCGGATCTCAGCTCGACGGGGTCGCTCCTGGCAACCCTGATCACATAATACACAATTTTGTGGTTTATGTGGATTATTCAAGCAGGGAATATCGTGGCCCGTGCAAAACAGAACCGGGAGTCCAGCCGAATGCAATATGCGAACTTTTTGGGGCTGAAACGGCACAACTTTTGGTAGTGGCCCGAGAGCCCGATCCTATAGAATCGCCGATATGAAAGGTAACGCCAAAGTTCTCGACCATCTCAACCTTGCGCTCCGCGAGGAGTTGACAGCGATCAACCAGTATTTTCTTCACGCGGAAATGTGCGAAAACTGGGGATACGATGCCCTTTCCCGCTACATCAAGAAGCAATCGATCGACGAGATGAAGCACGCCGAAGCGCTGATCGAGAGGATCCTGTTTTTGGATGGAAGCCCCAGCATGGAGCCTTTGTCGCTTACGGTGGGCAGTACGGTGAAGGAAATGATCAAGTCCGATCTCGCACTCGAGATAGGGGCGGTCGCGGCGTACAACGAGGCCATCCACGTTTCCGTCGAGAACAAGGACAATGGCTCGCGAGACTTGTTCATGCGGCTGCTCAAGGACGAAGAGGGGCACGTGGACTGGCTCGAGGCTCAGCTGCATCTCATTGGAGAATTAGGCTACGAGCGGTATCTCAGCATGCAACTGAAGGAGGAGTAGGACGCATCGCCGGCGCCTGCACGGTCACAACATGCGGGTCCCGTCCTTGCCGGCTCAAAGCGATAAACTCAGATTCAGAGATTTCATCTTCAGAGATTTCATCGCAATAGTCCATTCACAAGGCGGGCAAGCCCATGACCGAAGCAGGCGCACTCGAACTCCTCGTCAACCAGCAGGTGATCGCCGCCATGAAGGCGCACGACGCGGTGCGCACCACCACCCTGCGGCTGATCAAGAACTCCCTCAAGAACAAGGCCATTGAAAAGCGCGCCCTGCTCACAGCCGCCGAGGAGCAGCAGGCCCTGGCCACCATGATCAAGCAGCGCCGCGACTCGATCGAACAGTTCACCAAGGGCAACCGTCTCGAGCTGGCCGCCGCCGAGGCCACTGAGGTCGGGGTCATCGAAGAGTTTTTGCCCAAGGCCCTGGACCAAGGCGCCCTCGAGGTCCTGGTGGCCGAGGCCGTTCAAGAAGCCGCCGTTGCCTCCGGCCAGAAGCCCACGCCCAAAGACATGGGCACGGTGATGAAGACCGTGCAGGCGAAGCTGCAAGCCTCGGGCCTACGCGCCGAAGGCCGCACGGTGAGCGAGTTGGTGAAGAAGGTACTGGCCGGCTGATCGTGCTTCAGATTACGGAAGCGCCCTTCTAAGATGGGGAAATCCTCACCGCGAGGTTCTCTTTCCCTTGACCCAATCCGCTCCCCGTGCGCACGGCCTCGACACCCTGCGCGCTGTGGCCATCGTCGCCGTCATCGTGTACCACCTCAGCGGTTTTCATGGCGAGGGTACGCTGCCGGCGTGGCTTCTGCCCGCTGCCCAACTGGGGTGGATGGGCGTGGATCTGTTCTTCGTCCTCAGCGGCTATTTGATTGCCTCACAATTCCTGCGCCCTTATTTGAGCGGCGAACGGCCCAGCCTGAAAAGCTTCTACCGCAATCGCCTCTTCCGCATTCTGCCGGCATTCGGAGCTGTGCTTGCGCTCTATCTGGCAGTCCCCTTGTGGCGGGAGAGGCCATCGCTTCCGCCCCTCTGGGAGCTGCTCACCTTTACCCAGAATCTCTTCGTCGACCGCAACCGATACGGTGCCTTCTCCCACGTCTGGTCGCTTTGTGTCGAGGAGCACTTCTATCTGTTTTTTCCGCTCATAGTGCTTGCCGCCATGTGCAGGCCCTCCATGCGCAGAACGGTTGCCATCGTGGCCAGTCTGGTATTATGCGGTATTCTCATCCGCGGCTACGTGCTCCTCCACCTGCTCCAGCCGCTTGCGGCCACTGAAGGGTACTTCGGACTCGCGTTCACCGAGCGCATCTATTACCCCACCTACACCCACCTCGACGGTCTGCTGGCCGGAGTGAGTCTCGCCCTGATCCGCACTTTTCGCCCGGTCACCTGGAGCGCGCTGGCGCGCCGCGGACACACGCTCCTGGTCGCCGGCACCTGCCTGGTGGCCCTGGCCGTCTATCTCACCAAGGATTTCTGGGACTCGGTTACCGGAGTAGCTGCCATCGGCTCGCTTATCGGCTTCCCAGTGCTCGCGGCCGGGCTGGGCCTTGTGGTTGCATCGGCCGTCAGCGCCAACGGCTGGCTGCGGCTCAGGATTCCTGGCGCGCGGCAGGTGGCCACGCTGGCCTATTGCCTGTACCTGACTTCCAAAGAGCTGATCCACATCGTGGACCTCTGTTTCCCAGCGATCGCGGAGGGAGCCATGCTGGCCTGGCTGTGCGTCTATGCGCTGTTCTGCGTGATCGCGGCCGCTGTGCTCCATCTGTGCGTCGAGCGGCCGTTCCTCTGGCTGCGCGACCGCCCGCCGAAAACCGCCTGAAGTCGCGCGTCCCAGCTCGACATTCGCAGCGCGAGGTCCGCTATGCGACCATTGCCCCTCGCAGAAACGCCGAACGCGAAGGCAGCCCGCTCAGGCCGCGGTGTTGCCCCGGACCGGGATGGGCGCATTCAGCTGCTGGCGCAGGCTCCCGGCCAAGTCGGCCACCACGCGCAGCTTTTCCGCCACCGGCGATGGCACCTCGCTGCCCGACAGAGCCAGTTGCGAGTGCAGAAGCAGGCCGGCCACGGTGTTCTTGAGCTCATTTTCAATGGCCGCAGCCGCCGCGCGCCGGGCCAGCGTTTGCTCCCGCTCGCGGCGATGCAGGGCGGCCCGAATCTCGCGGATCAGCCGCGCCGCGCCGGACAAGGCAAAGTTGATCTGCAGGGGGATGGCCAGCCCGGCGCGCTCCCAGATGGCCTCGGCTGCCGAGGGGTCGCACTCGGCCATGGTTTCGTCCACCACCACCACGGAAAACTCCTTGCGCCGCAGCGCGGCCAGCGCGGCCTTGCGGCCCTCGGCCACTTCCACTTCCATGCCCAGTTGCGCTCCAACCACGGTGGCGCAGTTGCGGGCGCCTTCAATTCCGGTCACGATCAAAATACTCATTCCCAGCTCCTCGTGTGCGTCCCGGTCCTGCTCAGGGCCGGGGCTTGCTCTTCCTGAAATCGATCTTGATTTGGGCAGGTCCCATTTCCGTTTGGGCTCGGCGGGTGTCCCTGCACACGTCCCATCGGCCTGCCAGCTTACCCCTTCGGCGGAACACCGGTGTCACTCGTCCCGAAGCGGGTCGACGATTCCATACTCTTTCAGCTTGCGATAGAGCGTGGTCTTGCCGATGCCCAGCAGCTTGGCCGCCTGCAGCTTGTCGCCGTTCAGGGTGCGAATGGCGCCCAGAATGGCATCCCGTTCCAGATCGGCCAGGGTCTTCACCTCGGGCACGGGACCGCCTCCGGACTCCGTCTCGGGGTTGACAGCGGCCGTGCGCCGGGCCTCAAGACCCTGCTGCTGCAGCTGCGTGGGCAGGTCGCCGAGGTGCAGCACCGGCCCCGAAGACAGGGCGCAGGCTCTTTCGACCGAGTTCTCCAGCTCGCGGACGTTGCCCGGCCAGTCGTGACGCATCATGGTGCGCAGGGCTTCGTCGCTCAGCGTGAACTTGGTGCCGTGCTCGCGGCTGATACGGTCTAGAAAGTGCGCGGCCAGCAGCGGGATGTCCTCGCGGCGGTCGCGCAGCGAAGGCAGCCGCAGGTTGACCACGTTGAGCCGGTAGAAAAGATCCTTGCGGAAGGTGCCCTTTTCGACCATCACCGCCAGATCGCGGTTGGTGGCGGCCACAATGCGCGCCTTGATGGGGACGCGGTGCGTGGCTCCCACTGGGCGAACCTCCTTTTCCTGCAAGGAACGGAGCAGCTTGGCCTGCAGATCGAGCGAGAGCTCGCCGATTTCATCGAGAAAGACCGTGCCCCCTTCGGCCGAAACCAATAATCCATCCTTGGAGCGGTTGGCCCCGGTGAAGGCGCCTTTCACGTAGCCGAACAGTTCGCTCTCGATCAGCGTGGGCACCAGCGAGCCGCAGTCGACGGGCAGGAACGGCTTCTGAGCGTTGGGCCCGTAGGCGTGGATGGTACGGGCCACCAGTTCCTTGCCGGTGCCGCTCTCGCCCAGAACCAGAACCGGGTGGGTGGACTGGGCGACCTTGGAGAGAATGCGGTAGAGCTTCTCCATCTCGCCGGAGCGGCCGATCATGGCGCCCAGGCCCTGCGAGAGCCGCAGCCGCTCGCGCAGCTGGCGGGTGGCGGTGTCCGTCAAATGGCTCTGCGCCGCGCGGTCCAGCACCGTGGACAGCTCGTCCATGGCGAAGGGCTTGGTCAGGTAGTCCGACGCTCCGCAGCGCATGGCCTCGACGGCCGCGTTCACGCTCCCCGAGGCGGTCATGGCGATCACCGAAGTGTCCGGGTAAAGGAGCTTGACCTCGGAGACCAGCTCCAGGCCGTGATTGCTGCCCGCCGGCAGGTTGACCAGCAGGATGTCGGCGGCGCGGCCGCGCAGCAGGTTGCGCGCGTGGCCCAGGTCGCCGGTGCTCTCGACGGCGTAGCCCAGGCTGGCGGCAATCTCGGCGCAGGCCGAGCGCATGGCGCTGTCCGCATCGACCACCAGCAGGTGCAGCCGCACCGGAGGTTCCGCGAGTTGAGGGATGAACTCCATGATTCGGGTGCTCTCGACTGTTTCGAGCATTGTATTCGCCTCGCTTGAAGTTAGGTAATGGGTTGGTTGACGCCCGGCACGCCATGCTTCCGGCCGGAATGATTTTGCTTCCTGCCCTCAACGCCTGCGCACGGGCAAATCGATTTCAAAGCGTGCTCCCATCGGAGGACGGTTTCGGGCCTCAATCCGCCCGCCCGCCGACTCGATGATCGACCGGCTGATGGAAAGACCCAGTCCGCGATGAGCCACCGGCCAGCCTCGACCCGGCGACGAAGCCAGATGGGTGCTGAAACCGGCCTCGAAGAGCTTGTCCAAGGCCCTGGCCGGTATGCCGGGGCCGCTGTCTTCAAGGGCCAGCAATAGGGCCGGCGCGGCCTCCGGGCCCTGGACCTGCTCGCGCAGGCTCATCCGGATCTTTCCCCCACCGGGCATGGCCTCGGCAGCATTCTTGACCAGGTTCACCAGCACCCTGGTCAGGTCCTCGCCGGTCAGCCTTACCGGCAGCGCGCACCCCTCGCAATCCACCGTCAGTGCAATCGAAGGACCGGCCAGCGCAGCCAGCAAGTTGCGGTTGGCCATCAGCTCCGCGGCCAGATTGTCGATGGGCATGGCCGGCAGCAGTTCCCAACGGCGGGCCTGCCGGACATGCGCAGCGGTCTCCGACTGGACCGGCCGCTTGGCCTCGACGCTCTTGCCGTTCCACGCTCCGGCCGCCTCCAGAGTTTTTCCCGTCTCCGCGGCCACCAGCTTTTCCACCAGCCGGCGACTGGCCGCGGCCACCAGCCGCAACTCGTTTCCATAGTGGGTATAAGGAGTTGCCAGTACTCCCGGCTCCTGAAGCAGATCGCAATAAAGCCCCAGCGCCGTGACCATGTTTCTGGCGTCATGCGCAATCTCCGCCAGGCTTTCTCCCCCGCTGCGCACGGTCGACAACGTCTCCACCATCGCCTCCACCCGTTTGCGCTCCGCTCCGCCCCATCCTGCCGCTTGCTCCGCCTGCCGCATCGCTTGCTCCCGTTCCGTGCTGTTTATCCGCCGCTGGCTCCCTGTTGTCTGTGAACAGGGATCGATCATCGGAGTAGAGGCTGGTCTCCGCCGGTCTCTCCACCCTGATCCCAGGTCAAGTTCCTGGTCTCTTTTTCCCTGTTTTGTCCCGCTTTTCGCACTTCCCGTTTCTGGTTCGGGTTCTGGGGTTTGTTCTCTTCTATTACACGTGGCGTGCCAAACCAGAACGACAAGTCTAAGTTCCTGATAAGGGAACTGCTTACTGTCCAGATTCCGTACAAGCGGTTCATCCCTAAGTGAGGCTCTTTGTCCCAAAATGAAATTAGCGCGCCGCAAAGACTCGAAGAAAAATGTTTGTTTTCAACGACTTATGCTGAAATTCCCCTTCCGGTGCGGGCCGGGCTTCAATTCCCGTCTTGGAACAGGGCCGGCAGCAAGCGTTCCCACGCCGCACCGGCTCCCGCGCTCCCGTACAATTTCCCTATGCACGCGCCTGCCCAAAATCCCTTCTTTCGCCCCGGCGGCCGATCCGCCGCCCAGCTTCGACCCTTCACCCTGATCCCAGGCTTCGTCCAGACCGCGGAGGGATCGGTGCTGGTGTCCTTTGGTAATACGAGAGTTTTAACTAACGCCACCATTGAGCAGGGCGTTCCCGGCTGGCTGCGCAACTCCGGCCGCGGCTGGGTCACGGCCGAGTACGCCATGCTGCCCCGCTCCACCGTCACGCGGACACCGCGGGAGAGCGAACGCGGCAAGATCGGCGGACGGACGCACGAGATTCAGCGGCTCATTGGCCGCAGCCTGCGCTCGGTGATCGACATGAAGGCCCTGGGCGAGCGCACCGTGATTCTCGACTGCGACGTGATTCAGGCCGACGGGGGCACACGCACCGCGGCCATTACCGGCGCGGCGGTTGCCCTGGCCCTGGCGCTCAAGGCGCTGGTCGAGGCGGGCACGCTGAAGGCCTCGCCGCTGAAGCAACTGGTGGCTGCCACGTCCGTTGGGATCGTAGGGGGAGCGGAGCTGCTCGACCTGTGCTACGAGGAGGACTCGCAGGCCGGGGTGGACATGAACGTGGTGATGACCGAGGATGGAGGCCTGATCGAGACCCAGGCCACGGCAGAGAAGGGCTCTTTCTCCCGCGCGCAGCTGAACTCGCTCGTCGACCTCGCCGAGGTCGGCCTCAAAGAGATTTTCGCGGCGCAGCGGGCGATTCTAGGTGGGTAGGGTCTGGGTCCGGGCGTATTACCGCAGCGCCGCAGCCAGCAGCAGCGTGGTTCCCAGCCCCGCAATCGACAGTACCGTTTCCATTACTGTCCATGTCGAGAGCGTTTGCTTTAGCTCCAGCTTGAAGAAGGACTGACCCATCCAGAACCCTGGGTCGTTCACATGGGAAAGAATCAAGGAGCCGGTGCCGGTGGCCAGCACCAGCATCTCAGGCCGCACGCCCATGTGCGCGGCCATGGGCGCCAGCACCCCGGAGGCCACGGCCATGGCCACGGTGGCCGAGCCCATGGAGATGCGGACCACGGCAGCCAGCAGCCAGGCCAGCACCAACGGCGGCATGTGCGCGCCGAGGGCCAGCGAGACCGTCGCCTGGGCTGCGCCCGACTCGCGCAGCACGCCGCTCAGCCCGCCCGCCGCGGCCAGAATGACCAGCACGTTGGCGATCGGCTCAAAGGATTCCGTCGTAAGCTGGCGGAGCAGTTCGCGCCCATGATGGCGGCCGGTCTGGATGTGCGGCCCCAGGGTAAGCAGTGCGTACAGCACGGCGATGAGCATGGCGATGTCCGGGCTGCCGCAAAAGCGCAGCACCTGGTTGGCCAGGCTTGCCGGCGCGGCCAGCGCATCTGCCCAGCTGCCCAGAAAGATCAGCGCGATGGGCAGCAGAATCGCCGCGGCCGCGCGCATCGGTCCAACCGGGGAGGGAACGGGCTCCGGCTTGGTTGCGGCGCCGGCCTTCGCCGCGTCCATTCCGGCCTTTTCCGGCAAATCCTCTTCCACTGTGACAGGAGCAGAGAAGAGCGTCGATCCATCTTCGGCGGCCTTGAGCCCCAGCCAGCCCGGCCGGCGCTCCCATTGCCGCATCATCAGCCAACCCAGGCATGGTCCGGCAAGCGCCGCGGCGGGCAGTCCCGCGGCCAGGCCCCACAGAATGGTGCGCCCCAGGTCGGCGTGGTAGAGGTTGGCGGCCAGCAGTGCCGCCGGGTGTGGCGGCAGCGTGCCGTGGACGATGGAGAGCCCGGCCAGCAGCGGCATCCCCACCAGGATCGGGGGCCGGTGGCTGCGCCGCGCCGCCTCGGCCACAATCGGCATCAGCAGCACCAGGCCAACCTCCATGAAGACCGGCATTCCCACCAGCATGCCCAAACCAAGCAGCGCCCATGGCAGGCCCTTGGGGCCGCAATTGTCCACCAAGAATCTGCCCAGCGCAGCTGCGCCACCGGAAGAGGAGACCAGCCGGCCCAGGATGGCGCCGAAGCCGAGGATGATGGCGATGTGGCCCATCATGTTGGCGACTCCGGCGGTGAAGGATAGCGGAACCTGCTTGAGCGGCATGCCCGCCGCCACGCCCAGTGCCAGCGCGCCAATGGCCAGCGCCAGCGCCGGATGCAGCCGCACGCGTGCGATGAGCAGCAACAGCAGCAGCACCACGCCGCCGGCGCAGGCCACCAGATACCAGCTGTCAGGAGAAGCAGCGGCAGGAGTCACCGGGCGATTATTCCATACCGGGCATGCAGTCGAGAGAAACCGTTGCTCCTTGGCGGCGCAATCCACTCTTCGGCGCTGGTGGCTTTACTGGATGGTCACGGCCCCCTCTATTGAGTACATCTGCCCATCCGGGTTGCTGAGGGTCATGGGCGCCAATCCGGCGCTGGCGCTGGGCACCGCACATTGCAGGGTCTGGCCATCGACGAAGGTACACGAAGCGCTCTTGTCTGCGATGGTCGCCGTGGTAGCTGCCACGAATCCATTGCCGCGGATGGTGAGGGCTGTTCCGGGAGTGGCTGCCGCAGGAGTGACGGTGCCGACGGCCAGGGGAACGACGGCGAGTTCGTAGTAGTTGAGCGAGGTACCGGCATATACCAGGATTTTCTGGCCGGTGGGATCGGTAGCCAATGCCCTTGCGGCAGGGAGTCCGATGGTTAAAAGCGTTCTCCCATTGCGCGTATCGGAAATTGATAGCCCGTTATCGAGGCTGTGTGACAGACTACCGAAGCTGTATAACAGCCCCCCCGATCCCGGCAGCAAGTTATCCCATGTGCCGAATTGCA
>Ga0302320_10001363_pt1 | contig 58699 bp, 55 predicted proteins | sample Bog_T0_3_FD_202130 | JGI IMG/M metagenome (GOLD analysis project Ga0302320, IMG submission 202130) | Peat permafrost microbial communities from Stordalen Mire near Abisko, Sweden - Bog_T0_3 | ecosystem: Environmental > Terrestrial > Soil > Wetlands > Peat | place: Sweden: Abisko, Stordalen Mire... | reverse complement strand
CACTCGCACTCACACCGGCACCAAGCGCATGCGCCTCGCAAGCCGCGCAAGCCCCAATACCCCGCCTTCAATCCGGGTCGCGGGCGCAAATCCAGCCCAGTTCCGCCCAGTTGGCGAACCAGGTCTGCACCCGTTGCGGACGGCGAGGCTGGTGGATGCGGGAGTCCTGGAATCCGGCTTCGAGCGCTTCGGCCAGCGGCAGGCCTCGGCCGATGGCGGAGAGGGTGAGGAATTCCTCCCGCTCAAGACGGCGGTAATAGACCGAGAGGTCCACGCGGTGGGCGGCAAGCCAGGTGGGCCGCGGGCGCAGATAGGGCAGCTTGGCCGGGGCGGCAGAGGCCTGGCCGCGAGTCTGGCCGGCCTCGCCGGGTTCGCGCTTTTGCCGGTCGTGGAGAGCCAGCACCAGCTCGTCGGCGGCGCGGTCGAGAGCCAGCAATTGCACATGCGGCTGCAGGGCCAAGCGGGAACTGGCGTCCAGCGCCGCGATCTGTTCGAGGGTCAGAGGGTTCCGGTGGGCGGAGTCGAAGGCCTCCACGAAAGCCCATTCCATGCGCGCCACGTCCAGGGCCAGGCCATGGCGCCGGCCGCCCCAATGCGGGTTGACGGCCAGCCATTCAACCAGCCGGGAGCCCAGATTGCGCAGCGTGAAAGAGCGGCTGGGGCAGGCGGTGAGGTAGCCGATCGAGAGTGCTTCGAAAACCCTGCCGCCGACCACGGCCTCGAGCGCGGGAAAGTCTTCGGCGAGCGCGCCCATCACCCGGAACCAGTACTGGCGGTTGTAGATTTCAAGCCGCTCGAAGGCCGACAGCCAGCTGTTGGGCGCGATAAAGCTCTCGGCCACTGCGGCCATGGAGCGGCCGTCCGCAGTCTCCGGGCGCATCCCGTCGTCGCGGGTGAGCGGCTGCAGAATGGCGGCCGCCATCTGGCGCTGCAATTGCGCCAGGCTGATGGGTTGCAGGTTCATCGCACCGCCTCCACAAGCTGACCCGCATGGCCACGGAGATAACGCTCGGCCTTTTTGGCTTCCGCGTGGACCTCCTCGAAGCTGGGGATGCGGTCGTCCCACTCCAGCAGGGTGGGGGTGGGTCCGCAGCGCTCGATGGCCCGCGCATACAGCTCCCAGACCGGGTCGATCACCGGATGGTCGTGGGTGTCGAGAATGTACTTTTCGTAGCGCGAGTGGCCGGCGATGTGAATCTGCGCCACGCGATCGGCGGGAACGGCGTCGACGTAGTCCATGGGGTCGAACTCGTGGTTCACCGCCGAGACGTAGATGTTGTTGACGTCGAGAAGAATGCCGCAGTCGGCGCTTTCGACGACCTCGGTGAGAAACTCCCACTCGGTCATCTGGGAGCCGGTGAAAGCGGCGTAGCTGGAGACATTCTCGACGGCGACGGGGATTTCAAGGGTGTCCTGGACCCTGCGCACCCGCTCGGCGGTGCGCTCGACGGCCTCCCAGGTGTAGGGCAGCGGAAGCAGATCGTGGGTGTAAGTGCCGTCCACGCTGCCCCAGCAGAGGTGGTCGCTGAGCCAGGGAGTCCCGGTGCGCCGGACCAGTTGCTTGAGCCGGCGCAGATGCTCCGGGTCCGGCGCGGTCGCCGAGCCGAAGTACATCGACACGCCGTGCTGGACGACGCGGTATTGCTCCAGAATCCGGTCCAGCAAGGCCAGCGGGCGGCCGGCATCGATCATGAAGTTCTCCGAGATGATCTCGAACCAGTCCACCACCGGCTTGCGGGCAAAGATGTGGTTATAGTGCGGAATGCGGAGGCCGATTCCGACGCCGTGGTCTTGAAAGGCATTGAAGCGATTGCCGGGCATGGAGGTCCTTGTTTTGCTTCGGCGGGAAGCGGTGTTACTGGGCACGAGCGGTGTCTCCGAAATCGTTCGCGCAAATTTGGAGGCGGAAACCCTGGTCCCCTCCGGCTGCTCTCAGGACCGGCATTCAACGGCTCAGCCCGAAAGTGCGCGGCGCTCCGCCCACCAGGACAGTTCTCGCGCGGGGCGGATGAACAGCTCACCACATTCGAGTGCATCGGTCTCGATCGGAGTGCATGTGGCTCGATCGCAGCGGAGGAAGCGGCGCGGCGGGGGTCCAGGTTCGGCTTCCCTGCCGCGCCATGGCAGGCCCCTGGCTTAGACGCTCTTGGGAGGCGTGGAGCCGTCGGTGGCGCAACCACCCTTACCCTTGCAACTGTTTTTGCCCTTGCAGCCGTTGTCGCCGGCCTTGCAGCCGCCCTGGCCCTTACAGTCGTTTTTGCCTTTACAGGAGTGCTTGGAACTGTCCTTGTCCTGGGCGGTGTAGCGCAGCCCGGCCTTGGCGGCCTTGGCCGACGCGCCGCTGGCCGCGTGGTGGGTGGACGGCTGTGCCGCAACGGAGGTTCCGCCGATCAAGCCAGACAGGGCCGCGGTGAGAAGCAATGCATTCAGTTGGTTCTTCATGGGGGATTTGACCTCGCTTGGGGGTTGGGGGCGGAGGGGAATCCGCCGGTTGTTGCGATGCAGGCTGGCCGCCGGCCATTCCCGCCCTTTGGCGTCACGCAGGGTAGGAGTCGCGGCCTTCGGGAAAGGTTACAAGGAAACCATGGACCGTGAAAAGTTAATTTTTGCGCCAGCGGCGAGGTGGCGGGCGGTGAGACGGTTGAAGGACGGCGGGGATGGCGCCCGGCCAGGCGGTTGCGCTACCCTGTCTGTGCCCGGACGGCGAGGCTGCGGCGCGGAGTCGCGCGGAGGTCAAGGATGAATGCGAAAGAGATGCGAATGCTGACCGGCGCCAGCCTGCTGGTGGCGCTCGTGCAGAGCGCCTGCACGGCGGTTTTCGCCATCAGCGGGATTCGCGTCGCCATCGGGCTGTCGGCGCTGGCCGCGGCAAGCGGCATTTACGCGCCGGCGCGAGGGTTTCACCAGGACGCCATCCGGATTCCCATGTTGTGGCTGGCAACCATCGGAGCGCTGGTGAACCTGGCCGTGCTGGCATGGATCTGGAAGCTCCGGGCAGCGCCCTCGGCGCAATGGCGGCGGCGCGAAATCAGCAAGAAAGAGAAGCGCTCCGAGCGGGTGCAGGTGGCGCTGGCGATCGTCACCCTGGTGCTGGTGGGCCTGGAGGTGTGGACCCATCCGATGGTGCATCGCACCGGCACTCCGCCCGCCACGCACTCGAGCGCTTCATAAACCACAGAGCCAGCCGATCGCAAGCAACTCGATCTTCAAGAGGTTCCAGGCTGCTCCAGATCCAATTCCTTTTCCAGCCGGGCGTGCAGCCGCTCGCTGAAGCCGACGGGGAGTTCGAAGACGCGGTCGCCGGCCACCAGCACCACCACGTTGCGCGTGGAATCCAGGACCGCGGAGCAGATTTCGCAGGTCTCCAGGTGACGGTCTATTTCCGCGCGCAGCGCCCGGTCAACCTCGCCGTCGATGTAGGCGGAGATGTATTCCCATACATGTTTGCAGTCGATCTTCATTTGCCCCACCCAAAAAGCCCCTTGCGCTGCGGGGCGAAGCCTTTCAATTGCGGCGCCAGTTCCCGCTGCAACAGGGCGCGCGCCCGGTGCAGCCGGACCTTGACAGCTCCCTCCGTGATGCCCAGTGCGGCGGCGGTCTCGCGCACGTCCATCTCTTCGATGTCCCGCAACAGCACAACGTTACGATAAATCCCCGGAAGCCCCTCGATGGCTCTGCGCAGCAGGGCGCCCAGTTCCTTGCGCTCCAGAGCTTCGGCGGGAATCTCGCGCCAACTGGTGAGGATGGCGGGAGTGTAGTCGCCGCTCTGCTCGTCGATCTTCTCCTCCAGCGAGTCCTCGCGGCGGGAGGCTTGTTTGCGCAGGCGTCCGAGGCCCTCGTTGCGGGCGATCGACAGCACCCAGGTGCGGAACTGCGCGTCGCCGCGGAACAGGTGAAGGTTGCGATAGACCTTGATCGCGGTCTCCTGCGCGGCGTCCTCGGCCTCGGCCTCGTTTCTCAACAGCCCCAGCAGCAGAAAGTAAATGGCGCGCTCCGAGGGCCGGATGAGGGCGTGAAAAAGATGCTTCTCGCCAGCCAGGATGCGGCGGATACAGTCGGCCTCGAATTCGGGGTTGGAAGCGGTCATCGGTCGAAGATGGTGCGGGAACAAGGCCGGTGGACGCCCTGCCTCGCAGACAAGAATATAGCGCGCGGAACCACGTTTGGGTGATGCGAGCGCCGGGATGGGGATAGCGAGCCGGCGGGGATGGGCGCGTTGCGGCGCGAATTTGTTGACGGCGCAGGATAACTTTCTCGATTGCAACAGAATCACTTGACTCAAAAACCAATTTGGGCTGTACAATCTCCACGAGGAGACCCATGGCCGGAGATATTCAACTTACGTGCAGCGATTGCGGGCAGGACTTCACCTTCACCGCTGCTGATCAGGCGTTCTTTCAGGAACGCGGTTACTCGACCCCAAAACGTTGCAAGAATTGCCGTCAGGCAAAGAAGAACGATCAGGGGGGTTCCGGCTACCGTTCTGCTCCGGCACAGGGTACACCTGTGATTTGTTCGGGTTGCGGCCAGCCTACAACAGTGCCTTTTGAGCCTCGTGGCGATCGCCCGGTTTTTTGCCGGGATTGCTACCAGGCCCGCAAGGGCAGCGGCGGCGGTGGTGGCGGCGGAAGTTCGCGCGGCCGCGGCCGGTTCTAGCTTTCACCCGGTCCGATGCTTGCGATGAGCATCGGACCATCATCATCCACGCGGGTCCCAGCAAAGCTCTACGGCAGCCTCTGACGTGGCTGCGGTTGCCGATGGCGAACTTTGGGCGGGGTGGTTTGTCCAATTCACGCTCGGCAAGCTTGGCTGCATAGCTCTTGAAGGCTGCATAGCTCTTGAAGAAGGCGCGGCTGCCGCAAATGCCGCTGCCCTTTTGGAGAGCCGGGGTGCCGTGCCGCAACCGGGGGAATCCGCCGCGGAGAGCGCCGTCAGAACTTTGCCGCGGTTCTGCGGCCTGAGCAGCCCCGCACTCACTTGCCCGGCCTTCGCCCAGACCGCGGGCCAGCGCCAAACTCCGCTTCCCCGCGGCAGTGCGCAAGCGTGAGATCCTATGGATTGGAACGGAGTGAGTGGACACGGCGCCTGCCGGCCGATAAACTTGCGCCCATGCGCCGATCGAGAATGCCGAGCACGTAAGGACTTGCACCCACCTCATGGCCTCTGAATCTTCCCTCACCCGGTTTGCATGCAACAGCCTCCGTCCGCGGACGCCTCTCGCCCCCCGCGGGATGGGATTGCTCCTCTGCCGCGCGGCGCGCCCCGCGGCTTTGGCCGCTGGAGGCGCTGCGCAATGACCAGTCCCCTGCTCGAAGTGCGCGAGTTGCGCAAGAGTTACGACGAGGGACGCATTGAAGCCTTGCGCGGCGTGGATCTCTCCATCACCTCGGGCGAATACCTGGCCATCAGCGGACCCAGCGGCAGCGGCAAATCGACCCTGCTGCAACTGCTGGGCGGGCTCGACACGCCGACCAGCGGCGAGGTGCTGTTCCGGGGTGAAAATCTGGGTTCGGCCATTGACCTCGACACCTACCGCTCCCGCAACGTCGGATTTATCTTCCAGGCATTTCACTTGATGCCCACGCTGCGCGTGCTGGAGAATGTGCAGGTGCCCATGCTGGCAGTCAACGACAATGGATTCGACCGCGCCCAACGCGCCGAGGCCCTGCTCAAGGAGATGGGCATGGACCACCGCCTGCGGCAGTTTCCCAACGAGTTGTCCGCGGGAGAACGTCAGCGGGTGGCGATTGCGCGGGCCCTGGCCAATGCCCCGGATATTCTGCTGGCCGATGAGCCAACGGGAAACCTGGACAGCGTCAACTCGGCGCGGATCATGGAGATTCTCACCGGTATTCAGAAGCAGCGGGGCATGACGCTCATTGTCGTCACGCATGAGAACGAGATTGCCCACTCGGCCGCGCGGGAGATTCGCATCCGCGACGGAAGGATCGAGGCATGAAAATCATTTCGGCCCTGCTGCGCGCAACCCTGCTGATGCCCCTTGCGGCGCAAGCCGCTGCGCCCCCAGCGCCTCCGATCGATGCGCGCCCCGATGCGCATACTGTGCTCACGGTCCCCCGCAAGCGCGTCGAAACGGCGGACTATCGGGCCACCGGGCGGCTGGTGAAAGTGGACGCCGCCGGGACCCGGACCAGCTATGCCATCAATATGAAGGCCCACTGGTTCCCCGGCGTGCTCCGCGTGCTCGTTGAGGTTGCCTCGCCCGCCAATGCCCGGGTTCGCATTCTGCTCGAAATGCGTCCGGGGGGCAAGAATACGGTCCAGATTGCACATCCCGGCGAACCCGCGCCCACTATACTGCCGTTCGACAGGTGGAACGAGGGAGTGCTCGGCTCCGGATTCAGCTTCGAGGACTTTCTTGAGGCGCAGTATTTCTGGCCGGGCCAGGCGGCGCTTGAGACAGCGAAGTTTGGCGCGCGGACTTGCGACGTGGTGCGCAGCACGCCGGGCGCCGACGACAAGACGCACTACGCCGAGGTCAAGATGTGGCTCGATCGCGGCATCGGCTTCCCTGTTTATGTTGAAAAGACCCTGAAAGCGACCGGGGCGGTCAAGGAGTTCACTTATTTCGGCCTGCGCCAGGAGAGCGGGATCTGGTCGGCAAGCCAGGTGGAAGTCAAACTGCGCGGGCGCGCCGGTTCCACGCTGCTGATTGTCGATCGCGGCAGCCCCAAAGCAAATCTCGGGCCCGCCGACTTCGGCACGGCGCAACTCACTCACTTCTAGGACGGCGCATGCATCTACTTCTCTGGACTCTCTCCGTGGCCATAGCGTTGGTTTCAGCAGGCACTGCGTATCAATGGCTGGGCGCGCGGCGGGACCGGCGGCGCTATGCCGGAGCTGGCCGGTGGGTGGACATCGGGGACCGCTGCAGCCTGTACCTGCTCGAAAAGGGATCGGGCGACGCCACGGTGCTGTTTGAGGCCGGCATCGCCGCCACCAATCTGAACTGGTTTCACATCCAGGAGACGGTTTCGCAGTTCGCATCCACGGCTTCCTACGATCGCTGCGGCCTGGGCTGGAGCAGCAAATGCCGCACGGCGCGCACCCCAGCCAACATAGCCGGCGAATTGCACGACATGTTGCAGGCAGCCGGCATCAAGCCGCCCTACATCCTGGTGGGACATTCCTTCGGCGGCCTGGTGATGCGGCGCTTCGCGCTCAACTATCCCCAGGAGGTGACCCATATCATGCTGGTGGATCCCATGCGCTGCGAGGAGTGGCCGCCGCTGGACCCCACCAAGCAGGCCATGCTCGACCGCGGCAGAAAGCTGTCGAGTTTCGCCATTCCCATTGCGCAAATCGGCCTCGCCCGTCTGGCTGTCACCTCGCTGCTTTGCCGTTCGGGCCGCATCGCCCACCGGCTGGCCGGAGCGGCCGGCAATGGCGGCCAGCATGTGCTGGCGCGGATCAAGGACGAAGTGGGCAAGATGCCGCAGGAGGTGTGGCCCATCGTGGCCGCTCACTGGTCCCGCCCCGGCTACTACGCCGGCATGAGAAGCCACGTCGAGGCGGTGCCCGACACGGTCCGGGAGATGCAGAATGCAGAGCCCATCCACGGCATTCCCGTGCTGCTGTTGACGCCGGGAAAATCGTCGCCGCTGTCGGAGCAATGCATGGGCCGCATCGGCGACAACGTGCGCCAGGTGATTGCCTCGGGAAGCGCCCATTGGATTCACTTGGACCAGCCCGACCTGGTGATCGATTCCATCCGCAAGATGGTGGCGGCGGAGGCTCCTCAGCCCTTGGTGGTCACCGGTTGAGAAGCGAACATCCTCCCGGCAAAATCCGTCTTCTTCGGCCAGCGGCCAACGCTACTTCTTCTCTGCGGCCGTGAATGCGGTCCAGGGGCCGGATTTCATGTCTTTCAGAATCGGCTTCAGGTAGTCGTATTCAGGGTGCGCCGCCAGAAAAGGCGCGGCCAGAAAGTCCTCGCCGCAGGGGTGCCCGGCGTGGGCGATCAGCGAAAGATGCTCGGCCAGATCGGAGTCAGTCACCTTGCCGGTGACCGCGCCGGCCGGATAATAAGGCTCCCAGCCCCACTCCGGAATGCCCGCCTTGACCGTGTCCACGTGGCCGCAAAGGGAGCGCCCATCGGCCTCCTTCTTGCCCGTGAAGCTGTCGTCGTGGTCGGCCAGGAACTGCTCCGCCATGTCAACGTCGATTCGGCCTTTGGCCTCGCTCATCTTTTTCTCCCAGGTGACGCGGCGGGCATTGGGAGAGCTGGACAGGTTGTTGATATCGAACCCCTCGGTCTCGGTCTTGATGAGCTGGGGGTCACGGGCAAAGTTGGAGCTGACGAAAGCGCCGTCCTTGGAGCGCCACAGGGGGGTATTCTTCAGCCCCAGCTCGAGGTAGGCGATTTCGCCCGTCTTGCGGTCGCCGATCAGCCAGTCGTTGGCGTAGCCGCCGTTGTTGCCCTCCTTGATGATGCGGACGTAGTCGTCGATCGAGCCGGCGTACTGCAGCGCCTTGCGGGAGCGGACAAACTCCGGCGCGCCCTCCGGGTCCCAGCCCACGAATTGGGTGATGGTGGTCTCGGTGATCATCAGGCCCGCATCGTTCACGCCAAAATCGTCCTGGCTGGTGATGACGCCCGGCATGCCGTCCATCAGCATGTGGTGGCCGTGGGCCGGCTGAATGTCGAAGATGACCGTCCAGCGCTCGCCCTCGGCATAGCTGGACCAGTTATTGTGGGCAATGACGATCTTGCCCCCCTTGGTATAGCTGCCCGTGGCGATGAAGGCCGAGCAGCGGCCCTCGGGCAGGATGCGCGGAGCGTTCGCCGCCTTCTCCCGCTTGTTGAGCCAGGGCACATAGTACTGAGGCAGTTCGATACCGCCGTTGAGGGCCACGATGTCCCACACGTCCATCTTCACGCCCTTGGACTGGACGCCTTTGGCGATGCCCTCCAGTTCCTGCTGGTACTCGGGCTCGATGTGCGGCCACAGCACCTTGCGGCCCGCCTCGCGGAAGAACGCCCAATTGCGCTTGGTTGAGTGGCTGCTCTCAAGCTGGGTCACGCGCAGCATGTCCTCGATCTCGGCCGAAAGCAGGCTGCCATGCTCGAAACCGATCTGGGAGGGAGTGCCTTCGAGATGGACGTAGGTCCAGCCGGCCTTTTCAAAGCGATAACCGGGCAAGGCGTTGGTCTGGGCGTCGGCGCTCGACGGACGTGCGTCGGCGCGGGCCGCGCAGACCGTGGCTACGGCGAACAACAAGAGCAGGCACAAGGACAAGGCGCGAGGCGGCAAGCGCAGCATCGTTATTCCTCCGGATTTTCCTGAAGATAACACGAAACCGTGGAGCAGGCGCGGGGCCGGAGGCAAATTGGGGGGATTCTTGCAGGCTCGCCAGGGACTGCTCCGCCCGGCCCTCTGCGAACCACGCCCCGCCAACAGAGAGCCCGCTTGCGAGCAAGGGGTTGGCTTCACCACGGGCGGATTCGCGGTGCATCTCGCTTGCGGTGTTCCACCCGCGCTGCCGACCCGGGGGGAACGAAAACCGGGGTTCACCCCAAGACTCCGGGCGCCCATCCTTCCGCGGTCTTTGCGATGGGAGACCACGAGCCCCATGGCGCTGGCTGGGTGCGCCACCGGCCGCCCACACCGATCGGCGGATCAAGGGTGCGCCACCGGCCGCCCCCCGTACTCGTTGCTTTCGTCGCGGGCCTCGGCCTATCCCACAAAGGGCGCGGCCTTCTTGGTCCAGGGGCTGGCGGCGTAGCACTGGCGGAGAAGGCGGGCGGCGGAAGCTTTGACGGCCTGCACCTGTTTGCGGATTTGATCCTGAACGGGCGGCGGGTCATTCTGACTGTAGTCTTGTCCGCTGTAGCGGATCATGCGCAGCAGCAGATACAGGGACTCTGGAGCATCCGGATCCGTGGGATGGCCGTTGACGTAGTCCAGAGTCCGCTGGCCAAGACCGACGCAGGCGCCGCCTTGTTTTTGGAGGGTGGCGATTTCGCTCGCAGCGCTGGCTCGCTGGGCTGGGGTCTGGAAGGCAACGGCATTCGCCTGCATGGGAGTCTTGTAGCCTCGGTAATCGTAGGCGCCCCAATCCGGAGACCACCAGTTATCGCGATAGCTTTCAACAAAGTCGTAGGAATAGGAGCGCTGCACGCCGGCGTCGAGATAGGGGCGCAGGCCGGGGTTGCGGAGCAGGGCCATCAGCGGACGGAAGCCGGTGCCGGGACCCGCCTGCTGCTGGAGCTTTTCTGGCAGAAGCGGGAAGAGGCGTGCCGCGGCGGCATCGTCCTTGAGCAGGACGCCGCGCACCCAGGCCATCATGGCCACCGGACGGCGCAAATCTGCGGGCAATGCCGGGGAGGCGGAGACATCGGCCAGCGTGGCGAGCGGGGCCTGGGAGTTGAACCAGCCCACGGCATCGGCGCTGAACTGCGTGGGATTGATTTGGAGGTTGCAATCGTACTTGCGTTTGGGGTCCTTCATCACGTAGGCGCACTGGTCCAGGGAGGAATCCTCTTGAGAACTGCGAAGGAGCACTTTTCGTGGGGCAAAAATGAGGAATTCGTCCAGGCTGGCCGCGGCGCTCATGCGCAGGCCGAGGTAGGCGTTGGTGGAGGAGTCGCGCCCGGCGGCCTTGATGCCCGGCAACAGCCGATCGAGCAGCGCGCGAGCCTCATCCGCACGGCCAAGGCGAATGAGCAGCCGCAGCCGGTGGTAAGTGAGCGACTCCCAGGCCGGAGAGCCGGGCTTGACCTCGGCGGCCGCGGCGACCAGATTCGCCGCGTCGGGGCTCTTTTCCGTGGCCTTGGAGATGGCGGCCAGGAGCCAATACGGCTCGTGGGTTCTCTTCCACTCGGCCAGCGCATGGTCGGCAGCTTCAGGGGCCGGCGACTGGAAGGTGACGAGCCAATCGACCAGGGTGGCCGAGGAACGCAAGGGCGCGAGGTCGAGATAGGTCTTGTTGAAGGCGTCCGTCGAGGTCGTCTCGCCTTCGGCTCCGAAATCCTCCCGCACCGCCGATTGATCGAGCTTGGCGTCAAGATACCAGGTAATGTCGCGCAGGTGCTGGCGGTAGTTGGGATCGGATTCGGGGCCGGCAAGCGCCGCGCCGAGCTCGTGCACACGGGCGGCGGGCTCGGTGCGGAGGCGGACAAGGTCGAGCTCGTTCTGGATGGCCTGGGGGGAGATGCCGGAGGGCTTGTCTTTGAGAAGGGATTGAAGTAAGTCGGCGGCCTGGCGCATGGTTTTGGGTTCGAAGCCGGCCATCGCCTCGCCGGGATCGCTGCCGCCATCATTAAATGCCTGCCGGACCAAGCAGCGTGCGGCCAGGTAGCGGGCAAGGCCGCTCCAAGGGGACGAAGCGTCCAGTCCGATGGCCTCGAAGGCTTTGCGGGCTTGGACAAACTGCGCGGCATAAAACTCGGCGGCGGCGATCTGGTAGGCGCGATCGGCTTTGAGCAGGGCGGGGCCGGCTGCGGGAGCGGCGGACGGTAGGGACAGGGCCTTGGTTTGGCAGTTGGCGAAGACCGCATCCTGGCCTTTGAGCCAGTCGGCCAGTTCCGGACTCTTCTCGCCCCAGGTCCTGGCACGGGATTGAAGGGTAACTGCGGCGTTGCGAAAAGCATCCGCCTGGCAGTTCTGGTAGTAGGCCAGGTAGACCCACTTGCTGGGGCCCTGGACTACGTTGGGATTGCCCTGCTCGGCGGGGGATGCCGAGGGGTTAAAGCGGGCACGCAGCGCAGCCCAGGTCACCGCCGGGTCGGCGGTCTTCTTCTCTTCGGCTTCCTCGTCTCTCCATTGCTGCTCCCACTCCTGCTCGTTGTAGCTGTAGCTGGGCTGGTAGGCCTGCTGCTCGACGGCGTTAAGGCTGCCGCCGTTCAGGTAGCGGAAGGCGACGGCGAGGTCGGCGCGGGGAAAGGTGGGCAGCAGGACGCCGAGCTTGCCGGCGGCGAACTCCTTGGGGTGGTCGGGGCGAAGTTGGCGGACGAAAACGTCGGGATAGAAGTCCGGCCCGCAGGCCTGGGCGGTGACCAGCGAGAGGAAAACCAGCAACGATAGAGCAGCGACGGAGCGTCGATTCATGGCAATTTCCTGTCGGCTAAAAGAGGGAGGTCTTCGCGCCAGCCGCGGTCGGGGAAGAGGTAGATGCGTTTGCCAGCCAGGTCAGCGGGCCAGGGTTCGTGGGTGGAGAGGCCGACGCTCGCCATGCAGAGTGGCTCGCGGATTTGAAACTGGGGCAGGTCGGGAGGTGCGTGGCGGCGGTCGGGCTCCATGCGGAAGAGCATGGGGACGGCCTCATCGACGGGCAGGCGGGCGATCCAGTCGTCGTTGCTGCACCAGGAGGCGAGAGCGGTGATGGAAAGAGGCAAATCCGGGGGCATCCGGCGGCGGAGATCGTTGAGCAGGGCGGTGTAGAAAGGGCGCTGGGAACGGGTGGCGTCGAAATCGACCTGGAGGGCGGCGATGCCGGGGCGGGCGGCCGAGCGGAGCAGCAGGTCGGCCACGCGGGGGGCGGAAGCTGGGTCGAGGGCTGCGCCGGGCATGGTCTCCAGACGCACGACGGCAATCAGGGTCGTGCCGACTGGGTAGGCGAGGGGCTGGCGGCGCGGCAGGCTGAAGGGCTGGGGGATGAAGAGGATGGTCTGGTCGAGCACGGCAATGGCGGTGGTCGCGGGGTCGATCGACTGCAGGTCTTCGGGGCGTTCCCAGGCCCAGAGGGTGCGCTGGGGCAGGCGGCTCATGCGGGCGGAGAGGCGCGCGGTGGGCAGCGAGTCTGAGCGGAGACCCAGGCAGAGCAGGCTGAAGGCGGCTGCCAGGGCGATGTTGCTCCATGGGGATTTGCTTGGCAAGGATTTGCTTCGCCGGGATAGGTCAATGGACATGGATTCGGTCAAGGACCAGAGATTGGGTCACGCACAACAATGGCGCAACCGGGAGCTAAGGTCAAGCTGTGCATAAACCTGCGGCCGGGAGCGGCGATTTGGCCGGGCAGGCGGGCCGCGCCGGAGGCACCGGGCAGGGGCAGAGAGCGGAGGGATGGGAGGGTTTTGGGGGTTTCCCGGTTTCGGGAGTGCGAATACACTAGAGGGTATGGCGGAGATACAGCGCAGGAAAACAGGGACGGTCAAGATCGGGCAGGTTCGCGTGGGCTGGGCGGTTCCGGTGGTGGTGCAGTCGATGACCAACACGGACACGGCCGACGTTGCGGGGACTATCGCGCAGGTTGAGGCCCTGGCCCTGGCGGGGTCGGAGATTGTTCGCGTGACGGTGAACAACGAGGAAGCCGCGGCGGCGGTTCCGGCCATCGTGGAGGGCCTGGACAAGCGCGGCATTCGGGTGCCGATTGTGGGCGATTTTCACTATAACGGGCACCTGCTGCTGAAGAAGTTTCCGGAGACGGCGCGGGCTCTGGCCAAGTACCGGATCAATCCGGGCAACGCATCGATCGGCAAGAAGGACAACGACAATTTTCAGGTGATGATCGAGTGCGCCATCGAGAACCAGAAGCCGGTGCGCATCGGGGTGAACTGGGGCTCGCTGGACCAGCAACTGCTGACCCGGATGATGGACGAGAACAGCCGCCTGGCGCACCCGCTGCCGGCCCGGGAAGTGATGATGGAAGCCATGGTGCGGAGCGCGCTGGACTCGGCCAAGGCTGCCGAGCACTTCGGCCTGGGGCACGACCAGATTATCTTGTCGGCCAAGGTGAGCGGGGTGCGCGACCTGATCGACGTGTACACGAATCTGGCGGCACGGTGCGACTATCCGCTGCACCTGGGGCTAACCGAGGCGGGCATGGGAGCCAAGGGGCTGATTGCCTCGACGGCCGGCCTGGCGCCGCTGCTCTTGGCGGGCATCGGCGACACCATCCGGGTGAGCCTGACGCCCAAGCCAGGCGGCGACCGCACCGAGGAAGTGTTGGCGGCGCAGCAGGTGCTGCAATCGCTCTCGATTCGCAGCTTCATGCCGCAGGTGACCAGTTGCCCAGGGTGCGGACGGACGACCAGCACCTATTTCCAGGAGCTGGCGGAGCAGATTCAGAGCTACCTGCGCACCTCCATGCCGGAGTGGCGGAAAACATACCCCGGCGTGGAAGAGCTGAAGCTGGCGGTGATGGGCTGCGTGGTCAACGGCCCCGGCGAATCGAAGCACGCCAATTTGGGGATCAGCCTGCCGGGCACGTTCGAGGAGCCCAAGGCGCCGGTGTACGTGGACGGAAAGCTCCTGAAGACGCTGCACGGCGACACCATTGTGGCGGAGTTCAAGCAGATTCTGGACCAGTACGTGGTGAGCCACTACGGGCTCGTAGGGACTAGGGGTTAGGGACTAGGGATTAGGGACTGGGCATGGGGCGGACGGAACGGATTCTCGATGCGCAGCCCTTCGACCATTTGCCCGTGCTGCAGGTCCTCGGTATACAGCGTTGTGCAGCCGGCATCCAGAGCCGAGGCGACGATCGATCCATCCCAAATGGAAAAGCCATAGCGCTCACTGATGCGCAGCGCTTCAATGTAGGTCTCGTGCGTGAGGGCGCGGGGATTCGGGCATAGCATGGTTGTGCCCAGAATCACTCTGCCCACTTCACCCCAGTTCATCTTGAACTTGGTGCATGAGACTGAAGTCAGTTCGTTCAGGACTTGAACGCTGACCACGCCCCCTTCAAACAGGATGCGCTCGGCGGTCAGGGTCTTATCGCCGGAGGGCGTAAAGGCGTACAACACAACATTCGTATCGAGGAATGGGGGCGCGCTCATGCTTCCACTGGCTCGGAGGACTTGAGCACTTCGCGGTCATAGAGTTCCGCGCGGTTGAACTTGTAGCCGGGAGGCAGAGGACGCCGGAGTTGGCGAATCATCTCCAGAGCTTCCAGCCTTCGCGGGTCGTGCGAAATCTCAAAGGTGCGGTCCCCGGCTACGTTGATCTCAATCTCGTCGCCTGGCTTTAAATCGAGCGCCTTGACCAACGCGGCGGGCAGCCGTACCGCCAGACTGTTTCCCCATTTTGAAACTTGCATTCTGCCCTCCACGGATATACGTTCTCATTGTATATCTATTCTTGTGGGATAAGGCAATTCATCTTCCCTTCCCGGCCGATTCGCGTTAGGATTTCCGCACATCTTCCCTGGAGATTCTGTGATGCGCCTGCGCTTTGTAGGAGGGCTCGTGCTGCTTGCGGCGATATCGCCCGCCGTGGGCTTTGCCGGTGGGCAGAAGCCCTGCGTGACGGCCGATGAAGCGACGCAGATGGTGAATAAGGACGTGTGCGTGTCAGCGCACGTTTACGACGTGGTGGAGCTGCCGGATGGGACGCGGTTTCTGGACGTTTGCACGCCGCAGACGCCGGACGAGAAGTGCCGGTTCACCATCGTGAGCCTGTGGGAAGACCACGACCAGGTCGGCGAGCTGCGCAAGTACCGGGACATGAACGTGCAGATTCGCGGCATTGTGCGGCCCATGCACGGACGGGCGGGGATGGTGCTGAGCCATGCGCGCCAGTTTTACGGCGGTCCGCCCAAATTCAAGCCCAACCCCAAGCTGGTGCGCGGCTTCAACGCCGAACAGAGCCGGCCGCCGATCAACGACCCCAACCTGCGCTCGCAGGGCGGCGGACGGGCTTTTATGAATGCGCGGGATAAGGAGACGCTGCCGGGGAAGTGAAGCTTATGGACTTCCTGCAGCTTTCAGCTTCTAGCCGCTAGCTTCCAGTTTGTCCTCGCCGGGTCAACCTTTCAAGCCTCGCGGAATTCGCATGAAAGTCACTGCTGTCCAAGAGGTCGGCAAGCGTCTTGGACGGGCGTTGATCTGACCGGGCATAGGGCGGGGTTCCCGTGGTTTGGCGGAACGGGTCGGCCGGTTCCCGGGTTATGCGAGGAGCGGTCAGCGGTCCAGGATGTGCTCAGAAATGGCCTGGTGGTTGTGTGCCGCGGCAGCAGCCGAAGGGTCTCTTGGCCCACGCGCCATTTCTTCAGAGCTGAGATGCAATCTGAATCCAGGCCTGCCGCCGAACTTCGGTTCCGGCCCAGGCCTTGTTATGATTGTCCTATGACGACGGTGGAAGTTGTTTTTCGTTTTGCCACGCCGCTTTCCGAATCGGTGACCTTTGCGCTGGCCAACACCCGCGAGGTCTACGGAATTCGCGGGCTCAAGCTCGACCGCACCGCCCAGACCCTGCGCGTGGAGTACGACGCGACCCGGCTGAATACCGCTACCGTGACTCGTCTGGTGTGCCAGGCCGGCTTGCGCCTTCTCCCCGAGGACCTTGAGGCCCTTGAGGCCCCTCCGTCGGCATTGCCGGAAGCGGCGCCCGCAGCCTGACGAAATCGAAAATTCTTTCCCGTCAATCGGGGCGGTCCGCGGTTCGTAGCCCCATTCCCGCCCTTCATCGGATTTCTCGACCCTTCGTCAGGAAGGCCGCGCCATAGCGCCTGGCTTCCGGCTACCTTCCCAATAGAGCAAACAGAACGCTCACGGAAAGGAAGGTCGGCATGGAAGACAGACGCGAAATCGTCTCGGTCGAAGCGGTCAGCCGAAGATTCCCCCTGGATCACGACCTGGCCGTCAGTCCCGGCCATCACCGGGGTCAAAGCTCGGTCAGCGCCCTGGACCACGCCAGCCTGCGGGTTACGGCGGGCGAGTTTCTGGCCGTCGCGGGGCCCAGCGGCAGCGGCAAATCCACACTCTTGAACCTGATCGGCTGCATCGACAAGCCAACCGAGGGGCGCATCCTGGTCAACGGCGTGGACACCTCCAGCCTCAAGGCCTCGGGGTTGACCGCTCTGCGCCGGCAGCAGATCGGCTTTGTCTTTCAGACCTTCAACCTGATCCCGGTTTTCACGGCCAGCGAGAACGTGGAGTTTCCGCTGCTGGTGCAGGGCATTGGGGCCGGCGAACGGCGCAGGCGGGTGGCCGAGGCGCTGGATAGCGTGGGTCTTTCGGCGCGCGGCAACCACCGCCCCGATCTGCTCTCAGGCGGCGAGCGTCAGAGGGTCGCGGTGGCGCGCGCCATTGTGCATCGGCCGGCCCTGGTGCTGGCCGACGAGCCCACCGCCAACCTCGACACCCACAACGCCACGCAGTTGATCGAGCTGATGCGGGACCTCAACCTGCGGCTCGGCCTGACCTTCATCTTCTCCACACACGATGCCCGGCTGCTGGAGCATACGCCGCGCATCATTCGCCTGTGCGACGGCCGGATCGAGTCCGACACGCACTCCGGCGCCGCCCTGGAGACTTATGCATCGACTTACTCCGTTACTTATGCCGGAGCTAACTCAAAAGGAGGCGGCAATGGGTAAGTTCCTGCTTCTCGCGTTTCGCAATGTCTTTCGCAATCGCCGCCGCACGGTGATGACCCTGGTGATGGTGGGCGGGGGCGTGACCGGGCTGCTGCTGGCCGGCGGATTCTTTGCCTTCATGATCGACGGCCTGCGGGAACACACCATTCAGGAGGGCCTGGGCCACCTGCAGATCTTCACCGCCGAACACTTTCGCCGCGACGAGAACCGCGTGCTCGACACCGGCATCGAGAACTGGCAGCAGGTCGCATCCCTGGCTCGGACCGGCAGTCATGTGCGCGGCGTGGCCCCGCGCATCGAGTTCTACAGCATGGTCTCGAACGGCCAAAAATCCAGCGTCTTCATGGGCAGCGCGGTCGATCCGGCCGCGGAAAGCAGTCTCGGCTTCACGCCGCGCCTCTCCTCCGGCCGCGACCTGAGCGCTAAGCCCGGCGGCGATGTCGAAGCGCTGATCGGCTCCGGCCTGGCCAAGTCGATGAGCGTGAAAGTGGGCGACGGGCTGACTCTGCTGGCCGTCACTTCCGACGGCGCGCTGAACGGCGTCGATGTCCAGATCGCGGGCATCGTCAACACCGGCTACGCGGAGATGGACGCTCGCTACCTGCGCATCACGCTCAACTCCGCACAGCGGCTGCTGCAAAGCGACCGCGTCACCAATCTCGTGGTGGGCCTGGACGCCACGGCGAACACCGACAAGGCCGCGGCGGAACTCGCTCCGCGCCTCGGCGGCCTGCCCCAGCAGATGGTGCTGAAAAAGTGGATCGACCTGGCCACCTATTACAAGCAGGTGCGCAACATGTTCAACGGCATCTTCCTGTTTCTGGGCCTCATCGTGTTCTTCATGGTGCTGATGGCCAGCGTGAACACGCTGCTGATGGCCATGTTCGAGCGTACCCGCGAGATCGGCACCATGCTGGCCATGGGCACGCCCCGCTCATGGATCGTGGCGCTGTTCATGGTCGAAGCCACACTCACGGGCATCTTCGGCGCGCTGGCTGGAGTGGCCTGCGGCAACCTGCTGGGGGCCGCGATCAACGCTTCGGGCCTGCACATGCCCGCGCCGCCGGGACTTAGCGTGCCCATTCCCTTCCACGTTCTTCACCTGGCCGGATTGACCATCGGCTCGTCGCTCATCGTCGTGCTTTCACTGGCGCTGGCATCGATTCTGCCGGCGATTCGCGCATCGCGGCTCGAAATTGCGGAGGCTCTGGCTCATGTCTAAATGCATGGCGCGCACCATCATCGTCATTCTGCTGATTGCGCTGGCTCTGTTCACGGTCTATCGCGGACACGCCGCCACCCCGGCCGCCGTGGACGCCGAGGCCCTGCTCAAGCGCTCCGACCTTTATCGCAACGGCTGGCCCTCCTTTGTGCTGCGGGTCAAGATCACGAACTTCGAGTCGGGAAAAGCGGACGAGGAGAGGCTTTACGAGGTCTCGGAAAAGGGAACCGACAAGACCTATGTGGAGTTCATGAGCCCCCGCGACAAGGGCCGCCACATGCTGATGCTGGGCGACGATATGTGGGTCTATCTGCCCGACACCAGCCGCCCGGTGCGCATCACGCCTCTGGAACGGCTGACGGGCGATGCGAGCAGCGGCGACGTGGCGCGCACCAACTACGCGGCGGACTATACCCCGGTCTATCTGCGCACGGAGAAGGTGGGCAGCGAGGATTGCCACGTGCTCGAATTGACCGCCAGGCGCAAGGGCTCGACCTATCAGCGCGTCCTTTACTGGCTGCGAGCCTCCGATGCGCGGCCGGTGAAGGCCGAGTTCTATCTCACCTCAGGCAAGCACATCAAGTCCGCCAGCTTCGACGAGTTTGCCACCGTGGCCGGGAAGAGTCAGCTTCGCCGCATGACGCTGACCGACGAGATTCGTCATAACTCCCACAGCGTGCTCGAGTATTCCGGAATTGCTCCGCGCGAGCTGCCTGACAAGCTCTTTTACCAGGGGCGCACGGACCGGTTCTAAGTCAACGGCCCAAACTGCAGCGGTATGGTTCCAGTGAATCGAAGATTCCCATGAAACGATTGTTCATCTCCGCGGCTATTCTGCTTCTTGCGCTGCCGGCCGCGGCCGCGGGCCAGCAGGAGGCGGGCCGGCAGGACGCGGGCCAGGCGGACGCGCCCGAGTCTCCACGCCGCGAGTTCCGTTATTCGCTGGCGGTCATCGACGACGCGACGACTTACTCCAAACTCACCGTTCCTCTTCCCAGGAATCTCAACCAGTTACTGCTTGAGCCTTCGCTCAGTTTCCGTTACGACAATCGCTGGAGCTTTTCTTCGAGCTTGATCGGGCTGGCCGACACCTATAGCGGGACCAGCACCGGGATGCGGGTCAAAGAGACCTATGCCGGCCTCTCCGCCGGAGACTTCGACTTCACCGTGGGGCGCAGAATGGTGCGCTGGGGCACGGGCTACGCCTTCACCGCGGCCGGCGTCCTGGACCCTCCGCGCGATGCGACCAATCCCACCGACCGGCTGAATCTGAACCAGGGCCGGGACATGGTCAAGGCCGACTTCGTGCACGGCCCGCACGCCGTTTCGCTGGCCTGGTCGACGGCCGCGCTGGCTCCCGCTCATTCCGGCCTGCATGACACCACCGCCTTCCGGTATAACGTTCTGGTGCATGGATTCGACGCATCGTTGATTGCCGGCGACGACCGCGGCGGAGATGCCTTTGGCGCCTTCACCTTCACTCGCGTGCTCGGCCAGGCCTGGGAGATTCACGGCGAGTCGGCCTGGCGGGAGCAGGAAGCACTGCTGCTGGGCGCGAAATACACCACCGCATCCGGCATCACTTTCATCGCCGAGTTTTATACTCCCCCCAATATCGCTTACTATCGGGATATGACTCTCTCGCCGCTGGCCGGGCGTCAGCACTATCTTTTTCTCGACGCCGGAAAGAGCCGGCTGAGGGAACTGCCGGGCTGGAAAGAGTGGGATCTGGGAGCTTACATGGTGGCCAATCTCGACGACCGGAGTTATACCGCGGCCTTCGACGCCAATCGAAGGTTCGGCAACCATTTCTCCGCCTATCTGCACCTTGAGATTCCGGGCGGAGGCAAGACATCGGAGTACGGGCTCACGCCTTACTCCGCGGCAACATCCGCGGGAGTGCGCTTCCAGTTATGACTTGCGAAAACGAGACCATGGTAGAGCTTTCGGCAGCCTCGCAGCACCCGCCCGGCTTCGGCGCATTTGCCATCCGGGCCGTCTGGATCGTCGCTCTCTGCTCGCTGGCGGTCTTCCTGATCTTTCTTTCCTCGGGGCATTTCAGGCTGTCTCAAGCCGGAACGTCCATCGTGATGACGCTGGTTTACACCGCCCTGATCTCGCTGCCCTCCATCTTCATTCTCACCGCGGTCTCCACCCGCCTTACAGGCAGATTTCCGCGGCTGATCGTTCTGGTGCAGGCCTCGATCCTGGCGTGCATGGCGACGGCGGGAACGTTTGCCGGCGACCTGCTGTTGCAGTTCGCAGGCATCGTCCCCCCAGGCGGGTACTGGCTCGAACTGCGCGAGGCGCTGCCCTTCAGCGTGATTATCTCGCTGATCTTCGGCCTGAGCATCAGCACCTTTGAGACCATGCGCTACAGGCTGCAGGCAACGGTGCTCGAACTGCGCACCCGGCAGGTGGAGCAGGAGCGCGCCTACAAGCTGCTGGCCGAGGCCCGCTTGTCGTCGCTCGAATCGCGCATTCATCCGCACTTTCTGTTCAACACCCTCAACTCCATCGCCGCATTGATTCCTTCCGACCCCGGGCGCGCCGAAGATACGGTGGGCAAGCTGGCCTCGCTGCTTCGCTTTTCGCTCAGCGCCAACCCCAGCGGGCTGGTGCCGCTCGGCCGGGAGCTGAAGATCGTGCGCGATTACCTTGAAATCGAGAAGACCCGCTTCGGTCCGAGGCTGCTCTTCGAGATTTCCATTCCCGACGCGCTCGCGGACGTGAAGGTGCCGCCGCTGGCTCTGCAATCGCTGGTGGAAAACTGCGTGAAGCATGTGGTGTCGCAACGTACCCAGGGGGCGAAAGTGCGGATTGCCGGAGCAAAGGACGGGGGCCGCATCCGCCTGGAAGTCACCGACGACGGGCCGGGCTTTACGCTGGAGTCGATTGCGCCGGATCACGGATTGGGCAACCTGATTGCGCGCCTGGAGTTGCTGTTCGGCGATGCCGGGCAGCTTGAAGTGAGGCGCGAGGCCGATAAGACCACCGTCAGCCTTTTGTTTCCCGCCTGAGCCGTTTGCCGCCTGAGATGTTTCTCGGATGAAGTTAGGAGCACGCCGATGGAAACCACACCGCTCTCAGCCTATCTGGTGGACGATGAACTGCTGGCTATCGAGCGGCTGACGCGGCTGCTGGGGAAATTCGACCTCTTACGCATCGCGGGCAGCGCGAGCGATCCCGCGGTGGCGCTCGAGTTCTTGTCGCATGAGCCGGTCGACGTGCTGTTTCTCGATATTCAGATGCCGGGGATGAACGGCTTTGAGCTGCTCACCCGCCTGGAGCGGCAGCCTTTCGTCATCTTCACCACGGCCTACGACGAGTACGCGCTGAGGGCCTTCGAGGTGAACTCGATCGACTACCTGGTCAAGCCCATCGAGCCCCAGCAACTGGAGCGCGCCGTGGGCAAACTGGGCCGGCTGCAGCCCGCCGCCAGGCCGGACTGGCAGCGGAGCCCCGAGCTGCCGGCGCTGCTCAAGGAACTGGCCGCGTCCTTACGCGGCGGGCAGGGCGATTTTCCGCGCCGCATTGCCTCCCGGGTGGGGGAGCGCATCTCGTTCCTGGACCTGGACGCGGTGACCCATTTTGTGGCCCAGGACAAGCTGACCTATGCGGTCGCGGGCGGCCGTCGTCACGCGGTGGACCAGTCCATCTCGGAGTTGGAGCGCCGGTTGGACCCGGCGCGGTTTCTGCGCATCCACCGCTCGGCCCTGGTCAACGTGGACATGATCCACGAGGTGAATTCGTGGTTTGCCGGCAAAGTGCTGGTGACGCTGAAGGACGCGCCGCGGACGCAGTTGACCGTTGCGCGGGACCGGGTGAGGAGTTTGAAGGAGCGGTTGGGGCTTTAGAGCGGTTCCAGCTTTCTTGGACTTGAGCGCGGTCACTTCATGAATGGCTTGCATGTCCTACTCTCAACTTCGCGGTAAACTCCCGCCAGAAGCTGGCGGCTGATCTTCAAGCGGTGGGGCGAAGCGTGCGCCGGCGCGGAGAATGATGCAGGAGATGACCAGAAAAATGAGGGTTGCGCCGAGGCCCAGGCGCAGGCTCTTGGTGCGGTCGGAGATGGCGCCGATGATCTGCGGCGAGAAGGTGTCGCCGAAGCAGTGGATGCAGAAGAGGTTGATGGAGACAGCGGTGGCGCGAACCGGTCCGGAGACCGAGTTGACGATGGCGGCGTTGAGCGGGCCGGTGTTGAGGAAGAGGAAGAATTCGGCGGCAAAGAGCGCGGGCACGGCCCAGGCGATGGGGCCAAAGAAGAGCACGATGCCGCAGGGCAGGGTGAGAGCGACGCTCCAGAAGGACAACAGATAAAGGGCGCGGTGGTTGGTGCGCAGCCAGCGTTGGGCGATCCATCCGCCGATGAGGGTTCCGGCGATGCCGTCGACGACCGTGGTTGCGCCGACGACGAGGCTGGCGTTGCCCAGGGAAAGCCCGGCAAAGCGATTCAGATAGGTGGGCACCCAGGCGGAGATGCCGCCCATGGCGAAGGTGAGCGTGGCCAGGCCGAAGGTGCCGGTGAGAAAGGCCGGGTTGCGGAAGAGGCCGAGAACGGTGGCGCGATCGGCGGTGGGGCGGATGTGGTCGCTGGAGCCGCGAACCGGTTCCTTGCCCATCCAGCCGTAGAGGGCGGCGATGAGGAGGCCGGGGATGGCGCAAACGAAAAAGGGCGCGCGCCAGCCCCAGAGCGTGCCCAACTGTCCGCCGGCGAGGTAGCCGAGAGCTGCGCCGACGGGTATGGCCAGGTAAAAGATGGAAAGGATGCGGTTGCGGTCGCGCTCGGGATAGAAGTCGGCCAGCACGGCGGGGGCGAAGATGCCGAAGGTGGCCTCTCCGACGCCGACCAGGGCATGGCGGATATAGAGGGTCGTATAGTCGTGGACCCAGGCGGTGCCGAGCGTGGCAATGCTCCAGAGAACCGCGCCGGCGATGATGAGCGGCTTGCGCGGGAAGCGGTCGCCGAGCCAGCCGGTCAGGGGCGCGGCAATCATGTAGAAGAGGAAGAGCGCGGTGGTCAGGGCGCCCATCTGCTGGTCGGTGGAATGGAATTCGCGCTGGATGAGCGAGACTTCGCCGGGCAGGATGTAGCGGTCAATGTAGTTGAGCAGGTTGAGGGCGATGAGCAGCAAGAGCGTCCCCTGGGCGGGGCTGATGCGCGGGCGCGAGGGCTGGGCGAGGGCGGGCAAGATGTGTGGGCCGGGCGGCAATTGCCAGACTTCACAGCAATATCACAACCGGGGTGAAATGGCCTAGATCCGGGTTGGAGCGATTTGGTGCTTCAGGGTGATTCTGTGGTTCATGGTTCGCGGCTTCCCATCCTTTCGCCGAGAAAATGGCGAAAGGATGGGGGCCCGGAGCTGGTGCGGAAACAAGCGGTTCGAAAGCTAGTGTTTCGGCTCGGCGGTGTGGCCGCGCCCGTCCCGCGCTTCGTTTCCTTTGAACTCGCTGGGGGCTTTGCGCTGCGCCGCGGCCTTTTCGCCGACCTTTGGATTGGGGCCCTTGTAGCCGTGCTGGGGATCGAGGGTGTTGTCGACCTTGCCCTGGAAGTCGCCGCGGCCATGGAACCAGGGACCGACGCCGATGAAGACGCCGCCGTCGAACCATTCCGAGCCGTAGTAGCCGTCGGGAACGCAGTTATAGGGGGCGTAATCGTAGTAGCCGTAGGGGCAGTCAGGCGCGACTCCAACCTCGACCGCGACCTGGGCCTGCGCCTTGGGACCGGCTGCCAGCAGGAAGACGCCCGCAACAGCCGCATCAGCAAGAAACTTGAACCCGCTCATGAATTCTCCTCATTCTTGCAGGGACCGTCAGTTGGCTGCCCCTACGTAGCCGACACTAGGGGCGAGGACAACGTCCGGTCTGAGCAATAAGAAGCGGAGGAGATGGGGGAGGAAGGAACGGCGGGAACCCGTCGCATGAGTTGAGGGCTGGAAATCCCTGGCGAAAGTCGAAGAAACAGTAGCCCTTCCCTCAGGGGCTGAAAGCCCGCATTGATTTTGCGGCACTTGCGGCACGCGACCCAGAGGGTACCCCGGTCGTGCCCTTTCAAAGCAACGAGTTTTTCCGCAGTCTGTGAAGTCGTGCCCTTTGAAGGCATGACTTTCACGGCAGGCTGCTAGACCGGGCGGGGCCAGCGGGCTTCGACGGTGGTGCCGATGCCTCCGCGGGGGCGGAAGACGCCATGGACCACGGCCCAGACCGGGTCGCAGGCCTTGACCACGTCTTCCAGCACCTGGTTGACGATATTTTCCTGAAAAATTCCCAGGCTGCGGTAGCAGAAGAGGTACTCCTTGAGCGACTTCAGTTCAAGACAGCGGTGGCGCGGCATGTAGCGGATGGTGAGCACGCCGAAGTCGGGCAGGCCGGTCTTGGGGCAGACGGAAGTGAGTTCGGGGTCGTCGATGAGGATTTCGTAGCCTGGAAACTGGTTTTGCCAGGTCTCGATGGCGGGGAAGGGGAAATCGAGGCCGGCCTTGGCGTGATCGTCGGTGTAACGGGGTTCTGGGGCCATGCATTTGATTGTACGAGGCTGTTGAATGTCTGGCCAAAATTGCGGTGGGTACAGATTTCTGGTCCGTGGGGAGGGTTTGCGAGTCCTATATACTGGCTCAGGTTGCCTGAATGACACAAGAAAGTAAGCAAATGGACCGGCGCTGGCTTTGGCTGGGCGCGGTTGTGGTACTGATTATCGTGTTTTTCTCGGTGCGATCCATGACACGGGATCGCTTGCAGATCCGTGCGGCGCAGGTTGCGCACGCGTCCCTGGTGAGCACCATCAGCACCAACGGGCGGGTGGAGCCGGAGGAGAACTTCGAAGTTCACAGCCCGATTGCGACCACGGTGAAGGCGGTGTATGTTCAACCCGGCGACCGGGTGGCGGCGGGAAAGCTGCTGCTGACGCTGGACGATGTACAGGCGCGGGCGCGGCTGGCGACGGCGGAGAGCGGCGTGAAGGCGGCCGAGGCGACGCTGGAAGCCGCAACCCATAACGGGACCCAGCAGGAGCGGCAGGTTTCAGCCAGCGACATTGCCCGGGCGCGGCTGGACCGCGATCAGGCGCGGCGGGACGTGGAAGCGCTGACCCGGCTGAAATCCACCGGAGCGGCCTCGGCCGGGGAGGTGGCGGCAGCGCAACAGCGGCTGGATTCGGCGGAAGCCACTCTTCATGCCGCGGTGGAAAGTTCTGAGAGCCGCTATTCCCCGGCAGAGGTGGAACGCGCGCGGGCCGGGGTGGCCGACGCGGAGGCCAACCTGGCGGCGGCGCGGCAGGTGGTAGGGGAGACATCGGTTCGCGCTCCTCGGGCGGGAACGGTTTACAGCCTGGATGCAAGGGCCACGGATTTTGCCGAGCAAGGCAAGCTGCTGTTGCAGTTGGCCGACCTGCGCCAGGAGCGCGTCCGGGCCTACTTCGACGAGCCGGAGATCGGCAAGCTGGCGGTTGGCCAGAAGATCCAGATCAAATGGGACGCCAAGCAGGGGCGGGTGTGGAACGGGCACATCGAGCGCACTCCGATCACGGTGATCACCTTCGGGACGCGCAATGTGGGCGAGGTGCTGGTGAAGATCGACGACGTGGACGGGGATCTGCTGCCGGACACCAATGTGACGGTTACGGTGACCATCTCCAGCGAGCCGAATGCTCTGAGCGTGCCCCGCGAGGCCCTGCACTCGGAGGGCGGGAAGCCGTACGTCTACAGGATCGTGAACGACGAGCTGAAGCGAGTTTATGTGGCCACCGGGGCGATCAACCTGACGCAGGTGGCGATTCTGTCCGGTCTCCAGGAGGGAGACTGGGTGGCGACGGGAGCCATCAGCGGACAGCCCTTGCAGGAGGGTATCCCGGTAAAGGTTGTGCGGTGAGGGTGCTGGCGGCCATGGTGCTGGCGGCGGGGACGGCGATTTTGGCCTCCGCCGAGGGCCAGAGGGAGCAGCTCGCCCAGGCCAATGCGGCCTTGCAGGCCGGCGAGGCGGACCATGCGCTGGCGGTGCTGGACAAGCTGGCCCAGGGGGGCGCGGGCCCGGCCGAGGCCTATAACCTGAGATGCCGCGTGGAGTTCACGCTGCAGCACTGGGACCGGGCGGTGAGCGACTGCGAGCAGGCGGTGAAGCTGGAGGGGCAGAACTCGTCCTATCACATGTGGCTGGGGCGGGCATTGGGAGAAAAGGCCAGCCGCGCCTCGTTTCTGAGCGCGTATTCGCTGGGCAAGCGGGTGCGGGGCGAGTTTGAAGAGGCGGTGCGGCTGAATTCCCGCAATGCGGAGGCGCTGGCCGATCTGGGCGAGTTTTACTACTCCGCGCCGGGAGTGGTGGGCGGCGGCGACGACAAAGCCGAGGGAGTGGCGGCGCAACTGGACAAGGTGGATGGCGCGCGGGCCCACGAATTGCGGGGCCGGATGGCCGAGCAACGCAAGGATTTCGGGACGGCGGAGCGGGAGTACAAGCAGGCGATCGCGGCAGGCGCGCATCCGGCCTTCCAGTGGATGACGCTGGCCAGCTTCTATCGTCGGCGGGAGCGCTGGGCGGAGATGGAGTCGGCGGTGCGCAGCGGCGCGAGCGCTGTGGATCGGGACAAGCGCGCGGGCGTGGCGCTCTATAACGGCGCTTCCACACTGAACAGAGCCGGCCGGGACCCGGAACTGGCGGCCAAAATGCTCGAAGAGTATCTAGCCGGGCCGGCCAAGACCGAGGAAGCGCCGGCGTTTGTGGCGCACCTCTGGCTGGCGCGCTTGAAGCAGCAGTTGGGAGACCCGGCGGCGGCGGCGCGGGAACGGTCGGCGGCGCTCAGTTTGGCGCACGAATACAAGCCAGCCCAGGATCAAAAACATTGAATGAAAGAGCGCACGTGAGCAACGGACACAATCCGCCGGCGGGCTGGGCAGCGATCTTGGTTGGAATGGCGCTGGCGGCCGCGCCGGCGCTGGCCACGGCGCAGATTTCCCTAGCCACGGTGGTCGACCTGGCGCAACGCAACTCGAGCGCGGTGCGGCTGGCCGAGGCCGATGTGGAAAAGGCCCGCGCCGCGCTGTCCGAGACCAAGGACGTTTTTGTGCCCAGCGTGATGTTCGGGTCGGGGCTTCCCGCAGTGCCGTCGGTGGGCTTTACGGGCACTCCGCCTTCGATCATGAATGCCAGCGTGGAATCGATGGTTTTCAGTCTTCCGCAAAGGAACTACATTCAAGCGGCGCGCGCCGGGCTTGAGGCCGCCTTGCTGGGCCTGAAGGATGCGCGCGAACAAGTTGCGCTGGATGCCTCGACGGCCTACATTGAGCTGGATACCGTCAATCGGGAGCTGGAAGCGGCGCGCGAGCAGGAGACATTTTCTGAGCGGCTGGTGGAAATCGAGCAGGAACGGGGCGAAGCGGGGGTGGATCCACTGAGCGAATTGCTGCAGTCCCGGCTGACGGCCGCCGAGCTCAAGCTGCGGCGTCTGCATCTGGAGACGCGCGCCGGGACCCTGGCCAAGCAACTGGCGGTGCTGACCGGCTTGCCGATGGGCTCGGTTGCTCCGGACCGCGCCAGCATTCCGGAGATTCCGGCAGTGAAGGCGGGCGAGGCGCGGCGTACCACGACGGGCATCGAGGCGGCAAAGATGCTGGCGCTTTCCAAGCGATACCAGTCGCGGGGAGACACAAAGTACACGCTGCTGCCGCAGATCAGCTTCGAGGCGGAGTACAACCGCGACACCACGCTGCTGAACAATGCCGACTCCTACTACAAGATTCCCCTCAAGGCCGACAATTTGAGTTCCGGCTTCTCCATCCGGGTTCCATTGTTCGACATCAGCCATGTCGCCAGGGCCCGGAAGTCGGCCGCAGAGGCGCTGCGGGCGACGGTGGAGGCCGAACAGGATCAGCGGCAAAATGAGATCCAGATTGCGGAGTTGACCGGCAGCCTGCGGGAGTTGGATACACTGGCGGAGATTGCGAGTCTAAAGCAGCAGATCGCCGGCGAGCAGGTGAAAACCGTAGAATCGCAACTGGAACTGGGCAACGGCGCCGGCAATGCGCCGGGCGCGCCGGCGCAGCTTTCGCCCAAGGCCGAACAGTTGGCCCGCATCGAGGAGCGCCAGAAGCTGGAAGACGCGCTGGACGCTGGATTTGACCTGGCCAAGGCGCGGCTGAGCCTGTTGCGCGCGCTGGGGCACATGGAAGACTGGCTGCACGAATTGCACGCCAAGTAAGCCCCCGCCCCATGAACGGCGGCGGGGGGAATCTGCCGAAACCGAAAGAAATCTGGGAAAATGTTAGAATAGAAGGGATGCCTATGCCTTTGAAGACGCTGTTTCTGAACCCACCCTCGTTCGAGAACTTTGACGGCGGCGCGAGTTCGCGCTGGCCGGCTACGCGCGAGATTGAGTCCTACTGGTACCCCGTGTGGCTGACCTACCCGGCCGGCCTGCTGGAGGGTTCGCGCCTGCTCGATGCGTCTCCCCACCACGTGTCCGCGCAGGAAACCATCAAGATTTGCAAGGACTACGAGTTCCTGGTGCTGTTCACCTCGACCGTTGGCTGGAAGAGCGATCAGCATCTGGCGGTCGCCATCAAAGCGGCCCATCCGGCCATCCGCATCGCCTTTGTCGGCCCCCCGGTGACGACCGACCCGGACCGCGCCCTCAACGAGTGCCCGGCACTGGACTTCATCTGCCGCCGCGAGTTCGACTATTCGGTGGTGGAGTTTGCCCAGGGCAAGCCGCTCAACGAGATCCTCGGCATCAGCTACAGGCAGGACGGCAAGATCGTCCACACCCCCGACCGTCCGCAAGTCGAGGATCTGGACGCCATGCCCTGGGCCACCAAGATCTACAAGCGCGATCTGGACGTGACGCGCTACAACGTGCCCTTCCTGCTCCATCCCTTCGTCGCGCTCTACTCCACGCGCGGCTGCCCGGCGCAGTGCACGTTCTGCCTGTGGCCGCAGACCCTCAGCGGACACGCCTGGCGCAAGCGCTCCACGGACGACGTGGCCGCCGAGCTGGCCTGGGCCAAGCAGAACTTCCCCGAAGTGAAGGAGTTCTTCTTCGACGACGACACCTTCAACATTCAAAAGGTCCGTACCGTCGAACTCTGTGAAAAGCTCAAGCCGTTGAAGCTCACCTGGAGCTGCACCTCGCGCGTGACCACCGACCGCGAGACGCTCAAGGCCATGAAGGATGCCGGCTGCCGTTTGCTCATCGTGGGATTCGAGTCGGGCGATCCGCAGATCCTGAAGAACATCAAGAAGGGCGCCACCGTGGAGCGCGCGCGCGCCTTCGCCAAAGACTGCCACGACCTGGGCCTGGCCGTGCACGGCGACTTTGTTCTCGGCCTGCCGGGCGAAACCAAGGAGTCGATCCGCAACACCATCAACTTCGCCAAGTCGCTGGATGTGGAAACCATCCAGGTGTCCATTGCCCATGCGCTTCCCGGCACCGAACTCTACGACTACGTGAAGGCCAACGGCTTCATGACCAACGCCACATCCATGAGCGATGAGGGCGGCCACCAATTGGCGCACATCGAGTATCCTGGCCTGCCCGCCGACTACGTGCTGGAAATGGTGCACCGCTTCTATGACGAATACTTCTTCCGGCCCAAGGCGGCTTTCCGCGTGGTCTGGAAAGCGCTTCTGAATCGCGATCTGGCGCGTCTCTACGTCGAGGCCAAATCGTTCCTCAAGCTGCGCGCGCAACGCAACAAGATGGTGAAGGAGGCGCGCGGCCACCAGGCCGATCCGCCCGCTCCGGTCGGCGCCGGCGTCTAACCGCCGCCACGACATCACACCGCGAGGGCGGCGCCATGGCGTCCGCCCTCGATTCTTTTGGACTGATACTGAGGACTCAAAAAAAGCAAATGGCTCAAGCAAGACTTTTGCCGCGACAATACATGATCCTGGGATTTGTGGCCGTCTCGGCTCCACTGGGCGACACTTGCCTGTCGCGGGGGATGACCCGCCTGCCCGCGATCACGCTGGCCCACCCCGCGACGCTGATTGGGGCGGTCTTCACGCCCTGGATCGCGGTGGGCATCGCGCTGCTGATCGGCTTTTTCGCCAGCTATCTGACCGCGCTTTCCTGGGCCGACCTGACCTTTGTGCTGCCGGCGACGGCCTTCGGCAACGTGATCGTGGCGCTGCTTTCGCGCTTCTGGCTGCAGGAGCCGATCTCGCTCGAACGCTGGGCGGGAATCCTGCTGATTACCCTGGGCGTGGGTTTTGTGGCGCGGGGCCCGTCGCTCACGGAAAGGCCGGAAGCCGGGCCAGAGGCGCTCACCGCATCGAAAGCGCCCACGGCGGAACTCCCCGAGAACGAACTTCAGGAGGAACGGGCGCGATGACGATTCCCTACCCTGACGCGCAGCCTGGAGTGTGGGCGGCCACGGCCATGATCGCCGCCGTGGTGCTGACCTCGACCACCGGCGAAGTGCTGACCGCCGCGGCCATGAAGTCCATCGTCGACCTGGACGAGATTCGCGCCCATTCGGGCATGAAGGGCGCCATACGCGCCGTGGTCACCTGCCCGCTCTTTTTCGCCGGGGTGAGCTTTCTGGCGCTGGCCTTTTTCTCGCTGCTGTTCGCGCTGAATCACCTGAACCTGAGCCTGGTGGCGCCCGCCTCGGCCTCGCTGACGCTGGTCACCAACGCCATCGCCGGCAAGATTTTCCTGAAAGAGAATGTGGACCGCCGGCGCTGGGCCTCGGCCGTGCTGGTTTGCATCGGGGTTTACCTGCTGGCGCACTGAAAAGGCAGGGATCAGGGGTCAGGGATCAGGGATCAGTTTTTAGCCCAACCATCGCATCAGCCCTTGCGGCTTGAGGTCAGGTTCGAGGAAATCCCGCTGCTCGCCAATTGCGTCGCAGACGGCTTCCGCGGCCAGGTGGCCGGAGCGGGCGGCGCTCTCCATGGTGGAGGGCCAGCCGGTCGCGGTCCAGTCGCCGGCCAGGTAGCAATTAGGCCACGGTGAAGCGGAGGTCGGTCTTGCGCTATCGATTCCCGGCGGCACGCCGAAGGTGGCCCGAACCTCCTTGATCAACGCGGCCTTTTCCAACTTCGCCGCGGCTGCGGCGGGAAAGAACTCGGCCAGTTCGCTCGTCGCCAAGGCGATCGCCTCCTTGCGTTCGAGGGCCGCGAAGGAGCGCGAGGCGCTGACGACCAGTTCCACATAACTTCCCTTCCCCTTGCGCCAGGGCTGGAGGCGGCTCTTGTTGTACATCCAGTGAATCTCGCGGTCCAGCAGGACGGCGTGATCGAGCGTGGTGATTTCACGGTCGAACCAGAGATGGACGCTGCAGATGGGCCAATGCCGGTGGCGTTCAAGCTGCTGGGCGAGCGCGTCGGCGCCGGGAGCCGGGGGCAGGTGCGGCAGCAGCCTGGCGGTGGCTTCAAAGGGCAGCGCTAGCACCAGCAATCCCGACATCAGTGGGCCGGCTGAGGTGATGAGCGTCCATTGCGCGCTCTCCTCGTCCCACTCCGCAGCTTCGACGTTGCAGTCGAACTCGACGCTCGACCGGCGCTCAGCGAGAAACTCCGCGGCGCCGGCGTAGAGCTGGCTGAGAGGAACCGTGCTCATGCCCATGCTGCCCGCAAAAGCCGAGTTCATGAACAGTTCGCGGATGACCTTGGCGGCATAGGGCAGCGCGATGGAGTCGATGTCGGCGTTGAGGGCACTGGCGATGACCAGGCGCCAGAAGCGGTTGAGCGCGCCCTGGGTTTGGCCCTTGCGCTGGAGCCACGCGCCCAGGGTTTCGGTGGAATTGTGCGGCGCTGGCCGCATCAGCGCGCTGAAGGCCCGGGCCAATGCGAACTTGTCGGCAAGGGTGAAAGCGCTCGCCAAAAGAAGCTTGGGCAGCGCATGGAGCGGCGCGGGCAACTCAAATGGGCCGAGCCTTGACGGGCCCAGCGGCGAACAGCGGCCGCCGGGCTCGATCATGGTCATGTCGCTGGTCCAGTGAATGCGGTTCTCGACCCCGATGCGGCGGTAGAAGCCGGTGAGATTGGTGCAGCAGCCGAAGAGCACGTGCTGGCAGTTGTCGATGACCTCGTTGACGCCGGGGTGGAGGTAGGAACTGGCGCGCCCGCCCAGGTAGCCGCGCCGCTCCACCAGTTGCACGCGCAGCCCGGCCTCGGCCAGGGCGCAGGCCGCGCTCATGCCGGCTACCCCGCCGCCGATGACGGTGACGGTTTTCTCGGAAAGATGGTGTGAACCTTGCTCCATACCAGGCAAGTCGTCCTCTCAGGCACTCAGCCGGGCGAATCCCATGCGCGCCAGGCCTACCACCAGGATGCCCAGTTTCTGGGCCATGGGCACGCTGGCGCGGCGCGAAAACACATCGTACTCCGCGCCTTCGATGCGCTTGAGCAGGCCATGGTAGATGGAAACCAGCACCCACAAGGCGGGGCGGCTCTCGCGGTCGATCAGGGGCAAGAGCAGTTCGGCCGATTTATAGAATGTTTCAGCGCGCTGGGCGATGGCCTGGAGCAGGGCGCGTTCTTCGGCCGAGGGCGGCGCGCCGGGCGCGCGATGGAGCAGCGAATCGAGCGTGACGTTGTGGGCCGCCAGGTCTTCCAGCGGGAGATAAACGCGGTTGCGCTCCGCGTCCTCGGCCACGTCGCGGAGGATGTTGGTGAGCTGGAAGCCGATGCCGGTTTCCTCGGCCAGTTTTTCGGCGCGAGGGTCAGAATACCCGAAGATGCGGATGCAAACCAGGCCCACGACCGAGGCCACCAGGTAGCAGTAGCGGTAGAGGTCGGCAAAGGCGGGATACGTGTCGGGCGCGCCGCTGGCCTGGCGATCAAGGTCCATGGTGACTCCGGCGACCAGTTCGTCGAGCAGGCCGAGGGGGATGGAAAAGCGGGCGGTGGCATCGCGGACGGCGACAAAGACGGGGTCGGCGGTAGCGCCGCCCGCGCAGGCGGAGCGCCATTGGGCCAGCCAGGCGTCGAGACGGCGGCGGCGCTCTTCGCGAGACAGGGTTTCGTCGTCGGCCAGGTCGTCGGCCTGGCGCATGAAGGCATAAATGGCGCAGATGGCGTTGCGGCGCGGCGTGGGAAGGGCGATGAATGCGTAGTAAAAGTTCTTGGCCTCGCGCCGGGCGATGGCGCGGCAAGCAGCGTACGCCTGGTCCAATCCGGGATGGGCGGAGGTAACGCGGTCGAAGGTGGTTGCCGGGGTCAAGCTGTCTTCCCTCAAGTCCGGCTCCCCAGGCGCAGAAACGGCAACAGCTTGCCGGTGACGGCGCGCAGGGCGAGGCCCAGCTTGGTGCGTTTGGTGATGGCCGGACGGCGAGAGAGCACGTCGTAATCCTGGCGCTCGATGGCGCGCAGAATCTCCAGGCCGCCGCGGCTGAACAGGTCCAGGTCGAGGGCCAGATCGCGGTTGACCTTGCCGATCAGCGGCAGGCCCTCAAAAAAGAGCGCGCGGGCATAGTCCACTTCGTGGCGCAGCAGGGCGCGGAATTCGGGGGTGGCGATGCCCGACGCGATGGTTTCTTCTCCAACGCCAAAGCGGCGCATGTCTTCGAGCGGAATATAGATGCGGTTCTTGCCGAAGTCCACGCGCACGTCCTGCCAGAAGTTGGCCAACTGGAGCGCGGAACAGGTCAGGTCAGAGAGGCGGAAATGCTCTTCGCTCTGCTCGCCGCAGGCGTAGAGCACCAGGCGGCCGACGGGGTTGGCCGAGTAATGGCAGTAGGCGAGCACGTCCCGCATGGTTTCGAAGCGGGTGACGGTCTGGTCCTGGCGAAAGGCGACCAGCAGGTCGGCAAAGGGCTGCTTGGGGATGGAGCAGGCGCGAATGGTCTCAGCCAGGGCCACAAAGACCGGATGGCGCGCGTGGCCCTGGTAGCAGGCGTCGAGTTCGCGGCCCCAAAGGTTGAGCAGGGCGAGGGCCGAGGCCGTGGAGCCAACCTCGTCGCCGAGGTCGTCCGAGACGCGGCAATAGGCGTAGATGGAGTGGAAATGGGAGCGCAGCGCCGGGGGAAGGAACCAGGAGGCGACGTGGAAGTTCTCGTAGTGGGACTCGGCCAGGCGGCGGCACCAGGCGCGCGCCTCGTCGAGGGTGGGCGCCACCTCGGGGATGCGATAGGAAGCGGGCAGCGCATCCCATCCGCGGACCAGCAATTCCTGCTCGGAGAGCGCGTCCCGGTCCACTGTGTCCTGGTCCAGCGTCCCATGGTCCGAATCTTGAGTTGCCGTGGTCATGGGTTGGCCTCAGGGGACAATGGCGGTCTTGATTTCGCTGCTGCGCTTCATCAGCTTCTCAAAGACGCGGTTGAGTTCGTAGAGGTGGGCGTGGCCGGTGATGAAAGCCTGCGCCTGGAAGCGTCCGCTGGCGATCAGGTCCAGGGCCTTGCGGCAGATGGCGGGAGTGTGGTGGAAGGTGGCTCGCAGGGTGATGTCGCTGTAGTGGATGCGATTGGTGTCGAGCGTGACGTGAGTTCCGACGGCGCAGCCGCCAAAGAAATTTACCGTTCCGCCCTTGCGCACCATTTCCACAGCTTCTTCCCAGGCCTCGGGCACGCCGACAGCCTCGATGGCGATATCCACGCCGCGATTCTTCTCGGTCAGGGCGCGGGTTTCGCGGATGGCCTTGCGAATGTTTGTGGTTTGCACCACATGGTTTGCGCCCAACTGCCGCGCCGCCTCCACCTGGCCGTCGTGCTTGACGATGGCGATCACGTGGCAACCCGCCAGAGCGGCAACATGGAGAATCATCAACCCCAGCGGGCCGCCGCCAATGATGGCCACGGTGTCGCCGGGACGGGGCCGGGAGTCCTCGAAACCGTGCACCGCGCAGGCCAGCGGTTCGGTGAGCGCCGCGTGTTCCAGGGGAACATGGTCCGGAACATGCAGTGTATTCTTGGCCACGATGCGGGCCGGAATGCGGATGAACTCGGCATAGGCGCCGTTGTTGAACAGCAGGTCGTCGCAGAGGTTCTCCTGGCCGCGGGCGCAGAAGTAGCATTCGCCGCAGGGTGCGGAGTTCAGGGCCACCACGCGGTCGCCGGTGGCAAAGCCCGTGACTCCCTCGCCGGCTTCGACCACCGTCCCGGCCAGTTCATGGCCAAACAGCGCCGGAGGCACGATCATGCGGGCATGATAGCCGCGGCGGAAGACCTTCAGGTCCGTTCCGCAGGTGAGCGCAGCACCCACGCTGACAATCAGCTCTCCAGGCGCGGCCTCGGGAACCGGCACCCGTTCAATGCGAATATCCTCGCGTCCGTGGAGGACCGCGGCCTTCATGGTTGTCGCCATCAGGTCTCTCCTAATCTGCCCCAGCCCCCTGGGCAGGCTCAATCATAATCTTCATGGAGTCCGCCTTGGGGTGCGATGCGATCTCGATGGCCGCCACCGCCTGCTGGAGCGGGAAGCGGTGGGAGATCAGTTGAGTGAGGTCGAATCCGTTGCGATAGCCGCCGAAGACCAGATCGGTGACTTCGTCGAGAATGTCAAAGTTGGACGAGTAGGAACCGAGCAGGGTCTTCTCGTCCATGCAGACCGCGCCGGGATCGAAGGGGGCCTCTCCGTGCTGGGTCTGGGCAAAGAGCATGACCCGGCCACCGGGCCGCACCGCGTCCATGGCTGTTTTGATGAGCCCATTGCCGCCGACGGCCAGAACCACGGCGTCCGCGCCGCGGCCCTCGGTTTCGGCAAAGACCCTTTCCACCACATCCTCGCTGCCGGCATGGATCGGATGATGCAATCCGAAGCGGGCGGCGAGGGCGTGGCGCTCGGGGTAAAGATCGGAGGTCAGCACACGGGCCCCGGTGCGGCTGGCGAGGGCGGCGTGCATCAGGCCGATGGGTCCCTGGCCGATCACCAGCAGGGTGTCGTCAGGGGCCAGGTTGAGCAGCTTGACGCCCTTCAGAACGGTGTTCACCGGCTCCACAAAAGCCGCTTGCTCAAACGGGACATTATCGGGAATCCGCACCACGCCGCGGCTGGCCACAATCCAGTCCATCACCCGGATGTACTCGGCAAAACCGCCGCCGGAGGGCTCGAAACCGGCGGTGACACCCACTTTTTTGTAGAGCGTGCATTGCGCCGGAGTCTGCTTGCGGCAGTAGTAGCAGTCGCCGCAGGGCACATGATGGAAGACCATGACCCGCTCGCCCAGCTTGAAGCGCGCGACGCCCTGGCCCACGCGCACGATGGTTCCGGCCATCTCATGGCCGAAGATGCGGGGCGCGGAGTGCGAGCCGGTGTGAATTTTCTTGAGGTCGGTGCCACAGATGCCGCAGGTGGCCACCTTGACCAGCAACTCCCCCGGTCCGATCTCGGGCACCGGAACGGTCTCAACGCGCATGTCGTTGACGCCGCGATAGACCACGGCCTGCATGGTGGAGGGGATTCTCGATTGGGCCTGGCTTTCAGCGTTTGAAATTTGGGTCGCCATTGCGCTTCCTTATTTCACCTCGTGGGTCCAGAAGATCGAGCAGGGAGTCCGCCATGCCTTTTGCGGCCCTCTTGCTATTCTCGCCCATCCGCACGAGGGCGGGCCAGTGCCAGGGGCGGAGCAAGGAAAAAACCACAAAAGGAGCGAGGCGAAAGCTGCCGTCTGAGGAGAGGAAGCGATTGAAGTCGGGCAATTGCTCCCCGAATCCGTCGCTGACGCCTTTCAGGCAATAAAAGGGGATACCTCGCATTTGCGCAAGGCGTGCGATGGCTGAGGCTTCCATATCGACCAGGGCGGCCTGGTAGGTTTGGGCGAGACGCAGCTTCTCGCGGGCGTCGGCGACCTTGGGGCTAGTGACCAGCCTACCCCCGGGACGCGTGAGGTTTGGAGCTTGAGAATCGGGAGCTCCATCTGCCGCATCCGCAGCCTCAAACCGCTCGCCGGTGCGGGCATCGATTACTTCGGAGATGGTGTAGGCGTGACCGGGGGCGAGTTCTTCACGGAGAGCGCCGGCCCAACCGGCGGAGATGACCTGGTCGATGGGGCCGGATTTCTCGACTTCGGCGAAGGCGCGGGTGGCGGCTTGAATGCCGGCGCCGGCACAGGCGGCGACCCATTCACCTTCATCAAAGCGCCAGCGCCAGAGATGGACGGCGTTGGAGTGCTCATGCTGCCAGCCGCGGGTGAGGGGCTTCAGTTCGCCGGGCATGGCGGCGATGATGGCGACTCTGGTCTTGATTTGCCCCGCCTGCCGCATCAGGGCGCGTACCCATGGGCGCGGAACCACTCGATGGCGGAGCGCATGGCGGGGTAAACGGGCAGGATGCGGAAGCCCAGCTCCTGCTGCGCGTGGGCGCTGGAGGCGTACATCTTCTTGCGGCCCATGCGCACTTCTTCAAGTGTCGCCCTGGGTTCGCGGCCTCGGATGCGGCCGGTGATCCACTCCTCGAAGAAGGCGTACGTTGCCGCAACGGCGAAGGGAATCTTCATCGTCGGCGAGGGAATGCCGGTGATGGCCGACATCTTGTCGAGAATCTGCTTGAGGGTGAGATTTTCGCCGCCCAGGATGTAGCGATGGCCGCTCTGTCCCTTGGTGAGGGCGGAGACGTGGGTGCGGGCGACCTCGGCCACGTCCACCAGGTTGAGCCCGGTGTCCATGTAGGCCGGAAACTTGTGGTTGAGAAAATCAAGAACGATATGGCCGGTGGGCGTGGGTTTGCGGTCGTTGGGGCCGATGGGGCTGGTGGGGTTCAGGATGATGACCTGCTGGCCGTCCTCGGCAGCGGCGATGGCCTGCTGCTCGGCCAGGAATTTCGAGCGCTTGTAGTGGCCGACCATGTCCCTGAGCGAGACCGGAGTGTCCTCGTTGATGACCAGGCCGTCGCGGCGGAAGTGCATGGTGGCCACGCTGGAGGTGTAGACGACGCGCTTGACGCCGGCTTCGCGGGCCTGCCGCAGCAGGTCGCGGGTGCCGTCCACATTGGCGCGGTACATGGCCTCGGGGTCGCGAATCCAAAGCCGGTAGTCGGCGGCCACGTGGACCACGGCGTCGCAGCCGGCAAGCGCCGGGCCATAGGACTCAGGCTGGGCCAGGTCGCCCACATGAGTCTCGCCGCGAATGCCTTCGAGGTTGGCCAGGTTGCTGGTCTTGCGCACCAGCAGGCGCAGCTTGGCGCCCTCGGCGGCCAGGGCCCGCGCTACATGATGGCCTATAAATCCGGTGGCGCCTGTGAGGAATATCTTCATAAGTCGTTCGTCAGTTACCAGAGCTTTTCGTTCGGCGAAACCTTGCACTCCTTCACCGGCTGCGGGCGTTTATGGTCGAAGTCGGTCTCCCAGCACTCATTCAGAACCGAGCAGTAACAGGCATGATAGGTGAGGTCGTCGGTATCGTGAACCTTAATAAGCTCATGGAAGAGATCGAGACCATCCTGGACCGGCTTGATGGTGATGGCGTCAATCTCTCCGCGAGCTGGAAGGATAAAACCCGAGACATTGGAATAGAAAACCTGCGCGTGCCCGTTCTTCTTCGATTCGAGGAAGGCGGCGGCGCAGCAGGCGCGCAACAGATCCGGTTCGTTGGAATAGAGAACGCCCTTGTAGCGAATCTCGAAGCGGTCGATGATGGCCGGGCCGACTCCGCCATTGCTGATCACGTTACGGAACAATGGCTTTCCGGCGCCATCGAACTGGCTCCCGGAGATCATCAGAATCGGCATGGTACTGGCTTCGACCATCTTCTGATTCTGATCCACCATTTTTTCCATCGTCTTGCCGTGCTCGATGGAGACGACCAGCGATACCACGGAGATAAAGATGGCGCTGAGCCCGACGATCACATCGAGCCAGGGAATACCGCTTCCGTGGCCATGAGGGCCGTGAGCGTGTCCAACTTCAGGCATCAATCCCGGCACTTTGTCCTCCTCAGCGGCATCTTTCATTTGAGGCGACAACTCCGAATCCTCTTCACCCTCGATGCCGTCTTCCATTCCCCATCTCCCGAGACCACCGGCCGTTCCATGCCCCCTGGCTACTCCAGCGCCTCGGGCGCAAGCGCAATGTTCTTTTCCCCGGCGGCCTTCTTTTCGCTGTAGGCCTTGAGCCAGTCTTCCCAGTGCTTGCCGGCGGCGCGGTCCTTGCCGGTAAACTCCAGGCGGGCTATTTCTGCGTAGCTCACCTTGCGCTTCTCCGGCGCCTTGGGAGTGAAATACTGCACAAAAGAATCGGCCAGCGTGGGGCCGGAGAGACGGTTGAAGATGAAGGCCTCGATGCGCTCGCCGCTCTTGAGCGTAAGGGTCACATCGCCGCGATAGTCGAGAGCCTTTTCCAGGGCCTGGCGCAGATCGTCGTCATTGGCCAGCGACGGAATCCAGCCTTCGAGGTTCTCATGCTCCGCGCCGGGAGCCAGTTCCAGAGCCTCGACCTGCTGCAACGTGTATTTCAGCACTTCAGCGGTCATGCGCGGGTCTCCTCAAGGCTGCGGGCGGGTGCTTCGATCTTGACGAGAGTTGCCGGGCCGTGGGGGGCGGGCTCGCTGAGCAGTTTCAGCGCGTGCTGGTTCTTGTAGAGGCTGAAATTGCCGCGCACCATGCCCCAGAAGCCCTTCAATGAGCCGAATCCGTCGATGACGGCGGGCGCCTCGTAGCCGCAACTGACCATGCAGTTGGCGCATTTGGGATTTCCGCTGGGCACGCCGTAATTTTCCCAATCGGTGGTTTCGAGCAGTTCCTTGTAGCTGTCCGCGTAGCCTTCCTGGAGCAGGTAGCAAGGCTTCTGCCAGCCGAAGATGTTAAAGGCCGGCATGCCCCAGGGAATGCACTCGTAATTGCGGTCGCCCATGAGGAATTCGAGGAACAGGGGCGACATGTTGAACTTCCAGGTGGGCTTGCGGTTGGAGAGGATGGCGCGGAAGAGGCGGCGCACGCGGGCGCGGCCCATGAAGCGGTTCTGGTCAGGAGCCTTGTCGTAGCTGTAGCCGGGCGAGAGCACGATGCCCTCGACGCCCATGCCCATCACTTCGTCAAAGAAGGCGCGGACGCTGTTGGGGTTGGTGCCATCGAAGAAGGTGGCATTGGTGGTGACGCGGAAGCCGCGTTTCACGGCCTCCTTGATGCCCTCGATCGCAATGTCGTAGCCGCCCTCGCGGCAGACGGAGAAGTCGTGGTGCTCGCGCTGCCCGTCGAGGTGGACCGAGAAGGTGAGGTACTTGGAGGGCGTGAACTCCGGCAGGCGCCGCTTGAGTTCGAGCGCGTTGGTGCAGAGATAGATGTACTTCTTGCGGGCGATGAGGCCGTTGACGATCTCGACGATCTGGGGATGGAGGAGCGGTTCGCCCCCGGGAATGGACACCATGGGCGCGCCGCACTCATCGACCGCGGCAAAGCATTCTTCGGGCGTGAGCTGCTTTTTGAGAATATGCGGGGGATATTGCACCTTGCCGCAGCCGGCGCAGGCCAGGTTGCAGCGGAAGAGCGGCTCCAGCATCAGCACCAGCGGGTAGCGCTTGTTTCCGGCCAGCTTCTTCTTCAGCACATAGGTTGAAACCGTCCACATCTGAGAGATGGGAATAGCCATATTTAGATCATCCTCCAGCGCCGAGAACGGCGCGTTCCAAAACTACAGCTCCTAGCCGCCAGCTTCCAGCTAAAGACCAGGCGCCGTTTGCACCGATCAATTCTCCAGCCAAAAGCTAGAAGCTAAAAGCTGCTCTTTCGTTCCATGGTTCGCCGGTAGCCGGTGAGAGCCAGCAGCGGAAAGTATTGGCGATACATGTCATAGGACAGGTAGAAGACGCGGGGGAAGCCTGTTCCGGTGATGATATTCTGCCGAGTCGGCCCCTCGCCCATGGACTCGTCCCAACCGCCGTCGGCGAGCTGCCGGGTGAGAAGCCAGCGCACGCCCTTGGCGATGGAGTCGGAGCGATCGTCGCCGGCGGCCAGCAAGGCCAGCAGAGCCCAGGCGGTTTGCGAGGGTGTGCTCACTCCCACGCCGCGGATGTTGGGATCGTCGTAGCTGCCGCAGGTCTCGCCCCACCCTCCGTCGGGGTTTTGCACCATGCGAATCCACTCGGCGCCCTGCTGAACCTGGGGTTCCAGATGATCGAACCCGACGGCTTCCAGGCCGCGCAGCACGAGGAAGGTCCCGTAGATGTAATTGACGCCCCAGCGGCCGAACCAGCTTCCGTCCGGCTCCTGTTCGCTGAGGATGAACTTGATGGCCTTGTCAACCCGCTTGTCGCCGCGGGTGTAGCCGTAGGCGGCGAGCATCTCCAGAATTCTCCCCGTAATGTCGGCCGTCGGGGGATCGAGCATGGCGTTGTGATCGGCGAAGGGGATGTACTGGAAGATCATCTTGGTGTTGTCTTTGTCAAAGCTGCCCCAGCCGCCATTGCGGCACTGCATGGCGAATTCCCACTCGATGGCGCGCTGCTCGACCTGGTGCTGATAGCGCTCACGGGGGTTGTCCACCTTGTTGAGGGCCAGGAGCACCTGAGCGGTGTCGTCGGTGTCGGGATAAAACTCGTTGTTGAACTCGAAGTACCATCCGCCGGGCTCGGTGTTGGGGGCCTTGACGGCCCAGTCGCCCTTGTGGCGGACTTCCTTTGAGAGCAGCCAGTCGGCGGCCTTGAGCAGGCGGGGGTCGGAGCGCGACACGCCGGCCTCTCCCAGGGCGAAGACGGCCTGCGCCGTATCCCAGACGGGCGAGACGCAGGGCTGCATGCGGAAGGTGGGCTCGGGCATCTCTTCGCTGGGCGGTTGCTCGATGCCCAGCTTCTCAAACTCGTCCCGTGCGCGGATCACCTGCGGGTCGTCTTCGGAGTAGCCCAGGCAGCGCAGGGCGATAATGGCGTTGAGCATGGCCGGATAGATTGCGCCAAGGCCGTCGGTCATCTCCAGGCGCTCGAGCATCCACTTTTCAGCCTTTTTGAGGGCCAGAGTGCGCAGCGGGCGGATGTGGACCGCCTCGACGAAATGCAGGATTCTGTCGAGAACGATGAAGAAATTGCGCCAGGACAGGATGGATTTGCGATCCATGCGCAGGCGGAGCCGGGAGTTGGCGCGACCGCCGACGTATAGCTCGTCGATGCCCTGCTCGGGCGGAATCCTCTTCAAGGGCTTTCGGGCATACATGATGGCCAGGGGAACGAGGATGGACCGGGACCAGGAAGAGATTTCGTAGATATTGAAATAGAACCAGCGCGGAAACAGGACGATCTCGGGCGGAATGGCCGGAACCGCGTCGTAGTCGTACTCGCCCAGCGAGCAGAGATACATTTTGGTGAAGGTGTTGCACTCCACCACGCCGCCGTGCTCCAGCACCCACTTGCGGCACTTCGCCAGGCGGGGATCGCCGGCGCCGATGCCCATGACCTTGGCCGAGGAGTAGCACTTGACGGAAAGCGAGATGTTGCCCGGGCCGCCGGGATAGATGCTCCAACTGCCGTCCTCGTTCTGGTAGCGCATCATCTCGGTGAGTGCGCGTTGAAGGCGGCCGGGGTCGCCGCTTTCGAGCAGGGTGTGCAGAAAGATGTAGTCGGCTTCGAGCATGGAATCGGCTTCCAGTTCGCCGCACCAATACCCGTCGGGATGCTGCTGAGAGAGCAGGAATTCCCGGGAGCGAACGATGGCCCTTTCGACGTCGGCCAGGTCCGCATCGAGCCGCCCGAACCTGGGCGCCGCGGATTGCGTCTTCCTTTGCTGAATGTTCATGCGATTGGAAACGCCTCAGTTTCTTTCCCGGAGATCCGGATTGATCCAAAAACGGCTGTGGCCGATGAGCTTCCAGCTCCGAGCCGATTGAGCTTGAATACGAAGTTTCAGTGCTCCACCCAGGGCGCCCCCCGGCGAGGAACTGCAGGGGCCAGGAACTTGAAGGCTACCCATGGGCCCGGAAAGCTCCTCACCGCACGGGCACAGTCTCCGCGCCGCCGGCGCTGCCGATGGCCTGCACGATCTCCGGCGGCAGGCCGAAACGCACATTCTCCGGCATCACTTCCACTTCTTCGACGCTGGAGAATCCGTTTTGACGCAAATAGTTGACCACGTCCTCGACCAGAACTTCGGGGGCTGACGCTCCGGCCGTGACCGCGACCGTGCTGACGCCCTCAAGCCACTTGGGATCAATGGCCTGGGAGTTGTCAATGAGGTAGCCGATGGTGCCCAGATTGCGCGAGACCTCGACCAGGCGGTTGGAGTTGGAACTGTTGGTCGAACCGACCACCAGCACCAGGCCGGCATTGTGGGCTACGTTGCGGACCGCGACCTGGCGGTTCTCCGTGGCGTAGCAGATGTCCTGGGAGTGGGGGCCGACGATGTTGGGAAACTTCTCCTTGAGGGCGTGGATGATGTCGCGGGCCTCGTCCAGGCTCAGCGTGGTCTGGGTCAGATAAGCCACGCGGTTGGGGTCGGGCACCTGGAGCTGGGCAACCTCGGCGACGTTCGAAACCACCTGGGTGGCCTCGGGCGCCTCGCCCAGCGTGCCCTCAATCTCGTCGTGGTCGCGGTGCCCGATGAGCACCAGCGAGTAGCCCTGCTTGGCGAACTTGACGGCCTCGATGTGGACCTTGGTCACCAGCGGACAGGTGGCGTCGATGACGCGGAGGCCGCGGCCCTTGCTCAGCTCGCGCACCGCGGGCGAGACGCCATGGGCCGAATAGATGACTCTCTGGCCGTCGGGCACATCGTCGATTTCATGAACAAAAATCGCGCCCTTGTCCGCTAACTCGTTCACAACATATCGGTTATGCACAATTTCGCGTCGGACGTAGATGGGGGCGCCAAAGGTCTCCAGAGCGATCTTGACAATGTCGATGGCGCGCACAACACCGGCGCAGAAGCCGCGCGGCTTGAGCAGCAAGACCCTCTTCTGACTGGGGGAAGACCCGGCGAGGCTACCGTTCGGGATGGAGTCGAGGACAGTTGTGGTCACTTTGCCAGTATACCAATGGGCGGACCGAAGAGATAGCCAGACGTCAACCGGGAAATGCCGCGCGCCAAAGCCCCGGCCGGTTTCCGCCCGGACCTACCGAAGTGCCTGCACGTTCGCTTCTGGACCGGCGACCAACCAGACGCAACAGCGATTCCGCACCAAGCGGCGTTTGCCGATACTAATCCCGGCTTTTGGCAAATAAACCACGCTGAATGAGCGCAATGGGCTGTTGGCAGCAACTGAAAGGCCCTTCTGCCCATTCAAGCTATTGGTCATGTCTGGTCTTTTGTGGTTTGAGTTGGGTGCCATTGCATCTGCGACCCACAAAGGTCAAGTAGAACCTCATCTAAATGGAATGTCCTTGACCCACTTAATCACCACTTTCTCTAGGACGTTTGCCCCACTTCTTAACGACCTGTAGAAATGAACAGATGCATCTTGGTCCACACAGCTGAATGCCGCAAGGAAAGCACGGCGGGACCATGGTTCTAATGATTGGTAGTCCAGTCGTTTGGTCATAAACCAATGCCTGCTCCCAGCTCGTCCTAATGCCAATATCAGCTCTCGCCGTGTAGGTGCATCACCAAAGCTCTCATACAATGGCTCGAACTGATCAGCGTGGTTAAATTCAGATCCCATCGTGAACAGGCTTAGAAGGCACATTCGCTCATATGCCCCGTTTGCCGGCTTTTTCACTGCGGCAATAACTTTGCGTCCAATTCGGAGACGTGTAGCTTCGTCCGAGTCTCTTAAGGACGCTAAGTAATCGACTGTCACATCGATGGCTGCTCTCAGCTTGCTAATGTTCTTAAGAACGATATCTACAGCGTCTTCGATTCCGAGCTGTTTCAATCTGTGAAGCACGAAGCGCATTACCACGACATCTTGGCTTTCTGCATCTATTTGTTCCTTTAGCACCTCGACCATGTTCAATCTGTCAATTTCTTCTCTTATTTCTTCAGGTATGTTGTCTGTGTCAATCTCATCCTCGTAGTCATTCTCAAAGCCTGCTGCATCCAGAAGATCGTGGAGCTTATCTGTAAGGCTCTCCAGTTCTATGCGTTCTCCGCTCGTAGTAAATCTGTCTAGGTAATCATCCTTCATGACGATAGCGGTTTTCGAAGGTTGAAGGGTTAACCCTTGGGTATTGAAAAGAACTGTAGCCAGATGCTCTAATGCGGCTCGAGCATCCCGCTCGGACTTGCAGAAGATGCGGATGTCATCCGAGTATCTACAGAAAGTCCTACCCGCAGCCAATAGTGCTGTGTCGACCTCAGCCAGGGCTACTTCCGCAAGAAGTCGAGAACCGGAAAGACCTACTGGCAATCCGTAAGAGACGAATGCATTCCAGTTCTTGACCATTCGAAGAATGCAGTATGCGTATGGCGAACGGCTTGTAGCCCGATCCAAGACTTGCTCCAAGGGATGAGAGTAAATCCGCGCAAAAAAATCTGCAATGTCTGCAACTACGACATGATTGCATTTCGATCGACCTGCAAGGACGCTACACCGCTCATTGAAGTGATACCACCGAGAGCGTGGATCGAACATCTGCCCATCGCATGCCGGTTGGAATCGCCAACTGAAGACTGTCTCCTCGCGCTGTGGGACGCGGATAGACTCTAATTGATGGCCGACCTGGTACACCAAGGAAGTAAACAGCAAGCATTCCAATGGATCAAGTTGTGTGACGTAGCGATACGAGAACATCGATTTACTAGCTAAGAGCCTTCGAAGATCAAGTGCAGCCCAATTCCGCAGGTCTTGACCAACAAGCCACTGTTTCACCTCCTCCCAGCTATGCTGAATAGCCTTATATTCGAATGATTTAGGGACAAAGACAGTGTCGCCAAATTGCAGCAGATGCTTTAGCGCCCAATCAAGTGCTGCGGGGTCCACGTGTACTGCACTGGCGGGCGGGTTCCAATCTGACATCGAAGGCGCTCCAGTTCGCGGTCTCGGATCGAATACGCTGTGAAAGAAGAATATGCTGCAAAGCAATTATCCACCAAGCATTTAGGGAAAAGCCCGCTCACCATACAATATGCTCCTTCCTCGACAACACGTGAATACTTTGGCTGGCTCGCCGAAAGGGCGCTCCGAAGGCGGAATCTGAGTTCGGCCGAAAGGTAGAGCAACTCGATATCACCATGGATTTGGAGAATGCCTTTCCCATTCTCTTTTCACGCCAAATCGCCGAGTCGCTCGTTGACGGCGGATCGGTCCCCTGAAGTCGGCATGGCGACTGGGATATCGCGTCCTCAGCACAGTTCAGGAATTCCGTCTCAAACGGCGTTTCTCGGGACCGATCTGCCTTTCGTGGGGATAACCCACGTTGGATGAGTGCATTGGTCTGTTGTCGGAAACCCAGAATTCCGCGTAAGCTGATTGGCGGAGCCTTGGCGATTTCCGGGAGTGATATGGCCAGCCGCCCCGCAAGGTTGACGCAAAACAAGGCCTACTTTTCAGACGGCTTCTTGCGGGGGGCTTGAAATGCTTCGGGTAAAACGTAGTGTGCACGATTGTCCCTGAGCTTTCCACTGTGAATATGATTCAAGAGTCCCTTCTGAACCAGTCTGGTCAGCATTCGTTTCGCGGAATGCCATTTCGCCAATGATGGAATCAATCGATGACACTGTACGACGTTGATCTTCCCGTGCTCTGCAACAAAGTTGAGAACACGTTTTTCTTCAAGCGAAAGATTGCGGGCAAGTGCCGCTCCAAGAAGGCCGCTGACGTCGCTGTCGACCCAGACCTTTCGCTGTTTGACGTTGTTTCGAAGGGTCACTTTCACCATAGCGCCGCCCATTCCGCTTTGGGTCTGTTCAAATACCGGCAATGGGAGGTTCACTCCGCGCATTGTGTCCCGCATTCGCTTCGTACCCTCTGCGTGCTCCTTTACAAGACCCATGTAAAACATTGCGCGCATAAGCGTCGGATTTCGCGGATGGTGCATCGTGTAGATGTTTTCCGGTGTAACGAGCGGAGGGAACCCTCCAGGGCTTTCGATCACCAGTTTGTCATCGAACATCTTGATGAAGATGTTCATGTTCTTTAGTCCATAAGACCTGTGAACACATGCGTTCACCAAAGCCTCATACCATGCGGGCTCAGGATATTCTGGCGCGCTGTAGAAAACTCCATCGTCGCCAAGACGCGTGAAATCGCGCAGCTGAGCTGACAGGATAGTTGCGGCCTGCCCAAGTAAACTAGGCACCGGGCCTTCTATAGGAATAGTCTTTATCACGTTGTAATTCGCACCCGATTGCTCGTATTCGCCATCGATGCGGAGAAACCTGATCTGGCATCCGGGGAACAAGCTCACTGGATCGCTGGCAAAGGATAATGCGCACGCTACGTTTGGTCTAAACATTCCACCAACAATCGTACCGAGCCTGCGTTGCTGTAACACTTCAATGTCAGTATACGTTTGAAGCGGTTGGTGAACTTTCTTCACGCCTTCGATGAACTTTTTTATCAACTCGCGGTCGAAGTCTTCTGGATAGCGTAGGGCGACTTGCTCTTTTTCGATGTCCACCTGCCGCTTGTCTATCTCTAATTCTCGGATTTCGGCATCCGAAAGCTGATGTTTCTGGTCTCCAAAACGAATAAACGCATTGTCGGTCTGATTGCGAACTACTCTGTCCTCGCGATACCAAACTCTGAAAACGATCACGAAGCTCGCCTGACCATCTGCACCAGTAACCGCAACGCGTTTGCTTTCCACTTTGGCATCTGGACACAAACGGCGCGGTGCACTTTCCAGTTCATTCAACTTATTCGAATGAAGCCTGTGACATCCCGAGAGGCTGCCTTTATCCTCCATCCCCACAACGATCAGGCCGCCATCTGGCACGGTGTTCGCCCACATCGAAAAATACTCTCCCAGCGACAAGTCGTGTATGCCAGGGGCCTTTCTCTCGATCCGGCGGTCTTCGTTCAGGGAAACGAGCAACTCCTCATCGACCGAATCATATATCTCATCGGGCGAGAGCATTGCAGGATGCTTTGGAAATAATATACTTAGCTGTTCCATGACGGTCGACACCATTAGTATACAGCTCGAATGGATCGGTCTGCGAAGCCTGAGGTAACGATATAGAAATGAGCGGACATTGATCTCTGTTTTCCGCGCCACCGAGGGTTCGATTAGGGTGCCTGATTGGATCAGTCCCCATAGACGCCGATGTGGCCAAAATGGAGTCTGGCTTTATGCCAAATCGCCATATCACTCGCGGAGGGAGGATTACTACCCTGAAGTCGCCTTCCCGGCTGTTTTCTGCGGTTTCCGGCTCCGAGCGGATCACCGTCAATCCGGACAGCGCTCCCATTGGACGTCAGCCCTTGGCATGAAACAAGGGCGAAGCAACGGGCGAAGATCGGCGGCAATGTCTCTCTCTCTCTTCCGGCCCTGCTTGCCGACAATTACCATCGCCTGGCGCACAATGGTAAACGGAATGAGATGCGGCCAAGTCCGCCAAATCGGCTTGAAAAATGGGTCCCCCCACCCCCCACCCTCCTAAACCGGCCTTCTCTTGCCGTCATCAGCCATCAAGTACTGTATAATAAACAGTTTGTAAAACCTACATATTAACTTACCGGTAAACTAAAGTCCCTGTTTTTGCCCCTCTTTTCGCTATTTTTGAGCCAGTTTTGAGTTCAAAACACCACCTTATCGCTTCAAAATGAATTCACTCCATCGGCCGTCTCGGCGGAGATTTCTCCCCACTTCAAAGTCAACGCAGAACGAGAGCGGCATGGAGCAAGACCTGGCTCAACTCGCGCGTCGGCCGAGCTTAGGGAATCCTGACCCAGTTTTCGGTCCGGCCCAGCAGGGAGATGCCGATGAAGCCTCTCATGCGGAGATTGTTCTGGCCGACGGCCCAGATTTTGCCCTGGTATTCCTTGCCATTCTCCGGATCGACAACGGTTCCGCCGACCCAATCGTCGCCGTCTGGATGGAAGTCGCGCATGATGACCATGCCCAGAATGAGCTGATTCTTCAACCCGCCGGAACACTTGTCGCACACGTCGCTCGGAGTGCGGCCGGGACGGACCTGTGTGACCTTGCCAAAGAGCTTGCCGTCCGCGAGGTAAGTGTCCACGCGGCCCGCGGGCTTGCCGTCGCTGTCCATGACTTGCCAGTGTCCGATGGCGCTTTGGAGCTTCTGCGAGAGTTGCTGCGCGCCGGCGCCGGCAACCGAGGCCAGCACCAAGAGGACGAGCGCGCAGGCGGAGCGAGATTTGTGTCGAGTCGTTTCCAAGGGGGACCTCCCGTTTGTCTGGATTGTAGGGCCGGGCGCCCCACTCTGGCAGCGTCTTTGCTTTTGCGCCCCAGGGTGGGCTGCCCTGCCGGCCTGTCCATCATCTCCTGACCAATACAGCACAACTTCTCCAGCTCCCGCGGACGATACTGTGCAAGAACCAGCCTTCCATGGGGCGAACGCCATGCCACTTTCATGCAACACGCCTTCCGCAGGATGGGCCGACCGCCAGCCCATGGACGTATTCCGATGCGCGATCTCCGCTTGAAAACCTGTCTGCTCTGTCTTCTTGGCCTGACGGCCCTTCCCCTGGCCGGCCAAAGCAGCAAGGGGCACGGCGCGCCGGCCGCGCAATCGGCCAACGACCAAGGGTGGTCCGACGGCACGCTCGACAGCGACGAGCTCAATCAGGAACTGGACGCGGCCTCGCTGGCGCTTTCCAGGATACCGGCGGACCCGCTTCTGCGCCCCGATCCGCTGGCTCCGCTCCTGCGCCCGATCAACGGAGTGTCGGAAAGGCTCAACCAGGCCGAGCGCCTCAAATTCGGGGCCACGTACACCTTTCTGAACCAGTACGCGACCGTCACCCCGGACGCGGTGCGCCACGACCAACTCAGCGCACGGCTTGACCTGACAGGAGCATGGGCCGCCTACGCGCATGGCAGCTCCGCCGGCTCCATCGCGTTGCTGGTTCGCTCGGGCAGCAACATTGGCATCAGCCAGCAGTTCAACCTGAGCGACCGCATCGGCTCGGGCCTCTATCTGAACAGCCTGCAAGGCGGCGGCCCGCAAACACCCATCACGCTGAACATCCTCTATTGGCGGCAGGACCTCTTCAAGAAGCGGCTCTCGCTGTATGTGGGCAAGATCCATCCCAACGAATACATCAGCCTGAGCATGTTCAACAACGACGAGCGCACGCAGTTTCTGAACGGCCAGAACGACGGCAACCTGGCCTTCGCCTCCGAAGGCGCGTATGCCGGCGGCGCGGCGGTGGAGCTTCAGGCCACCCGGCACCTTTACCTGCACACCCTGGCCATCGACACCGAAGGCACGGCGGGCAGCGGCATCGGAACCCTGGTCAACAAAAAGTATATGGAGGCGGTGGAGTTAGGCTGGTTTGCCGGCTCTCCCGGCACCCACTTTCGTGACAATCGCATCGGTATCTGGCGCGACGACACCAAGACCCTGGGCAGCGGCTACGGCGCCGGCTTTGCCTTCGAGCATGAGTTCCTCAATGGCTGGACGCCCTTTGGACGCTACGCCTTCGCCAGCGATCGCGGCACCTCCATCAAGCAGACCGACACCATCGGCCTGGCTCAGGTGCACCCGTTCAAGCGGCGCGGAGACATGTTCGGCGCCGCCTATAACTACACCAGGCCCACCAGCACGGCAAAACATCGGGAGAGCGTCGCGGAGTCCTTCTATCGCCTTCGCCTGACCCAGAGCGTGGATCTCGGCCCTGACGTGGAAGTGTCGATCCATCCCGCCCACGCGGCCAAGGCTTACACCACGACCCTTCTCAGCTTGCGCATGAGGATTATCTTCTGATGCCGATGGCGCGCGCGAACACGGGGACCCACTCCGCGCAGCAAATTCGCCGCAGTGAACAGAGCGAAACCCTTTGGCCAGGAATGCCGGTGGAGAATGCTTGCCTTTCATTCCGCGGCTGGTCTTCGATGTGCTGCCTGTTCCCTCTACCGGCTGGCGGCGATCATCTGCGCGGCGTGCTGCAGGCTGGTGTCGGTGACGGTTGCGCCGGAGAGCATTCTGGCCACTTCGTGGGTGCGGGCCAGGTCGTCGAGCAGGCGAATCCGGGTTTTGGTGCGGCCGTCGGATTCGCGCTTGTCGATGAGGAAATGCTGGTCGGCGAAGGAGGCGATCTGGGGCAGGTGGGTGACGCAGAGGACCTGCTGGCCGCGGCTGAGGGATTTGAGCTTCTGGCCGACGGCCTCCGCGGCGCGTCCGCCGATGCCGATGTCGATTTCGTCGAAGACCAGGGTGCGCGGCGTGGGGGTCTTCTTTTTGGGCTTGACGGCGCCCTCTTCGACGGAGACTTTGAGCGCCAGCATGACGCGCGACATTTCGCCGCCGGAGGCGATTTCGTGGAGAGGCTTGAGCGGCTCGCCGGGGTTGGTCGCAATGCGGTACTCGACCTGATCCCAGCCGCAAGCGGTCCAGTGGGGCTGCAGCTCGGCGGCGGTGACGGCAACTTCGAAGCGCACCTTCATGGCCAGTGAGTTGATCTGGGCTTCAGCCAGCTTGCCGAGTTTGTGGGCGGCGGCGCGGCGCTCGGCGGTGAGGGCCTGAGCGGCGGCCTGGTAGGCCTTGGCGGCCTCATCGAGGGCCTTGCGCAGCACCTTGATGATTTCGTCGCGGTCCTCGACCTCGGCCAGCTTGCGGGCCACCTCCTCGCCAAAGGAGATGACCTCGGCGACGGTCTTGCCGTACTTGCGCTTGAGGCGGTCGAGCAGGGCCAGGCGGTCTTCGATCTCGGCCAGGCGTTCGGGCGAGGCGTCGATGCCCTCGGCATAGTCGCGCAGACTCGAGCTGACGTCGCCCAGGATGGCGCGCGCGGAGGCAAGCTGCTGGGCGGCTTCGGTGAAACGCGCGTCGTAGCGGGCCAGTTCCTCGACGTTGCGCAGGGCGGCGCGCAGGGCCACCTCGGCCGAGCTGCCGCCTTCGTAAAGCTGCTCAAATGCGCCGATGGCCGCGGCATAGAGCTTTTCAGAGTTGGCCAAGACGCGCTTTTCGGTCTCCAGGGTCTCGTCCTCGCCGGGCTCCAGGCGGGCGGCCTCGATCTCCTTGCGCTGGTAGCTCCACAGATCGACCATGCGCAGCCGATCCTGCTCGCCGAGCAGCAGCTCGTCGAGCCGGGCGGAGGCGTCGCGCCAGCGGGCGTGGGCTTCAGAAACCGAGTCAGTCGAGATGCCGCCGAAGCGGTCAAGCAGAGCGCGCTGCTGGCCCTGGTCGAAGCTGGAGAGGCTCTCGCTCTGGGCGTGGACCAGGGCCAATTCGGGGGCCAGTTGGCGGAGCACGGCGACCGTGGCCGGCTGATTGTTGACGAAGACGCGTCCCTTGCCGGAGGAGAGGATTTCGCGGCGCAGAATGACATCGTTTCCGCCCGAATCGATGCCGTTTTCTTCCAGTATTTGCTCGGCGTTGGCGGTGGACTCGAAGACGCAGGAAACCACGGCCTTGTCGGCGCCGTGGCGAACCACCTCGGCCGAGCTTTTGCCGCCCATGAGGAGCGCCAGCGCATCGACCAGGATGGACTTGCCCGCGCCGGTTTCGCCGGTCAGCAGGTTGAGCCCCGGGCCGAAGACGGCGATGGCGTGATCGATGACGGCGTAGTTTTCAGCGCGCAGTTCGACGAGCATTGCTGAGCAAACCTCCCCAGGATGGGACGGCGGTTGGGGTTGGAGGTTTCCTCTCGCTGCGGACGAAAAAGGCCGCAAGCGGGAGGCGGTGCGCTGCTGCGGATTCCCTTGCCCGGAAGTTCGTTTTCGCAACGCAACACAGGAGTTGGCGGCGGCTAGGGAGCATGAAGGCGCAGCGGTAATCCGAGCGCAGCATAGCACGGCGGGCGGCAGGGGCGGGGGATCGAATGCGGTTCAAGAGCGACGGGGGACCAGATCGATAACTTGGAGGGGGCTACGCGGTCTGATACCGTGAATATTGAGGTGAATCCTGATTTTGACTGCTGCCTTCGTGTTCCTCCTTCAGCCTGACAGTGGCGCGGTCACTGGAGCGCCATCGGTATCCCAGGGGCCCAGCGCGCTGGTTGAGATGATTTCAAATAGCGGACCGGTGGCGATGGCGGTGCTGGCGCTGCTGCTGATTGCCAGCCTGTATTCCTGGACCGTGATTTTTGGCAAGGCTTCAACCTTTGGCAAGGCGACCAAGGAGAGCCGGCGGTTTATCCGGGCCTTCCGCAAGGCGACGCGGCTGCAGGAGATTGCGGCCCTGGCCGCGGAGTGCAAGATGAGCCCCCTGGCGCAGGTGTTCGAGGATGTGTACGAGGCGTACCGGCGGCAGACGGGCGGCTCGGGTCCGCCGCGGAATCTGAACGCGCTGGAGCGGTCGGCGCTGACCGCTTCAAGCGAAGCCGTGACCAGCCTGGAGCGGCGCATGACCTGGCTGGCGACGATTGCCGCCGTGGCCCCGTTCGTGGGGCTGTTCGGCACCGTGATGGGAATCGTGGACGCCTTTCACGGGTTGGGCACGGCGGGCGCGGCAACGCTGAGGGCCGTGGCGCCGGGCATCTCGGAGGCCCTGATTACCACCGCTGCCGGCCTGTTTGTGGCCGTGCCCGCAGTGGTGGCCTATAACCAGTTCACGGCGCGGATCAGGGTGTTTGCCTCGGCCATCGACGACTTTTGCCGGGAGCTGATCAACTCGCTCGAAGAGATTCCGGTGCGCGTGGCTGCGCCGCGTCCCGCCAATGCCGGCGGCTCCGCTGGTCCCGAGCCCGCCCGGGAGGCTGACCGTGGCGTTTACAAGTAGCAGCGGCCGCACCCAAACCTCGCTGGCCGACATCAACATCACGCCGCTGGTGGACGTGGTGCTGGTGCTGCTGATCATCTTCATGATTACCGCGCCGGTGCTGCAGTCGGGGATCGAAGTGGCCGTGCCCAAGACGCGCACGGTGAAGGAGATCACCGAGCAGCGGATGGTGGTGACCATCGACCGCGATCAGCAGGTTTTTCTGGGCGATCAGCCGGTGAACATCCACGAACTGGCGCAGAAGCTGCACCAGGGCGGGGCCGATCCGGCGCAACAGGTGATCTATCTGCGGGCCGACGAGCGGGTTCCTTTCGGAGCCTTCGCCAGCGTGATGGACGCGGTGAAACAGGCTGGGATCACCAACATTTCCATCGTCACCCAGCCGCTGGAGAGCAAAGCGGCGAGTGGAAACCAGGGGCAGTAGGCGCCCCCTTTGCAGAGAGACCCGGCCAAGCCCATGAACGATCTGCTGGAAGGCAGCGAGAAGCTGGAGCGCGAACTGACGCCGGAGCCGATGGCGGCGCCGGCTGTGGGCTCGCTGTTGCTGCATGGCGGGCTGGCCGCGGTCCTGCTGGTCTACGGCATTCTTGGCGGGCTGTTGCATCACAACTTCTGGGGCAATCCGGGTGTTGGCGGAGCCATCCAGGTGAACCTGGTCAGCAGTGCCCTGCCCTTGCCTTCCGATCAGCCTCCCAACCAGAATGTGCTCGCCACCGAGACCCCCAGCAAGGCGCCGGCCGAGCCTGCTCCCAAGACCAAGCAGGCGGTGGATGAGAAGGCGATCCCCATTGCCAGCAAGCAGAAGCCGCAGCCTCCGCAAAAGCAGACCGCGAGCAAGACGCAGCAGCACCAGCCGGTGCCGAAGCAGGACAACCGGGCGCAATTCGGCGAGCAGGCGGGCTCGTCCATGCCGCGGGCCATGCAGGGACAGCCCGGGTCGAACGGACCCACGGCAGTGAGCAACGGCGACTTTGGCAGCCGCTTCGGCTGGTACGTGGACGGCATCACGCGCAAGATGGATGCGAACTGGTACCGGCAGGAAGTGGAGCCGCGCACGCCCCGCGGCGCCCGCTGCTACATCACCTTCGTCATTCACCGCGACGGCAGCGTCTCGAATGTGCTAATGGACCGCTCCAGCGGGAGTCCCACGCTGGACAGCTCCTGCCTGCGCGCGGCCCGGCGTGTGGACACGTTTGGAGCGCTTCCCTCGCAATACAACCTGAGCACGGTGAACGTGTCGCATTATTGCGAGTACTAGAAGGCCGCGCGCAAGCGCAGTAGAATGGGGATCAGCGCAGGAGTTGCCCCCCCCCTGAGGCCGCGAGACACAAGAGGCCGGCACAAGACCGGCTGCATCGCAGGGTTCCAGCTACCGCCCACTGTTCAACGAGGAAGGATTGCGCGCCGCATGAAGTCTCATTTCCGGCTGGTTTTTCCCGCATTGCTCATCCTGGCAAATCTTGCATCCCGGCCTTCGCAGGCCCAGGACTGGGTTCATGAAGGCTCCAATCTGGGCGCGCGTATCCGCCTTGCCGCGGCGGACTTCAAGCCGGTGGGCGACGATCCCCAGGCCCCGGCCCTGAAGGCGGCCTTCGACGCCACGCTTTACAGCGACCTGAGCAGCGCCGGCATCTTCGACCTGGTGTCGAAGAGCCTCATTCCCCAGGTGACGCCCGGCTCGCCCCAGGAGATCAACCTGCCGGCGTGGTCCGGGGCGCCGGCGAACGCGGCCATGGTGGCCTTCGGCGCGCTGTCGGCCACCAACGGGCGGCTGGTGGTTTACGGCTGGCTGTTTGACACGCGCAATACGCAGAGTCCGCAGGTGCTGGGCAAGCAGTACAACGAGGCCGCCAGCCAGGACATGGCGCGGACCGTGGCGCATCGCTTTGCCGACGAGATCATCCTGCGCCTGGGCGGAGGCATCAACGGCATTGCCGAGACCAAGATCTACTTTGTCAGCTCCCGCAGCGGCACCAAGGAGATCTGGGAGATGGACTACGACGGCCAGAACGAGCACCCCGTGACCCACCTGGGCGCAATTTCGCTCTCTCCGCGCATCTCGCCGGACAACTCGCGGCTGGCCTTCGCTTCCCTGGGCCGGGACGGGTGGGCCATCCGCATGTACTCGCTTGACCTCAACCGCATGGTGAGCTTTCCCGCCGGCGTGGCGGGAGGCAGCAACCAGTCTCCGGCGTGGTCCGGCGACGGAACCAAGATTGCCTTCTCCTCTTCGCGGTCGGGCGATCCGGAGATTTGGGTGGCCGATGCCAACGGAGCCAATGCGCGCCGGCTGACCAACTTCAGGGGACCGGATGTTTCGCCCACCTGGAATCCGCGCACCAATGCGCAACTGGCGTGGGTGAGCGGGCGCACCGGGCTGCCGCAGATTTACACCATGGACCAGGACGGCGGCAATATCCAGCGGCTGACCGACGGGGGCTATGCCATCTCGCCTTCGTGGTCGCCCAACGGGCAGTTCCTGACCTTCAGCTGGAATCGCAAGTACGGGCCGGGTGCGCCGGGCGGCCAGGACATCTACGTGATGGACATCGCCAGCATGAGGTGGCTGCAACTGACGCACGAGGCGGGGAGCAACGACTTTCCCTCCTGGGCGCCAGACGGGCGGCACATCGTTTTCGAGCGCTCGATCGGCAGCCACTCGCAGATTTGGTCCATGCTGGCCGACGGCACCGAGCAGCATCAGCTAACCCACGGGGGCAACAACTTCATGCCCAACTGGAGCTGGAAGTGAAGCCCGGATGGGGAAGCGCGGATTGCGATGAGCGCTGCTGCATGGAATATCGGGAGATTCTGAACTATGATGGTTGAGTTGCCAAAACTCTCAGGGAGCCTGCTCTGAAGGGTTGCGGCGAAAGGAAACGCCCGGGCCCCATCCGGTCGAAGGCCATGGTATGGGGCGGGCCCCAACGACAATGTTTTCCGAGAGGATTCCGGCCTCATCCGTTGCCCTCCAGCCAACAGGTTCATGCACTTTCTTGCGGTCCTTCTCCCCTCGAAATGACCGCGAGCGGCTGGGCAGGCAACGGCATTGAACACGGCATGAATCCCTGGGACGGAACTCTTCACCCTGTGGAAGGAGAAATCCATTGACCCTACAAAATCTGACCCTGCAAAATCGCATTCTGGCGTCTGTTGCCCTTCTCGTTGCCCTGGTCGCAGTTTCAGGTTGCGCGAAAAAGAAGCCTCTGCCGCCGCCCGCGACGGCTCCAGTCGCTGCTGCCACGGCCCCCGCGCCCACGGCGCAGATCACCGCGACGCCCACCCTGGTTTCAGCCGGAGACCAGGTGCAGTTGTCCTGGCGCACGACGGACGCCACCTCGGTGTCGATCGACGGCATTGGCGATGTTCCCACGACGGGCGTAAAGACCGTGACCCCCTCGGTGTCGACCAGTTTCCATCTGGTGGCTCGCGGTGAGGGCGGAACGGCCGAAGCCACGGCGCGAGTCACCGTAAATGCGCCGCCGGCCGTCGTGGTGCCCACCAGCACCATGAGCGCGGAAGAAGAGTTCAAGGCCAATGTCCAGGACATCTTCTACGACTACGACACCGCCGAGATTCGCACCGATGCGCAAGCCACGCTGTCGCGCGACGCACAGTACCTGGTCAGCCATCCGGAGGTCAAGGTCGTCCTCGGCGGCTACTGCGACGAGCGCGGCTCCAACGAGTACAACATCGGTTTGGGCCAGAACCGCGGCGACGCGGCCAAGAACGCGCTGGTCACGGCCGGCGTGGCCGCGAACCGCATCCGCGTTGTCAGCTACGGCAAGGAGAAGCCCTTCTGCTCCGAGTCGACCGAGGAATGCTGGCAGCAGAACCGCCGCGCCGGATTCACGCTGGACCGGTAGAATTAGAGTGAACAGTGAACAGTGGTCAGTCGAGTGCCCCAGGTCCCCGCCGGGGACCTGGGGCGCTCAGGCGATTCACAGAGCAAAATCACTGACCAATGTTCACTGACCACTTATCACTGACCACTTATCACTGACCACTGATCACTGACCACTGATCGCTGACCACTGACCACTGATCACTCCTCCACAGGTGAACCATGCAGATCGGACGTACATTTCGCAGTTGTCTCCTCGCGGCGGCTCTGGTGGCCACGGTTTTTGCCCCGGCTCCGGCGCGCGCCACGTCGAAGGAGATCATCGAATTGCAGACGCAGGTGCAGCAATTGCTGGACATGGTGCAGCGCATCCAGTCCACGCTGGACACGCGCTTCGGCGTGCTGCAGCACTTGTCGGAGCAGACCGCCGACGACGCCAACCGGATGACGGCGACCATCAATGCGCTGCAGCAGAAGATCAATGCGCAGAGCGAAGCGTCCAGCGGCAAGCTGGACACGACCTCCGGCCAGGTGCAGTCGCTGAACGACTCGGTGGACGAGTTGAAGTCGCGCATCGCCAAGCTGGACAAGTCAATCCAGGAGATGCAGGCGCAGTTGCAGAACATTCAGAATCCGTCCTCCGCCGCGCCTTCGGCGAGCGCGCCGCAGCCCGCCGAAGGCGGGGGAGCCCCGGGCCCGGCGCTCAGCCAGACCCCGCCGCTGAAGGAGACCTTTCAGGCCGGCGTGCGCGACTATAACGCGGCCAAGTACGAAGTGGC
>Ga0302320_10001361_pt1 | contig 58720 bp, 58 predicted proteins | sample Bog_T0_3_FD_202130 | JGI IMG/M metagenome (GOLD analysis project Ga0302320, IMG submission 202130) | Peat permafrost microbial communities from Stordalen Mire near Abisko, Sweden - Bog_T0_3 | ecosystem: Environmental > Terrestrial > Soil > Wetlands > Peat | place: Sweden: Abisko, Stordalen Mire... | reverse complement strand
GGCTTTGGAACAGGCTGAAACCTTCCAGCGGGAACCCGAAAATCCTCGCTCCACGTCCGCCGTCCGCCGATTTCATCATCGAATTCGCCATCATGGCACGACCCCCATCTACTAGAATACAAATTCATGGCCAGCGAAGCACAAATCGAGTTGTGGCATGCCGAAAAGGTCGCCACGCAGGCGACGGTACAGGACGCGCCCAACGGCGTCCGCTACGCCGCCTTCGGCGAGATCCGCATCTCTGACGCGGACCTTGAGCGTCTTGTGGGCGCCGTACCCGCCTTGATGGCTCCCGCGCTGCGACCGCGAGCCTACTACTTCGTTCCCCTCGCCATTGCCGATACCGGCGAGAATCTCGTCGCGCCCGCCTATACGGTTGAGCTCGGTGACCGGGCCGTCTGCCATCGCAACGCCGCCTTCGGCGACACGGAGGCCGTCTTCATCTCCACGCGTCTCGTTGAAGACCGCTTCGGCCTCGCCTTCGAGTTCTTCATCAACGTGGCGCACAATTTTGTCGAGGCCGCCGGCGTTCCCGATAGCTTCTCGACTCTCGCCTGGTCGCAGGCCGAAGCGCAGGTGCGCGGAGAAACCAGCCAGGATGCATGGGAAGCCCGCCGCCGCGCCCAGGAGCCGCACCCCGGCGCCAATACGCCCGGCGCTCGTCCCCCGGATACGAGTATCGACGAGCGTGCTCGCATGAGTTTCTTCGAGTCGTCATTCTCTGACGCGCTCGCCGTCTATATGCTTTCGCTTGCGGTCGACTTCGACTACAACGACTTGCGTGAGCGCGAGTACCCGCTGCTGGCCGCGCCCGCACTCGCCGAGCGCCTGCGCCACGTAGCCTCGCTTTTCCCGGCCAATCCCGGCTACGAGTTCCAGGTCCTTTACCGCCGCAAAGGCTGAGGGCTTTTCCTGGGTCACGGTTCGCGATCGGCTACAAGCTGTATCTCCCGGGCCCCATGGTCACAATCACCAGGTTCATCGTGATCAAAAGCACCTCGTAGTGCCATCCCATTGACTTCTCGCCCCAGAAGCCGGTCTTCCACTCCACGACTTTTTTGTAGATCGCGCCGAGCATTAAGAAAGTCAGTCCCAGCGCCGCCCACGGCGCCATGATTCCCACCGCCAACCCCATCGCTCCGGCAGACTCCGCCGCGCCCAGGAAGACCGTGAATGGCACGCTCATCCCGATGCTCGCAGACCGCTCTTTCGGATGCCGAAGGTGGTTGTATCCGCTGGTCCCGAACACCAGCGCCAGCATCAGCCTCAGCAGCAACAGGCTCCAGTCCGCAAACGCTATCGCCCCCGGAATTGTGAACATGGTTGACCTCCCATGCTCTCCAGCCTACCAACACGATCACGCCCACCGCTGAACACGTCACAGAAAGCAGGGAACGGCGAACAGGGAACAGGATCTCGCGTTGGTTGCATCAAAGGGCGCTTGGCCGAATGTCCGCGCCGGAGGCGCTGCGTTTGTTAGCCCCGCGCTTTAGCGTGGGGAGAGCAGCAAGGGAATATGAATTCCGGAGTCCCGTAGGGACGGCGCAGAAAACTCACCGCCCGCAACTCAGGACCGATCACTGCCCGGCGTAAACCACGCGCCCTTCGCTGACCGTCCAGCGCACTTTGCCCAGCATCGCCCAACCGTCGAAGGGCGTGTTCTTCGCCTTCGATTTCGACTCCGTCGCCCGGTAAGTCCACTCGGCCGTGGGATCGAAGATCACCACATCGCCAAAACTGCCCACGGTCAACGTGCCGCGGCCTTTCAATCCCAACAGCGCTGCGGGTTGGGCGCTCAGCAGGCTCAGCACACGGCCCAGGGGGATCTTCCACTCGCTGTGCAGCCAGCGCAGACACAGTCCCAAAGCGGTTTCCAGGCCCGTGATCCCGTTCGGCGCCAGCTCAAATTCAATTTCCTTTTCGTGCATCGCGTGCGGCGCGTGATCGGTCGCAATGGCATCCACCACGCCGTCGAGAATCCCCTCGATCATGGCGTCGCGGTCGGCAGCCGAGCGCAGCGGCGGATTCATCTTGGCATGCGTGTTATAAAGGCCGACATGTTCCTCGGTCAGCAGGAAGTGATGCGGCGCCACCTCGCACGTGACGCGCAGCCCGTTGCGCCGCGCCTGCCGCACCGCCGCCAACGCCGCAGCCGTGGACGTGTGCGCCACATGCAGATGAGGATGAGACTCGCGCAACTCGGCCACTAGGCGAATGTCGCGTTCCACCATGCTCGACTCTGCTTCCGGCGGCATGCCGCGCAACCCCAGCTTGAACGACACCGGCCCGAGATTCATGCTCGCGCCCTGCGTCATGCGCGTGTCCTCGGCATGCTGGATCACGGTGAGTCCGACGCGCGCCGCCGCCGCAAGGGTCTCGCGCATCATGCCGTCTTTCAGGATCGGCCGTCCATCGTCGGTGACGGCTACCGCGCCGGCTGCCTTCAGCGCCGCATAGTCGTTGAGCGTTTCACCCTTCGACCCGCGCGTGGCCGCCGCGATGGGAAACACGCGCACCGATGCGCCGCGCTCCGGCGCCTGCATCCAGCGCGTAATCTCCGGCGAGTCGTTCACCGGCGTGGTGTTCGGCATGGCGGCAACGCTCGTGAATCCGCCCGCCGCTGCCGCTGCCGTTCCGGTCGCGATGGTCTCCTTGTAGGCCTGTCCCGGCTCACGCAGATGCACGTGGATATCGATCAGCCCCGGCGCAACCACCAGTCCCGTCGCATCCAGCACCTCCGCGCCTTCCGTGTTCTTCAGCTTGCCCGGACCTGCAATCTCCGCAACGCGTCCGTTTTTGAGCAGAATGTCCTTGGCTGCGTCCATGCCAGCCGCAGGATCTACCAGCCGCCCTCCGCAAATTGCCAGCGCCGTCATGCGCGGCCTCCATTTTCCCACCCCACGGACGAAGACCTATCCGCGGGGGCCCCGGTGTCTGCCGCCAGCGCCCGCTCCATCACCGCCATGCGAATTGCCAAACCGTTGGTCACCTGCTCCAGAATCGCCGACTGTACGCCATCTGCCACACCCGCCGTAATCTCCATGCCGCGAATAATCGGCCCCGGATGCAGCACCACCGCCGTGGGCGCGTGCGTCGCCAACCGTTGCCCGGTGAGCTGGTAGTTTGCCTTGTACTCGTCCAGATCCAATTGCAGTCCGGCCAGCCGCTCGGCCTGGATGCGCAGCATCATTACCGCCTGCGATTGCGCAAGTGCAGCGTCAAAGTCCCGCTCGATTTCGATGCCCGGTCCGGAGCGCGCCGCCTGCTCCGGCAAGAGCTCCTTCGGCCCGCAAAGCAGCACCCGCGCGCCCACGCGCGGCAAGAGCTGCATGTTCGACCGCGCTACCCGGCTGTGCAGAATGTCACCGGTAATCATCACCGTCACTCCGGCGAGCGTGTCGGGCGCAATTCCCGCGAGCCCGGGCCGCAGATGCGTCAAAATCGTGCGCAGATCGAGCAGCGCCTGCGTGGGATGCTCGTGCATGCCGTCGCCCGCGTTGATCACCGGCAGTCGCGTCGATTCTTCCAGCAGCCATGCCGCGCCAGATGAATTGTGGCGCAGGATGATGGCTTCCGCGCCCAGCGCGCGCAGCGTCAATCCGGTGTCCTTCAGCGATTCGCCCTTCTCGATGCTGGAGCTCAAGCTCGAAACCAGCGTGGTATCGGCGCCGAGTGCCTTGCAGGCCAGCTCAAAGCTCGTTCTTGTTCGAGTGGACGACTCGTAAAAGAGCAATGCAATGCGCCGCTTGGCCAGGATGTGGTCGCGGCCGATGGGATCTTCTTCCTCGAGTTCGGTAGCGCGGATGAGAAGCTGGCTCACGCCGTCCACGGTCAGATCGAGAACCGAAAGCAGCGATCCCGGATGGTAGGGGAATGAAGAAACGGGCGCAGGCGGAGTGCTGCGCTGGCGGCGGGTCGTGGCTATGGCCGGTTTCATGGAAAGCGCGGCTTTCAGCCCTCAGTTTCCGATTCCGTGTACCGGCTTTCAGTTGAAGGCAGGGGGCTGAAAGCCTGAAGCTCAGTTGGCGCGCTCGACCAGCAGTACCTGCTCCGTTTGGTCGACTTCCTGAAATTTGACCTCAATGATCTCGCGGCTGCTTGTGGGTACGTGTTTGCCCACGTAGGTGGCCTCGATGGGCAGCTCGCGATGGCCGCGGTCGATGAGCACCGCCAGTTGCACGCGGCGTGGACGGCCGTGGTCGAAGAGCGCATCGAGCGCGGCGCGAATGGTGCGGCCAGTGTAGAGCACGTCGTCGCAAATCACGATGTCGCGGCCTTCTACGTCGATGCCGATGGCTCCCGGCGTCACCACCGGGCGCACGTCCGCTGTGGAAAGATCGTCGCGGTAGAACTGAATGTCGAGTACTCCGGTATCCACCGGACGCTTCTCGATGGTCGAAATCAGCTTGCCCAGGCGCTGTGCCAGGGGAACACCGCGGCGCTTGATGCCCACCAGGGCCAAGTCCTCGCTCCCGTTGCTCTTTTCCACGATTTCGTGGGCCAGGCGAACCAGGGTTCGCTCAATCTCTGAGGCGGACATAAGCCGCCCCTTCTCGCGCAGGTTGGTCTTGCTTTCCGGTTCAGTCATGATCGATGCTCTTGCCGGATGATACGAGGGATTGGCGTTTCAGGGCAAGTTGTGGAAACGCGAGCGCCCACATCCCTGAACCTGCGCCTCGGCAGGGCAGGGGATTGGGATGCAGCATGGGCTCCCCGCGAGCCCGAATTGGTCCCATAATATAGAGGCGGGCCCGGATGGCGAAATTGGCAGACGCAGCGGACTTAAAATCCGCAGGCCGCAAGGCCATGGGGGTTCAAGTCCCCCTCTGGGCACCATATTATCAATAACTTACATGGAAATCTTCGTGCAGCATACTTGGAGCATAATATAACGCCTTGCACCTAATCCAAAGGAGCAACGTGATGGAAGGCCGCAAACTCGGACTTGGAGATCACAGCGTCACAATCTTCAAACGGCCTAAATCGAGAAACTGGTTTGCTCGTTTCTACGCTGACAGAACGACAAGCTTGGCACCTCGGCTAAAACCTAGAATATAAATCTCATCGCCTCGGTCCCACACGTAGGAAAGGAACTCATACCCATCCTTGATCCTTTGGAACAGTCCGGCACCCATGCTTCCGCCAAAGAAATGCTCGAAGGGGGCGCCATCCGTGCCCACGCCGCTATCGTAGTACTTCAACTGGGATGGATCGTCATAGACCAATTCGTAAGACTTGCGCGCGTTGGTGTCGTTGGGTTGTGCAGCAGGGCCATGAGGCTGTATTCCACGTGCCGTCAGCGCATAGGATGATCTTCTTGCTCATGATTCCCCCCCGTATCATCGCAATGGTCGCCTCACTGGCGTTGCGATAGTCTCGCTATAGCCTGATCCACCGAATCCTCCAACGTGCTTCCCTGATTCTTGAGCTCGTCGTGCAAAACCTGATACTCACTTAACGACTTCTGCTTGTCTCCGGATATCTCATCGATGTTGGCCTTGATGAAGTCGTGAATCAAGCGTTGGTACTTCATATCCTCCCCCGAGTTCTCCTGGTCGTCGAGCCACAGATAGGTTTGCCAGGTGTCGTCGGCATTAACCGCAGAGAGCGATTCGGTGAGTTCTGCGTAGTCGGTCACTCCGGGATCACAGCAAAAGCCGAGGATCCTGTGCTTGTCCTCCGCGTTTAGAGGCTCGCCGTTCTTGCGCATCTCATTCACGGCTTTCATCAGGGCGGTTCTGGCGCCAGGCTCGTCTCGATTCTTAAGACCATCCAGTTGCAATGTTCTGACGAATGAGCGGTCTTTCCCGCTCGCGATGGCACTGTTGAAGTGCTGGACCGCCTCGGTCAAACTTCCTCCGTTTTGCGTCATCCAGTTGCCGAGCATTGCATTCGCGTAGACATTTGAGGGATCAGTTGCCAGGGCTGCGCGGAAGTTCCGCTCCGCAGCCGTGTTGGGGGGAAACTCCCGCCTAGCGACGTGCTCGTTCAGCCAGTGCGCCCAACCCAGGTGAGCCTGCACATCAGCGGCCGCGGTACCCTTTGTGCGAGCGAGAGCGGCGTCGAGGATTGCGATAATCTGATCCAGCTGCGAGGCGACGGCTGCGCCAGGATCCTCTCCCGGTTTCAGGTAGACGTGGTAGTTCTCGACCCACAGCATCGTGGCCTGCAACTGCTGGTCGAGCGCCGGCCGGTATAGGGGTTCGGCTTTCAGAATGTCGGCGTAGCTCTGCACCGATGCCTCAAAATCGCCCTGGCGCGACTGCGACTGTGCAACGGCCATTTCCGAGTCAAGCTGAGTGTCGTGATGGAAATGACCCTGGATGTTGCCGAAGAATCCCGTTACGGTCCCGATGAGGCCCAGCACCGCTGACACGCCGCCTATCCACGCCAGGATGACAGTCCAGGCTCGTTTTATGCGGGGTCCGGATTGTTGCGTATCGTTGGTCATGGGAAGCTTAGCGAGGATCAACCAATCCGAGAGCGATCATGCCGAGAGCCGTGATGCTCGGCAGGAAAAAGTAGTCACCGCCACGGAGTTCAACGAAATCCGGCAGGCGACTGCAGACGAAGGGCGGGTTTGTCGGCGTAGCATCGCCCTGGATGACGAAACGTCCATGACCTCCGTGGCTGCCCATCAGGACGTCTTTGTCGTTACCCAAATGCGAGTCGTTGCCGTACTGGACCCACTGTTGCTGTACGAACTCGAACTGCCGGGAAAGGCTGGCGTTCAGCGCCATGAAGATCACACCGCGATCGTCTGTGTCCGCGACCGGCTGATCTTCGCTGGCGAAGTGCCCATAGGGCAGGCCGCGACGCGTGATGCGGCGCCGATCAATTAGCCGTCCGTTAAAGCCGAACGCATCGCGGGGATGAACTCGACGAATGTGCGCGCCGATGGGACAGCGAGTGCCTGCCGCATCGGCGCCATACGTGAAGTTTGTGCTTTGGTTGGGATCCTGCGTGATAGTCGGGTCTGGCTTTTCAGGAGAAAGTTCGATCGGTGTTCCGTCACGCCAGCGCCCGATGAGTTTCGCGGCGAGTTTCTCCTTGCCACCGCCGTAGAGTTTTGATTGGTGGTCGAGCCAAGCCCGGAATGTGGCCAGGTTCTGATGAAGCTTGCGATAAACCATAAAAGTTCCGTTGGCCGCAAGCAGGTGAGGCACGGGCGCGACAGGTAGTTCGCCCGCCTCATCCGCATAGCCGAGCAGGAGTTCGCCGGTAGCAAGGGGAATCCATGTCTTCCCGTCGTCGCTGAGCTTTCCCTGTCCGGGCTGCGAGCTTCGCTCGACTCCGAGGTACTCAGGATTGCCGAAGCCGTCAGTGAAACCAAAATGCTCGCTCGTCGTGGGCTTGCCATTGATGATCTCGGCTGCGGCATTCTGCGAGCCCAGCAAGCTTGCTCCACCGGTTTCGTCGAGGACTGATTGCACAGACGCCTGGCAGACATCGAGCGCCTCAACGGTCTGGCCGTTGATCCCCAACCACACGTCGACATTCTCTTCGCGCCAGATGGAATCCCAGTTGCCGGGAGCGTTGACGCCGGTGTCGCCCAGAAGCTCTGCGCGCTGCCGCATGCCTTGTTGAAATTCAACAGGGAACGTAACCAACGAGGCCAGCGGAAGTTCAAGACGCTGGAGACCACGAAACGTAAAGCCGATGTTGAGGGTGCTCTGCGGCTTGCCTCCATCCCAGCGCTGGCCGGTGGTGATCTGGTTGAGCAGGCGGCGAACCAGATCGCGCGCCTTCTTCGCGCTTCCCAGTCGCAGGAAGAGATAGCGTCCCACCGGCAAGTTATAGCCACGCAGAACGAATCCTTGAATATCGGTGGCGTTGAGTTTACTCATTGTGACCACCTGTCTTGATTGTCCGATGCGGCTCCATCGATCCAGCCGGCGGCGGGGGCAGAGTCTTGAGCTGCGCTGCGAAGTGGATGAAGTCGCGCTGTAGCGTCACCGGATCATCTCCCTGGTGAGCAGCAATGAAGTCAGCCACGGCGGTTTGAATCTGTAGCGCTCGCAGCGTGGCCGGAACCGACTTGTCATTAACCGCCGCGAAGTAAAAGGTGGTTTCAAGCTGACACGATTTCATGTAAGCAATGAAGGCGTCGCGGTCGGCTGCGCCCCGCGTCGGGTAGCCGACGCAATGGCTCCAAATAGCGTCCAGGTGCTTGGGAATACTGTCTGCCAAGCCTGCGAGATAGGTGTCGAGGTCGCCATCGCAGTTTGACTCGAAGACGAGGTATTTCGACTTGAGGTGCTCTTCGCAGGACGGCATGCCCACGTAAATGACATCATCCATCACCACCAACCGCGCGAGATGTGTGCCCGGAGCTACAGCAAACGGACTGTCTTCGCGGGTGGAAAGTTGGGCCAGGTACGCACGAATCTGTAAATCATGCGAGGGCGTCGCGCGATCGTCATCGATGATCGGTGAGAGAATCGTCAGTCCGTATACGCTGCCGTTTTGGTTAGGCATAAGATCCTTAGCCGACCGCCGGAGCTTCGCCGGTTTCGCCGAGATGGGCCTGAACTTCGAGCACGAACTGGAGATATGCTGCGGCGAACTGTTCAGGGGAGGATTGAGTGGCAATGGCACTGAGGCTATCAAAAGAACTCTGCACAATATGCGCCGACTTCAGATCGTTGGCGGTGGCCTGAGGATAGGCAGTGTAGTAATAATCCGTGTCGAACTGGACGCGCGCGATGTATTCCTTGAATAGGGTCACCGGGACCGATCCGGGAAACTTCTCACTCCAACGCCAAACAAGATTCAAGCCTTTGCTCAGGACCGCGGAGAAGGCATCAATATATTGGTTCCATGTGCCATTGAAGTTGCTGAAGAACAGCAGATAGTCGTACTTCAGCTCTTCCGGCAACTGTCCTTTTCCCAGGCAGGGAAATGCACGGCGGGGAACGATCACCCACCGGGCAAACTCAATGAAAGAAAGATTGATGAGGTCGTTCTGTAATGGCTTGACGTGTCCCAGCACAAAGAACACCGCGCGCAGAATCCACGTCTTCCACGGCTTCATCGGTGTGATGGCGTTAAGCGCGTAAACCTTGCCGTTAATGTTGCTCATCGAACCTCTCAGAGTAAGGCAAGAATGGCAAACAGGCTCAAGGCCTCTAACTTCGAATCGGCTGACGAACTGCTGGCTATTTGGGGAACCTGGAAGGGCCGTCAGCGAATTATCCCATAATCCATGATCGATAGGCACGACCCTGACACCAATTGCCGGGGACTCTTTGCAGTGCAACCCCGGCGCACTCTGGGAGACGGTTGGACCATTAGGCGCTTTTCGAGATATCACAATCCCAAATAAACCTCCAAAATACTACGGTCTGTCATCAAATTGGACATATGCAAGGGATGAGGTGTCTCGTAGGTTTTGGTTATGGGCGCGCATCGCTACGGGTTACGGGACGATCAATGGGAGCGTATCGAAGGATTGTTGCCGGGGCGACAGCGTTCGGTAGGACGTCCGGCGGAGGACAACCGGCGGTTTGTGGAAGCGGTGCTGTATCGCTATCGCGACGGGATATCATGGCGCGATTTGCCGGAGCGTTTCGGCGACTTCCGGGTTGTGCATACCCGGTTCAGTCGTCGGGCCAGGCGAGGCGTGTGGAAGAAGCTGTTCGACCGTCTGGCTCAGGATGCAGATAATGATTACGCGATGATCGACTCGACCATCGTCCGCGACCACCAGCACAGCGCCGGGGCGCTGAAAAAAAGGGCGTCGACCCAGCCATCGGGCGCAGCAAAGGCGGACTGAGCACCAAGATCCACGCTACCGTCGATGCCCTCGGCAACCCGACGGGATTTCATCTTACCGGCGGGCAAGCTTGCGACTTGGAAGGCGCCGATGTGTTGTTGCCGCAACTGGAGGCCGATATACTGCTGGCTGACAAAGGCTTCGATGCCGACCAACGGGCTTCAATTCCCTTGCAAGAGGCGGGCAAAGTCGCCGTCATCCCGCCCAAGGCCAACCGCAAGGTGCAGCGGACTTACGACAAGGAACTTTACTAAGCCCGTCACCTGATTGAAAACTTCTTCGCCAAACTCAAGCTCTTTCGCGCCATCGCCACCCGCTATCACAAGACCGCGCATAGCTTCCTCGCCGCCATCTACCTCGCTGCTGCTGTTATCTGGCTAATTTGATGACACGCCCTCGAACTTCTGGGCGTGACCATCATGCTAATTGGTCGAGCACACAAGGACTCGAGTGGACGCCATACCATGGCAGCAGGATTCTATCGAAAAGATCAATTACTGGCGGATAGTCGTCCACCCTTCCCCAACCCTCGCCGCGGCGGCCAAAACGGGGTTCTATCCGTTTAGCCGATCAACCGAATATTGCCGGCAGCCAGCATTCAGACGGCAAGAATGGCGCGGCCCAGGGCGCCGGCCATTGCGTCTTGGGCTGTGATCGCAGCATCGCGAGTGAGCCCGGTTAAATCGCGCAAGTGGTTGGCGAAGTCCCAGGCAAGGTTGCGCGCGCTGCAAATGTCCCAGAAGGCGAGCAAGCGACCAATCTTGCCCGTATCCTCCGCAAGCACGCCGAGCGTATCCGCAGCGAGCATGGTCAGCGCCGAAGGCATCACGCTCCTCAGCAGTCCATTCACCGATTGATAATCGACGGACTCTGCACTCCCCGCTACGGGAACCACATTCAACTCGGCGTCGGTGGACAGCAGCGCGAGTGCAAGGTCGTGGTTTATGTGGGCGTTCATTCCAGCAAGCGCAAACTGGATGCGATCGATGCCGGCGCTGTACCGAGCTTCAAACAGCGCGTTCCATGCCGAGGGCACCGAGCCTCCGCTCAGATAGCCGGCGACAGCGCCGAAATAAAAACCGGCGAAGACGACATCGAGGCGGTCGAGCCAAACCGGACTCTGCCACGCGCCGCCGGGCGGGCACAGATCCACCTGCTGCGTCACCATCAGGTAAAGCCGGTTGAACCACTTCAGGCCATCAGTTACCGGCAAAAGTGCATCGATCGCCTGCATGCGCGCGATCACGTCGGGAATCGTCGCCAGGGATGGCCCGATGACAAGGCTGTAAAGCGGCTCGTCCGCAGGGGATGGGGTGGCCGTCTGCATGCGCGATCTCCTCAAGCAATTCGTCGCAGTATAAGCCATCCGGTCGCAGTTGAGCAGCGGAGCCAGCCAGGGTCGCGTTCCAGTCTTTGTCGCAGCGAGATCATTGCCTGACAGGTACCAGGCCGATGAGAAGAGCCGGTCAGAATCCGCATCGCGGGTGATTTGTCGCTGGGTGGGAGACAATCCCGTAGCAGATTTCATAAGATTTGCGCGCCGATCAGCGTAAAGTAATTCCAAGTTGCGTGCTTTCGTTCAGTAGAAATCAACTGATCTGGTATTGATCCGCCTCGCCGGGTTCCAACCAGCTGGCAACAGCCCGCGGGGGCTCACTGAGTTGCCCGCGCTCCGACGCTCCTCTCTCGCGGGTCTGTTCACGCGAGTCTACGAATGCCGATCCCCCTTTGGAGGTTCCGATGCGCGCTCCCTCACCCAACCTCGACGGCATGGGCAGTCTCCTCTATGCCGATGGCACCGCCCGTTTTCGCGTCTGGGCTCCCAACTCCTCCCGCGTGCAACTCTTCGGAGACTTCACCGGCGGCTTACCGGCGAACGCGCTTGATCTTGCCCCGGAGCCCGGCACCGGCAACTGGTCTGCCGACCAGATCCCCGTTGTTGCCAACGACAAGTACCAATACATCATTACCAACCCCGGGGGCGTGAACGACATCGCCGGCACCTATTACCGCACCGACGCGCGCGCGCAGCAGGTGCAGAGCTCCGCCGCGGCCTCCCAGGGTTATGTCATCGATCCAGGCGCCTTCACTCGCAACCGCCAGCCGTTCAACACTCCCGCCTTCCAGGACTTCCTTATCTACCAGCTGCACGTCGGCTCGTTTGCCGGCAAGAACGACGGCATCCTGGTTAGCAACAATATCGCCACCTTCGTCGATGTCATCAGCAAGCTCGACTACATTCGCGGCCTCGGTTTCAACGCTATTGAGCTCTTGCCTATCACCGACTTTCTCTGCGACCTGCCGGGAGCGAGCCTGGGCATAGGAGCCGATGAAGGCTACGGCCCCTGCGACCTCTTCGCTTCAGAAGACGCCTACTCCACCAGCCCCGTTCGCGCCGTCGCCGAGCTCATTCAACTCATCGACACTGCACATGCCAAAGGTCTGGCCGTGATTCTAGACATGGTCTACAACCATGCATCCATTTCCGACAATCGCTACTGGCAATACGACGGCAACGACGCCGGCTATAACCTTGACAGCAACGGCAATTCCATCCCAGGCGGCATTTACTTCGTAAACGGCCACCATACCCCCTGGGGCGAAGGCTTCGCCCTCTGGCAGCAGGAAGTGAAGGACCTGCTACTGGATAACGCTCGCATGTACCTGGGAGACTACCTCGTCGATGGCCTCCGTTTCGATGCTGTGCAAGCCATCCAGCCCGATGCCCTGGAATACATCGTCCCCACTCTGCGCAGCGAGTTCCCGGAGAAGTACCTCATCGCTGAATACAACCCCAATGACGCCGCCACCTCCGTAATGCCCTGGATCGACCCCTGGGGCGTCTTTCAGTTCTGCGCTATCTGGGATATGAACAGCCCCTGGGACGCGATCAACATGCTCAATGGTTCAGGCCCGGGCGGCATCATCAACAACCAGCGCCTGTTCGCCGACCCCAACAACTGGCACAGCGTGATGTATCTGGCAGGTTCCCACGACCAGATCTACAGCGGGGAGGGTGACACGGGTGTCTACCTCACCCAGCGTTTCGGCGGCCGCACCAACGGCTGGGCTCTCGCGAAAGCGCGCATGGCCTGGTCTCTTAACGCCGCCCTGCCGGCCACGCCGATGCTCTTCATGGGAACCGAGGGCCATTTCGACGGCTCATGGAACCCGGTCGTCGGCTCCTGGGGCGATCTGCGCTTCGATTGGAACAAGGTCGGCGATCCTACGGGCGCCCCCATGCAGCAGCTTGTGCGCGACATCAACAATCTCCGCTGGGCTCATGCAGCACTGCGATCGCCTACCGGTTTCGTCACCCACAACGACACTCAGAACCAGGTCATCGCCTTCAAACGCTATGACCAAAAGGGGGATGTCCTTCTGGTGGTCGTGAACCCCGGCGACGGCCAATGGGGATCGAACCAGTATGGCGTCAGCCTCTCCGGCGACGGCGGCACATGGCTCGAAATCTTCAACTCCCAGGCGTCTGTCTACGGCGGCATCAACACCGTGGGCAACTACGGCAATTATCTTGAAGCCGCCGACGGCCAGATCTGGATTAATCTCCCCAGTTGGAGCGTGCTCATCTTTGCCCGCCAGTAGCGAGGCGTCGCGGAACCCGGATTCACCTCAGGCTTCAGTGTCATTGGATGACAAGGTGGGGTCCACAGCCGCCCCGGCACAGAATCGAAATTGAAAATGCTCCCTGCCAGGGGTACACTTATTCGACTGGGCGCATTCCCCGGAAGTTCCCCCCCAGTTCCCGCGCACTACACGTTCAAATTGATTGACGAGTTCGGAATCGACGCGGAGTTCCAGTCAAATGAGGATCCATCCACCGCGGATCCCCGGCTGGCGCAGACGAAAGGTGTAGCTCTATGCCTCCAGGTCTAGATGCCCTGAAACACATTGTCGTGCTCATGCTTGAAAACCGTTCCTTCGACCACATGCTGGGCTGCCTTGATGCGAAGCATCCCCAGGTTGACGGCCTCAACGGAGCCAAACCCATTCCCGATTCAACTGGCGCAATGGTCCCGATTCAGCAGTTGGCTGAGTTCCGCGGGCAGTTGCTGCCCGACCCTCACCACGACTTTGCCTCTGTTGATTACCAGATTTTCAATGGCGATATGAGTCCCACGCGCACGCCGACCATGGATGGATTCATTCGTATCTACCAGAAGCAACAGCAGCCGGACGTGCCATCTTCGCATCATGTGGCCTTCGCATTTAGTGAGGATGGCGCCAACAACCTGCCTGTCCTGCACACTCTGGCAACAGAGTTTGCAGTATTCAATCGCTGGTTCGCCTCCATCCCAGGGCCAACGCTCTGCAACCGGGCATTTGCCCACTATGGCTCTTCGTTCAACAACGTGGGGATGAGCGTTTTCTATATTCCCCCGAAATTCAAGAGCATTTACGAGCGGCTTACCGCCGCGGGGCGCACATCCAAGCTCTTCTACTACGACGCCACCAGTTCCTCGCTGGAGGTAGTGAACCTGCTGCAGAACGAACAGGTGATGTTCGGTACCTTCCAGGATTTTCTCGACGCATGCGACGCCAACCAACTCCCGGACTACAGCTTCATCGAGCCGAATTACAAGGATCACCCCGATGCGAACGGCGCCATGCTGCTGGCCACAGACCAGCATCCTGATAACGATGTGCGCGCCGGAGAAGATTTCATTGCTACCATCTACAACCGGATTCGCAATAATGCGAATCTATGGCCCAACACCCTGCTGCTCATCGTCTATGACGAGCACGGAGGACTTTACGACCACGTGCCGGCGCCGACACTCGATAAATCGCGCGTGGACACTGAGTTTGTAGCGCAGCCGGATGCTACGCAAACGGGACAGCCTTTTAATTTCGACCGCCTCGGCGTCCGGGTACCGGCTATACTCATTTCCCCGTGGGTGCAGGGCGGTTCGGCCATCCCCGATGAATTTGAACACGCATCGATTCCAGCTACGGTTACAGAACTATTTGTGCCGAACTTCGACAACAGCCAGCGTTCGATACGCGAAGCAACGGCCAATACATTTCTTCAGTATTTGACGCTGAACACAATGCGTACCGATTGCCCTGACTTCGACTGACCTGAAGATTCCCCATTAGGAGGCGCCATGGTGACAATTCGCCGGCATCCCGTGCCCACCGATTCATACGACCCCAAGCGACCTTTGAACGATCTGCTCGTGGCCCAACTCGAACACTTCAAGCACATCGCGAAAAGCCTTCCTTCAGAGGTTCGCAGCACGGTCCCTGCCGAGCCCTCGCTTGAGGACCGCGAAGGTGTTGACCGATTTATTACGGCAATCACCGGCATTCATGTGAGCCGTAAAAAGGCGGCACCGCGGCTGGTGGCCAAGCCCCCCCGCCGCAAGCAGTCCGTGACCTTGGACATTGCCGCAGCAGCCGAGGAGACATCGACGAAAGACAAGCCGGCCCAATCAAACTCACAGGGCAAGCCGGAATCCAAATCGAGCCGCGATAACGCCAGGAGTTCAAAGCGATGAGAGCTCGAAGTTTCCGCATCTTGCTTTTCGTTCTAGCCGCCTACAGCATTGCGCCTGCCCTGATCTCGGCTCAGGCCAGTGATCAGAATGAAAGCTTCGCCGCCAACTTTCATGACGATCTGGTGCAGGAAGGCGTGAACCTCGGCGACTGCAAACATGGCAACCTGGCCGGTATCAGCGGTTGCGCTGAAACCTTGTTCACCGGCACACCCTTCCACATTGCTGTGGGCAGCCTTGCTCCGCAGAATGGCGTAGGCTTCGGACTTGCGGGAGCAGAGATCTATCACCCAACCTACTGCGCGTCGTGGATCGATTTCACCAAGCCTGCCGCGGCTGGAACGCGCAATGCCTGCCACTGGTCATTGAACTTGAACGCGGAAGGCCTGGCAACTTCGAATCAATCCTGGCGCGCCGGATTCTACATGAGCGCCGTTCACCTTTCCACGCGACGGCCGGAGGTTCACCACCCTGGAGAACCTGAGCCCAAACACCCTGTGCGTAACTTTACCGGTCCATCCACAACCGTCAATTTCTACTCTGAAAGCAACTCGCTCAATCGCATTCTCTTTTACGGCCTCGGCCCCAATACCAAGCCAGCAGGTCGCGCTGACTTCGGCCTCACGGAAAACGTCACAGGGGCAAGTCTGATCCTTCCGGTTCGCGCCTGGTGGATTGATCCCGCGAGTGTCTCGCTGCTTGGCGAAATCAACGGGCGCTTCCCCTCGCAGCGAGGCAGCTATGGAGATACCAGTCCCTCGATTGAGCAGATTTATAACGACACTACCGCTCCTGGCCTGAGCGCGAAGTCCAATTACTTCCAGACAGGCGAGGGCATCCGTCTGAATCCAGTTCTTCCTCTCAACAAGATTCATCTTGAGCAGCTTCAGCTCAACTATCTGGCGCAGTTTCAGCAGTTCGTCGCCGCTGGCGCATCGTACGATTCCTTCCGCCGCTTCAATGCGGACCTGAATCATACGCTTGTGCTCTACACCAGGAACGTCGGCAAGCCTGGAGCTTCGCGGCCGCCAGTCCCGGGAGCCCCGAGCGTGCCACCTATCTCGCCCACGCGCGACGTAACAGGCTCCCTTACGGCGCGCCTTTTTATCCAGGAATCCATTGCAAATCAGGGGCACGTTGTTCCGTTCTTTCTGCAGCCCACTATCGGCGGCTCCGATCTGAACGGACAAGCAATACTCTCCAGTTATCCCGATTACCGATTCCGCGGGCCAGACTTGCTGTGGATGCATGGCGCTTATGAGCAGAGCCTGGGGAAGTTCCCCGTCGGCCTGTTCCTTGGCGTAGACGAAGCCAAGGTGGGTCTACGTCGCGACGATATTTCCTTCAATCACCTGCGCCACAGCTACAGCGCAGGTCTGACGCTGCATGCCGGGGGGCTTCCTCTTGTGTATGTACTTTTCTGCTGGGGCGGACCCGAAGGCAGACACACGATTGCCAATGTGAACACATCGTTGCTTGGAGGATCGACCCCTCCCTCGCTCTTTTGATTCCCAGTGACCGTCCGCATGCGCGGCGCCGCAAACCCGGCCACGCGTAGTAGTGCAGGTTTTGATTGCGACAGGCCAATGTTTTTGTGCTTGCATCGGGGAGTCAGAGTAGGGTATCTTTCAAAAACCAAGGTCGGTTGGCTATCCGCACAGTTGCAAGTTGCATGAATCCGAATAGGATCAAGGAGGCACACTGTGGGCGGCATCCCCTCCAACTACACGGTCGATATGTCTCTGGATCTGGTCAGTCCCGTCGAGCTTGCCGGGATTCCCAGCTCCTACCAACTGGATATCACGAACCTGCCAAAGATCCAGATTGGACTCGACCCCATCACCATCAATCCGCTGACTATCAATCCGCTGACTCTGTCTCTTAAGATCACTGAGATTCCGTCGGTTCGTGCTCACGTTCCCGCGAACTTTGTCGCGGGATTCTCGCTTTTCGGATTCCAGTTGGCTGCAATTCAGCTCTGCGGTGAAGCGCAGGTGATTACGGAACCCTACGTTCCGAATCTCTGCGAGCCGTGTGGGGCCGCGGTATTCGTCGCGCCGCCCTCTCCTCCGCCCAATAGTCCCGTGGAGCCCGAACCCAAGGTTGAGGCCAGATCGCGGAAGAGAGCCACACCATGAGCCCACTGGCTAAGCCGCTCCTCTTCCGCGGGGCGCCGATCCGCCTGACGGCAACCTCGGTCGAGTTTGGCCAGGCGCCGAAGTCCGGGCTCGCGTTTTTCCCAGGTGCCGCTCCGTTGCCGTTGCGGATCAAAACGATGCGTGAGACCAATCCCGCGGTTACGCTGCTCAGCTTTCGTCTTCCCAGGACCACCAGTCCCGGACACTACGATGGCAAGGTGGAACTGGGTGGCTCCGAGATGCCGATCAAGATTGAAGTGCAGGCGCGCCCGCAGATGAAGTTTTATCCCCCGTGGCTCTCGCTCACAGCGCACCCCGATGAGCGGCTCGAGATCAATGTGAGTGCGCTCAACCAGGGCAACGTGAAAGTTCCCATTGAGCGCAAGTCCACCTTCTGCCTCCTCGAACCGCGGGGCGTAGATGTGGCCATTTACCACGCACTTACTGAGGAGCCTCCGCCGGATCAGCGAAGGCTCGATCGCGCGGCCGAAGGAATTGCAGAATCACACGGCGGCCTTGTGCGCGCCACTGTACGCGAGGGTGCCGGGGACTTGGCGCCCGGCGAGTTTCGGGAGTTGTTGGTCGAGTTGCATTTCAGCGACCGCGTGAAGCCGCGCCGCACCTACTACGGTGCCTGGTTTCTCGGTGAATCCGGTTTGGGAATCCAAGTTGAGGGGACGAAACCTCCGGAAGGAATTTGAATCATGGGCAGCAACAATCTTGAAACTGCGGTGACCGCTGCGTTCAAAGCCGCGGGGTGTCTGCTGGATGCCAGCGCGGACGTGAGCACGAGTTTACTGAACCTGCTTTCGGGGGTTCCCGGAACGCTCGGCGGCGCAGTGAGCTGGGCCGCGAACGCAATTCCCGGCGGCAACTGCGGCCCCTGCCACATTCCTCCTCCCTGCTGGATGCCGCGCATGCTACACCAGGTCGTTAGCTACGGCGTTGTCGGGGACGAAGCCAGCCTGACCTTTACGATCACTAACGAATCGATGGCAACGCGTTCGATCAAGATCTTTACAACTACGCCCATGGCGGGTCTCAGCCTCACATCTACTGTGGTGAGCCTGGCGGCGATGGCGCGCACCGAGGTCACCATCACTTACACTATCCCCGCAGGCACCACCGCGAATCCCGGAACCGAGATTCTTCTCTGGATCCAAGGTTGCCGGCTGCATTTCCAGCGCTGGATCGTTAAGCTGGGAACGATCTCGGCCGACACCGATAAGGAAGTCTGCGTGAAAGATGGGCCGGAGAATCTCCACCACTGGTACGACCATTTCTATTGTCCGCATCCTTGCCTTCCGCAGCAGGACAGGAGCAGGCAATGACGGAAGGGTCTTCCCTTGGCAGGATGATGGGGCAGGCGCTCGAAGCCAACCTGCGATATGTCACGCTCGCCAGCAGGGTAGCCAACTCCGTTGCCGGCGCAGCCTTCACAACCCTGTCCAGAGGCGGAGACCGGCCCGTAGCCGCGTCCGGAAAAATCGCGCAGCAGAAACAGCTCCCGCCTCCTCCGCAACCGCAGGCTGCGCAATCGGCGATTCTTCTGGAAGGCGCAGCCGGCAGCAAGCCAACCGCCCTCTTTCTGCTCCAGAACCATCTGCCGCACGAAGTATCGGCCAGCGTGGAAATCACGCCTCTATTGACGCCCAGCGGGCGGAAACTGAAATCGACGCTGCAACTCGACAAGAAGAAGATTGTGCTGGCTCCCGGACAACAAGTAGTGGCACGAATCGGCGCACCCATCACAGCGAAGTTTGTGACGGGAGAGAAATACACCGGCGAAATTCGAGTCAAGGGGATTCCTGGCGCCTCGGTTCCGCTAGTGCTCCGTCGCATTCCTGGTCCGCACGGGGTTCAACGCCGCCAACGACTCACCGCTGTTGTCGCTGCCGATTCCGGCAGGAAAACAAAGCCCTCGCGGCCTCGTCGCAGGGCAACTCAAAAAACCGCATCGCGCCCGCATAGCCGGCGGCGTAGGTCCTCGGAGTAAGAATTCATGGGCACAGCAGTCGCCGAGCAGGAAGAAACACAACATGTTTGGCAGTTACCGGAGCGGCTGGGCCTCGTCCCCGATCTCGATCGCTTGCGCGCCTTTCTGGCCTCATGGGTCAGCGAGACCGATCCTGAAGTTCGTGCCATGATCGAATGCCAGCTCTCGGGCCGGGCCAAATACTTTCGTCCCGTAACCGCATTTGCCTGCTGGCGCGCCATGAGCGACGAGCCGGTGCCTCAGGATGTGCTTCACTGTGTTGCCGGCGTGGAACTGCTGCACAACGTCAGCCTGATTGTCGATGACATTCTGGACCGTTCGCGCTATCGTCGCGGACTGCTTTCCCTGCACTGCCGCTTCGGGTTTCTGCCCGCCCTGATGGCCTCGGGATACGTGATGGCAGCGACTTCAAGGCTGGTTGCCGATGATCCGTATTCGGTCCATTTGCTCGCGGAGCTGATGCAGCGGCTTGGCGTTGCCGAGTGCCTGCAATGGCGTTTGCGCCGGCAACCGCTGGGCACCGAGGATTGGCGAGGGATCGCGGGCGAAGACACTGGATCGATGTTCGAGATTTGCGCTCGCGCGGGAACGCGCGACGACCGCCTTAGAAAATTCGGCCGGCTGCTGGGAATGCTGTATCACGGTTGTGACGATGTCGCCGATGTGCGCGGCACCACGGCTCTGGGAGGCGGCTCGGCGAGAGACATCGAAGACGCCATTCTTACCCTGCCTGTCGCTGTTGCCATGCGCGACCCTGAAGCTGCGCTCATGTTTCGCAACTCCAGCCCGTCCAACCGCGAAGCGCTCACTTCGAAACTGGTCGCGGCGCTACCCGAGGCGGAAGATTATCTCGACACGATCGCCGCCGAAGCTGAGAATGAGGCGCAGAAGAACGCCCGCAATCCCGAACGTCTCCTGGCGCTCATTCGCGATACCCGGCTGCTCTCGAGGGCTTGATATGACCGCATCCGCTTCTCCACCACAAAAGCGCGCTGAATCAAAAAAGCGTGCCGCATCGCCAAAGGTCGGCCGCGTTGCTCAACGCTCGCGAACCCGGTCCGCGCCGGCGATCTACGACGTCATCGTCGCGGGCGGAGGGCCGGCCGGAAGCACCCTCGCATGGAAACTAGCCTCCCAGGGTTTGAAAGTCCTTGTGTTCGAACGAACGAAATTCCCGCGCGAAAAAGTCTGCGGCGATTTCGTCGAGCCGCGCGGCCTTCGCATCCTCGGCCAGATGGGCGCACTCCAGGCTCTTGAAGCCACATCGCCACTCCCCATTACGCATTCCTCAACGTGGGTGGACGACGTCTGCGAATACTCCAACAAAATCCCGTTCTACGGCGTGCATCGCACGTTGCCGCCCCACGGGTACATCGTGCCGCGCCACGTCCTCGATACCCTCCTGCTTGAAATGGCCGCGAAAAATGGCGCAGAAGTTCACTACGAATCGTCTGTCACCGGCTTCACATGGGACGGCTCGTCCGGCAAGGACGGCGTCACAGTCGAGGTCCAGAGCAAGGGAACTTCTGAAAGCTGGCGCGCCCGAGCAATCGTGGGAGCCGACGGCACCAATTCCGTTGTGGCGCGCACCGCAGGCCTGCTGCTCAACGATCCACGCCACATTGCGCTTTCACAGCGCGCCTATGTCACGGGCTACTCCGGTTCTCTGGGAGAAGCGGCCTTCTTCTTCGACAAAGAATTCTTTCCCGGCTACGGCTGGATGTTTCCCATGAGCGGAGGCATGGCAAATATCGGCGTGGGAATTCTGAAAGAAACCTGCCAGCGCGAAGGCATCGCCGTGCCGGAATTGTTCCGCCAATTCTTCGAGAAGCTCAAAGCCTCCCATCCCGCGTGTCGCCAGATGAAGCTCTACAAGCCGGCCATCGGCGGAATCGTGAAGACCTACGGATCAGCAGGCCCGAACTTCTTCGACCGCGGCTTGCTGATCGGCGACGCCGGATGTTTCGTGGATCCGATGACCGGTGAAGGCATCACGCCGGCCATGGAATCCGCGCTGCTCGCGGCTCGCGTATTGACGAGCGCGTTGCAAGACGGCGATCTCAGCGCTTCAGCGCTTTCGGTCTATGAAAAGGCGCACCGCGATTATTTTGGTCCCGCGATGGCATTCACCGACCTGTGCGCGACAGCTCTGCGCAACCCCCACTACTGGCCCTCGTTGAAGAAGGCCATTGTTCGCGGCTGCCGGCTCGCACAGCATGATAGGGCCTTTGCCGCAACGGCTGGCGGATGCTTTGGCGGGATCGAGGTCGAGCCCTTGGGAATCCTTGCGGAAGTATGGAAGAAGACCGCGGAGAACTTCATCGCGCTCGGGCCGATAAGCGTCGCCGAATTGACGCAAGGCAAAACTACCACGGCAACTCGAGCGCTCTTTGAAGGCGTTGGGTGGCTCACCGACTCATGGAAATCGGTTTGTGATGATCCAGTGTGGCACGCGGCTTGGGCGCTCGATGTCCAGAAGAAATGGTTGCGCGCCGCGGACTATATGGCACGGGGAGGGACCGACCCTCGTACGCAGGGAGTGCTCCAGGAATCCACGGCGTGAAGGCGTAAGCATCGTCGTCCGCGCGGACGGACAAGGTCACTTTGGGGGGTCACTCTTTCGCGCGCGCCCGGCGTTTGCGCTTCGCAGGAGCAGCGGCGGGCGTTGGTGAGGCTGCGCGGGATGCGGAGGCATTCTTCTCCACTTCACTATTGAAGTGCTCGACGGCGACGGCCGGCAGAGCCACCACTTCCCGCAGGTATTCGCGGGTGAGATCGGAAAGCTTCCCGACGAACTGCTTCGAGGTTTCCCCTCCCTGATCTGCCTTGTCGAGTTCTGCCCGCAGTTGCTGCGTATATTTGTCCGCGGAAGCGACCCAGTCACCCCAGAACTTCAGCGCTGATCCGACTGCCGCCAGCTCCGTGCGCGCCAGCTCCACTACGATGCTGCGAAGTTCATCGTTCGTCGTCGCTGCTGTAGCTTGTGCCATAGGTCCGTATTCCCCTTGCTGAATTTAGATCCTCTGTGAACGCCTGCGCCGCATTAGACGGCTACTTCCAGATCGAAGATGTGCACCTGTCGCCCGCACACCACCGGTCGAGGCCACCGCTCTGCTTCCCCGTTGGTGCGCGAAATCCTTCGTCCGTGCCAGGCGCCTGCGATCTCGCGAAACTCGGTGAGATAACCCATCGGATCGCTTGCGTAAACCACCGAGTCTTCGTCGCCCGAAAGCACTGCGCCGGCATCGCCACCGACCTTGCCCTGTGAAACCGGAAGACTATCCCACTGCTGTCCATCGGTCGAGCGAAACTCGACCAGCCGTCCTGATTCCGAGCGCACAAACACCTGCAACCTTCGATGCGATGCAACGGCACTCGGCGTTCCCGCAACTCTGACTGGCGCGGCGCCGTCGCCAGCGCTGACAATCGCGGAAATCGAGTACGCCTCCAGCGGGGAACCGTCCAGGTCAACCACGAAATCCCATAACTCGAAGGCTTCCTGCACCGGGAAATGTCGATCCGCAAAAGCGGCACAAACAAAAACATGCAGTTTCCCTCTGAATTCCGTAAGGGCTGGATCGCCGGCGAAACTGCAAGCCGATGCCTCGGTGCCGAGTTCGACGAAGCGCCATGTGGTCGTTTGCAAATCGCGCTTGCATAGCAGTAACGCTTCGCCTCTCGGCGCCGAGACCACAAAGACGCTGCCTCCGGCAAGTGTCGCTACGGGGTTGGCGTCAACCACCAGGTTTGGCACAGGGATGGCCGAAACGCTCCATCCCGTCTCGGACCTGCGTTGGTATTCGAGCAACTGGCCACCGTTGAAGTACGCGAGCATCGTACCGTCATTCATAACCGCAGACGGAATGCCGCTCACAAAACGTTGGATCCCATCGACCTTATCCGGCAGTCGGGTCAAATCCAGGGCAGGAGCTTCCGGTCGAAAGTGAAGGCACAAAGGAGACAATGGCCACGGCGCACAGGAAGGTGAGCGCGGAGGGTCGGCCTGTCCAGCCACAAATAGATGCAAACCGCCGTCCGATCCGGTCAGTATCGAGGGAGTGCCGCACTGAGTGACCGCAGGTTCCTGCTGCGGGACGATGGTCTGGTCAACATCGAACCCAGGCACGTACTGTAGCAGCTTGCCCTGGGTACACGTACCGGGAGTGGAGATCGAACCAGCTTGATACATGGCGGGGAAAGCCCTCAATTTTTCTGGTTAGACCCACCAATTACGGCTTCTCGAACTCGCCGGGTAGGTTGAACGTACTTTAATCGCAGTGAAAGCAGGTGTCAAGCAATCTTCCGGCAAGTTGCGGGCGGCCCTCGTTCGGACAACCTGGGGGACTTAGCTTCTTAACAAACTTCCATGGACTCCTGTCGAAGGTTGGAAACAACTATCGGCAGTTTTCCGTTTGTCGCGATTTTCAACCGTTCCTCGACAGACAAGCAGTCCCCCGGTTGGCAGTTTACTTGCTAGCTTTCCTGGCCGCTTTCTTTGCCGGCTTCTTACCAGTTTTGCCCGGCTTCGAAGACGCGCCCTTGGCGCCCGCACTTGCCGGCGTCAGCAGCGGAATCAGTTTGTTGGCGATGGGCGACCCAAGCCCAGTGCACGCATCCCAACCCGGCCCCGCGGAAAACGCCCCGTTGTTGCCCACGGTGATGTCGTTGAATGCCGAGGCAGCCTTGGCCGCGTAGATGGCCGGCTGAATAAACCCGACATGTGTACCAAGCTGCTGGTTGGCCACTGCTACCAGCCCGGCCCATAGCGGAGCGACCGCGCTGGTTCCCCCGATTACGGTGGTCTCGCCGTCCACGCGAATGGTGTAACCCGTGGTTGGATCGGCGTCTCCGGCCACGTCGGGCACGCCGCGCCCGCCCGCGCTCGTGCTCGGCTTCGGGACGTTTGCGTTCGCCTGCCACGTTGGCAAAGCAAACACATTGCTCACGCCGCCGCCGGTCGCGCCTTCCTTGTTGGCCAACTCATTCCAAACCACCTCGGAGACGATAGTCGCCCCATTGGCATCGAGCTTGGTTCCCCCGCAAGCCAGCACGTGCGGACTCGATGCCGGAAAGTCGACGTTATTGCCCGTACCTCCGTCCGTCGAACCGTCATCGCCGGCCGCAACAGTAATTGTGACTCCCAATGCCGCGGCCGACTGGCAAGCCGCGTCCAGCGCTGTCATCGACTGCTGGGTCCAGCTCGATTCCGGCCCGCCCCAACTGATCGATATCACACTCGGCTTGTTGGCGGCGTCATGCACAGCGGTCGTAATGGCGTCGATAAATCCCTGGTCCGTGTTGGGTGAAAAGTACACGGCGATCTTGGCGCCAGCCGCTACAGAACCGGCCACTTCAATGTCCAGCATCACCTCCCCGTCCGCGCTGTTGGCGTTGGAAGGTTTGTTCTTCCCGCCGTCTACGCTGACGGCGGTGATGGCCGGCGCCGCGAGTTTGAGCGTCTTGAAGTACGCGGTGAGATCGGCCTGGCGGTAGCCCCCGCCGAGTTCGATGATGCCGATGGTCTGTCCCGCGCCACTCGAACTTGAGGGGAACTGGTAGGCTTCGGCGACCTGGGGCGGGGTATAGCTGCTGGGGGCAGCGGCCCCGGCGCGGGGTTTGTGGATACGAAAGTGAGGCTGTGCCTGGGGCCGGTTATCCAGTCCCAGCACAGCCTCCACCACCCCTGTCAGAGATTTGGGAAGGGTAATCCCGCCTTCGCGCACGCGGTACTCCTCACCGTTGATTAACTTTTGCTCCAGTACGACGCCAAACGCCTTCTGCATGTCCGCAGCAGTTCCGGTCAGCTGTACCGTGCGCCGCAACACCTGGTTCGGATCGGCCACGACCTTCAGGTTGAACTCCCGCGCAAACGCCTTCACCTTCTTGATCGCGTCCGGGTCTGCGCTATGGCGCTTCTTGAACTCAGCTCGGCTCACGCGAACAGGTCCGCTCGCCCGGCCGCTGCGCCGGATGATCTTCAGCGCCTCTTTGCGTTTCACGATGACCGAGACGGTTACTTGAGACTTCGCGGGCGTAGCCTTGCGCGGCACCGCGTTGGGAGCCGGGGCTTTCTCGCTGCCGGGAAGAACGGTACGTGCCTGATCCGCGAACCGCGGAGGCTTGGTGGACAGGGATTTCGTGCGCGGGGATTTCGCCATAAGTGACCTCTCTCTTTTCTAATCCAGGGTGCATTCTTCAAGCCCCGGACCCGATGACACTAGATCATACCTTCGATTCACGCTGGGAGATACAGCAACTTGTGCCGTTCGGAGATATTTATGATTCCGGCTGCTAGGCTGCCGAACAATCACTCGGGCCGGTGCAGGTCATCAGACAGTCCACTACTTCGCGGATCGTCTTCTCCGCCGCATTGCCGGTGACTTGGCCCAACGCCCGATAGTTTTCAAAGTGAGCTTCGTCAAACCACTGATTTGCTGTGGTGTCATCGGGAAAGTCAGGATTCGTCGTGGCATAGCCGGCGACGTCGGTGGCGTCTCCGGCCACCAGCGCGGGCTTCAGATAAACAATGACCCCGTCGTCAGCTGGCGAACTGGAGTAATGGATCTTGCCCACGGCAAAGTGGCTCTTCGCCAGACCGTTTTGCCTCCCGGTTTCAATGGGGTCCAGCTCGATTTCGACGCCGAAGTCGGTGCGGCAACGTTCCATGGCATTTTGCAGGTCGCCAAACCCCGAAGTGGGATCGCAAGAGGCGTCCCCGGCGACAATCAACTTACAACCGCGCCGGACCAGTTCGTAAACAGCCAGGTTTTCAAAATGACCGCCATCGGAAAGATAGACAAACCCGCTGTCATCGCTGGTCGTCCCAAGCAGTTCCCGCAGCAGCCAGAAAAAGCCCACGCGAGGGCCGCCCACCGGCCAGTTTTCCGGCTTGCTGGGATTGGCAATCCACCAGCCCAGACGAACGTCAAACAAAGTCATCAGGAAAGCCAGCGCGGGCTGCGAATAAGAGCCCATGTTGGGACTCGCAGCGGCGCCTGAAATGGCGACAGCGGTTCCCAGACTGATACCGTTTTCGCATCCTTGCTGCTTGGCCCCCGAATCCCTCGTCTGCGCATAAGCCGATCGCCAATCCGAGCCACCAATGGCTTCCCGCGTGAATCCAGAGTAAAGCGGGGTAAACGCAAAGGAACGGGCTTTGCGTGTTTGCAAGGCCAATTCCTTGCCGCGCACTACGTTCAAGCTGGTGTTCAGGATCGGCAACGGTCGCGCATCTTTTGGCGCGACAGAGCCGGGAGGGATCTCTAACATTCCCAGCGGCAAATCGTCAGACTCGGAAAAGCCGGTGAAGACCTGCGCTTGCCGATTCGGCACCGAAGCTCCCAAATAGCAGCGGACCAACCGATTGCGGTAAGCGTGATGGATGGAGAACTCATTGATATTGACGCGCCAGGAAAGAAGAATTGCGGCAGCGCCCAGAGCCAGGCATGCGACGAGCACGGAAGGTCCGCTGAAGGCAAACGGAAGGTGGCTCATTGGATTTGAATCGCCCGTGAGAACCAGGGCGACGCTGGCAGCGAGAAGCGAAAGCGCCGAGAGCAGTCCAAGAATGAAGATATAAGGAGTCAGCCGGGCTGCATATCCGAGCACCTTCTTCGTTATCGGCGCCTGCGGATTGATCATGCCGGTATCTCCGCTTTTCCCAAATAGAACTCCATATGCCGTCGAGATCAGCCAAAGCAACGTCCCGGATGTGAAAAGCTTATGGAAGTTTTCGGCCCAGAGCATGGAAAGACCGACCGGAACATACACTGCCATCAGGAAGAGCAGGAGCCAGCAGATCGAGTAGATGATCAGCCAGCCAGCCAAACGTGCCCACCATTCGCGGTGGGCGTCGCTCATCCCGCGGCCCATCAGTCCGATATGCAACGTGCCGGCAATCAACATGACAAGAATGAATGCCGGAGTACCGAAAGCGAAGATATGCCAATTGAAGTAGTCGCCGAAAGGCGGCGGAGGAGGAGTCAGATACCACTCAAAGGGAAGAAACAGATAGCCAACCAGTGCACCGGTTACGGCAGCCGTGATCAGCACCAGGCTTGCACGGGGCGCTGCTGGGCCGGACATACCGCGCTTGGCCCGAACCAATTGACGTATCAGGAAGGCGCCCGCCCACAACCCGAAATAAAGAACCAGGCCAAGCAGAGGGGGGTCCCATAAGGGATCGCCGAGAATGCCGTAGCCGATGTAGTTACTGATGCCATAACTGACCAGGGCGGCGGACATCATCAGAGGAACAACGATTACCAGTTGCACCGCCCACTGTTTTGCATACCAGGGAGATGGCTTTTTTGTCTGAGGGTCGACCCAGAGCAGGTTCAGACCCATGAAGGTCACAGCCAGTCCGACCAGGATAAACGCCAGAATCAGGGCGGTGAGCTGCGCCGGAAGGGCTTGTGGCATATAGTTCTCCAGCGCTTCGAGGCGATTGGGAAGGAACACCAGCACGCGCGGAAGCAGGAGAACAGAAAGAAGCAGCAGAGTAAGAATGATCTGGTTCAGGATCGTGTTACGCATATAACTGGCTGCAAATGCCCAGAAGTCAGCCCCAAGCACACCTTTGCGGGGAGTGAGATAGTTGCTGTAGTTGCGCAGAAAGTGCAGTTCAGGCGGATCGGCTGCGCCCGCGGGCGTGTACTTGTGAGGCGAAAGACGTTCTTCTATCTCATGAATTCCGATCTGTTGATGATGCATCCAGGCCATCAGCCAACCGCCGATGTAACCGCCTCCCGACACCGTGGAAACGTAGTCGAATACGTGCAGGAGCTTGGCTTGCGCCAAGGCTTGAAGCACGCCCAGATTAAAGGTTGCACTGCGGATACCGCCGCCCGAAAATGCCAGGCCGATAAGGCTCTTCTGCGCCTCCGGCCGTTCAGGATTCTTCCCAAGTCGCAAGTCGCGGGAGGATTCGACTTGCAAGAGTTCCTGTTGGAGAACATCTTCGACACGGATGGCAGTCATTTTCATCTCCCCTGGCACTTAGGAATGAACTGACCTGCCCTTAGAATGCGAATCCCTCAGGCCGGTTAGTTGTAGAGATGGATTCTTCTCGCCGTGGTCATCGTGACAGTGAGCCCGGCATTCCCACCATCTGCTTCAGAAGCCGCATTCATCGTGCCGCGGCCAATACGTGTTCGTTCTCCCAGTGGGCCTTCGATTTACTTTCTCGCTCCTGGCAACCCTCGGTATCGCAAAGTATATATCAGCTTTGTATTCTGTTACCGAGCTCTCAAGCAGGGGTAGTGTCTCATGAGCGCAATTAAGACACTACACAAAAGGCGAATGCTGCCGTTTTCCTTTCGCCTGTTGCCTTTAAGACACGGCCCGGCTCAAATTCAGGCCGGAACATCGCTGATCCGGAAACGATCGCGGACGGGAAGTCGGATTCCGGGACATGACGCGCAATCCTGGATAGGTTGCGATAAAGGACGTTATCATTCGGAATACTTGCCACCAGAGTCCATGCTGATCGCGACGGGCGACTCTCATCCCTGCGTTGCCATTCAAATTTCGGACTGCCAAACCATAATCCAGCCGTTGCCCCAAGGAATTGAAGATCTTAGGCAACCATATCCGGACCCGTCGTCTGGACCTCGGCCTCTTTCAATCGCAGGTTACCGAATTGATCGGGGTGCATCCGTTGACCATTACCAACTGGGAAGGCAACGCATCCCAGCCCCGGTCCAGTACATTCCGGCCATCATCCAGTTCCTTGGCTACGACCCTCTTGAAGCGTTTGCGGCACGGCTGATTCCGCGCCCTCATACATAGACCCATGATTCAGGGTTGTGCACTCCCGAGTCTCAGAAGCGAAACCCGGCGCACCCCCATTCGTCGAGACTTTGGGTCCTCAGATCCGAACGCTCCTGAGCGAATCTACGATTTCCGGCGAAGCCTCTCCGTCCAACCTCGCTGCGCATGGGTTACGGGACCATGGCCGGGTCTCTCTTTGCTGCTCGCCTTTCCGCGAGAGGAAGAATAGCGCCGATGAAATCGGCTGCTGTGTACGACTGGCCGGCCTGAAGGCCCGGCGGCGTCGGAGCCAGAGGATAGATGATATCCCCCGTCCCCGAATCGGGCTTGAGCCAGAGGGCGATGAGGTAAATGGGCGCACACCGCAATAACCGCACCTCGTAAGACGTCGCACCGGCGGACGGCAGAGCTGCGACCTTCGTCAAAGCCTGCGCAGTGGCTTCGACGAAAGGTCCGTAGTTGATATTCGCGAGCAGCGTTGCGTTTCCAGCGGCGTCTGACAGAACCTCGGCAGCGGCAACGGTTGCGCCGCCTCCCGTGACGAGATAGCGGAAGCCGGTTTGGGTTGCAGATTCGAGGCCGCCGCCTGCGGCGACGGCGTTAACGCGCAGATCGTAGACGGCGTGGGGCTGCGACAACTCGAGGGTGCTGAAATCGACTACTCTCCCCGACAGAGGGCTGGTCCTCGTCGAGAGCCTGTTGAGGCCCGCCTGGACCAGAGTGGTACCATTCGCCGGTGGTGCTGCAAAGTGAAGTGGCATGATCTTCTCCTTCAGGCTACTTGGTGAAATAGGACTCGTACCACGTGGCGCCGCCGTTATAGCTGCCCGGGAAAGAATTGAAATCCTGTGTCGACTGCCCGTAGATTGGGTCCTGGATATCGATGGTTGGCGTCGCGGTATCCCGGTTATCGTAACCGTCGGTCGCGGGGTTGTGACCTCCGCTTCCGCTCGGGAGCCACTGAATATTGATCGACACCGGATGTCCCGCCTCGATCTGATTGATGATGGTCTGGAGCGTTGGCGCGCCCATGGCCGTGGAAGCCAGATGGCCAGTGGTTGTGAGTGCTTTGTCTGGGTAGCCCGGCTGGTTGCAGGCACTGCTGCTTCCACTTGTGCAGCAAGTCGTCTGGCTCAATTCCGTGTTGGCCAGCGAGCATTGCGTTCCCGCGTAGGCGGGGTTGTAGTAGAGCGTGATGCTCGTCGTCGTTGCCAGCCAGCACCACTCGGATTGCTGCTGGGGTTGCTCGTTCAAGCCGAGATAGACCACGGGCGAGATCAGAGTCCCGGCCAGCGAGCCCCAGGCGGACCATGGACCGGCATGCGGCGCAGTTTGCCAGATGTGCCACAGAGCATTGTCGGTGCCGCGGGCGAAGACTTCAATCCGTCCATCGGAGTTCACCACGGGCACCGCATCGCTGGTGATGCTTCCAGCCAGCGAACCCCAGGCCGACCATGGCCCGGCGTGGGGCGCGGTTTGCCAGATGTGCCAGAGGGCGTCGTCGCCGCCCCGGGCAAACACTTCAAGCCGTCCATCCGAGTTCACTGCGACTGCCGGATCGCTGGTGATGAGTCCAGCCAGCGAACTCCAGGCCGACCATGGCCCGGCGTGGGGCGCGGTTTGCCAGATATGCCAGAGGGCATAGTCGGTGCCGCGGGCAAACACCTCGAGCCGTCCATCTGTGTTGACGGCAACCGAGGGAGTGCTGGTGATGATCCCAGCCAGCGAGTTCCAGCCGGACCAGTCTGTGTCGATGGGTCCGGTTTGCCAGTTGTGCCAGAGGGCATTGTCGGTGCCGCGGGCAAACACCTCAAGAAATCCATCCGTGTTCAGCGCCACCGCCGGATCGCTGGTGATGGACCCACCCAGTGAAATCCAGGGGGACCAAGGTCCGGCGCCAGGCGCCGTTTGCATGGTGTACCAGAGGGCGTTGTCCGTACCGCGCGCGAACACATAAAGACAGCCGGCCTCGTCCGACGACACCACTGGATCGCTGGAGATGCCGCCGCCAAGCGAACTCCATGCAGACCATGGACCAGCATGCGGCGCGGTTTGCCAGATGTGCCATAATGCGCCGTCGGTGCCGCGAACGAATACTTCGAGCCGGCCATCCTTGTTCACTGCCACCGTCGGATTGCTGGCGATGCCACCGGCCAGCGAACCCCACGCGGACCATGGCCCGGCATGCGGCGCGGTTTGCCAGATGTGCCACAAGGCGTGGTCCGTGCCGACGCCGAATATTTCCAGCCGTCCATCCGTGTTGCACGCCGCCGCAAATGCGGAGCTTAGAGCGACCTGGGATGTCAATGCCATGTTTTCCTCCAAACTGGAATAGCCCTCGCGGGGTGGGGGATATCGATCTTGCGAAGATTTCCTGTTTCCTTGAATTTTGGCCCAAGGGTGCTTTACCAGTTCACCGCATGGTGTGAACGGACAAACCGCAATGTGTTTTCAGTCGCGATTCAGGGGAATCTTCAACTGCTCGCCAAGTCTCCGCGATTCCAGAAAGCCTGTCAAGCAATTTTTGTGGGCTTTTTCCCATTAATTTCTCAAGACCCTAACAATCGGGTGCGAAGTAACCGGTCTGGTTTGCCACTTTAGACATAGTTTCATTCTCGCTATTGCGCCGATCGATCCTCCTCAACTCGGGATTAACTAAAGAAAAAACTGTTGCTGGGCATGCCATTTTTTGCTACGCTCACTGCACCATTAACGAATCGGACTGAGGTCATCCGATTCGATTCTTCTCCCTGCGTCATTCTGTGCTCCGTCTGGAGTCGGTAACGTATGCTGCGCCTTTCATCGTTGGATGCTACAGAAAAACAGAGGCTTTGCTAAGAAGCAAATCAGTGGCAACTAAACGAATTGGCGGTTGTAACAGTGGCAGCACAGTGGAAGATAGCTTGTGAGTGCAAAGACACGCATTCAATAAGTCAAGTGCCGACAACGAAAGCAGGGAAGTTCTATGAGCACTCCAAGTTACGCGGTTTCCGGCCTTGTTCTATCTCCTAGCCCAACATTCTCCTCGCAAGTACAGGCCCTCCAGCAGGATCTACGATCACTCGGATATCATTCTGGTCCTATCGATGGGGTCTTCGGCCCCGGCACCACGAGGGCTATTACGGCGTTGCAGTTCGACCTGTTGAACAATTCGGGGAGCAGCACTGCTACACCCGGAGATGGTTCTGCTCCTGTTGCCGTCCAAAGTTACAACAATGGAACTGTGACCAGTCTGACGGGGATTCTCGATCAGCCGCTGGCCGCGTGCATTGCCGCCATGCTCTCTGACACCACCTTTCCCAAGGTTCCCAGCTCTCCCAATCCCCACAGCGATAATCAGGCTGCGCTCGCCGCGATTGCCGCAATCTCGCCGCCGCAAGTGCCCGTTCCTTTTCTCATGGAGGTTCTCTCCCAAGAAAGCGCGCAAATGCACTTTCAGGTGCCTTCAGTTAGCAATACCGACAATTTTGTGACAATAGGTCTGGACCACAACAGTCCATCTGCACAGTCGGCGATTACGTCTCGCGGCTACGGAATAGGCCAGTACACGCTTTTTCACCATCCACCGACTCAATCTGAAGTGGATAGTGTGATCCGAGACCCGGTAAAGAATGCCGTTTCCGCCATCCAGGAATTGTTGCTTAAGTTCAACGGCTACGTAATCGGAACCTCTAGTCCGGCCGATGACCGTCTAGCGGAAGTTGGCACAGGACCTTTGCGTATCTGTCAATACGAGCCCGATGATCCGAAGTTTCTGCGGGATTGTGCCAACTGCTGCAAATCCGCTGGGACGATAAATATTGTTGCTGGCATTACGCCGGTATTTGCAGGTTCTCCGGTCACATATGAGAAAACCCAGTATCACAGCGGCAGCTATAACAATGTTCCCAATCGTGCCGCAATTCCCTGTGACTGGCCCTATGCTATGCGCAGATACAACGGCTCCGGCCCGAATTCTTATGACTATCAGGCGGAAGTGTTGAAACGTATCGGAACATAGGCGCGCGCTGCGCAATGTGCAGGGGTATGCATCTTTTCACCAGATTGGAGAGAGTATGAAATCTACTGCTATGCATAACTTTGCATTTGTCCTGTTAATCGCAGCAGCTCTGTGGTTCTCCTACTATAGCGCGCATCCGCAAGTTGCCTGGCTGGTCAGTATGGCTTGCGTCGGAGCCATTTGTATCGTTCTGGGTCTTTGGATCATGAAGATGCCGCTCGGCATTCTAATCTCTAACCAGAACCTGATGAGCCTGTCCCGTCTTCAACTCGTCATGTGGACTTTGATCATTTTCTCCGGCTACCTCGTCATCCTTATGCAGCGGATTCTGCATCATGTTTATAATCCGCTCGAGATTTCAATCGACAACAATTTATGGGCAGTACTTGGTATTAGTACAGCTTCCTTTGTCGCTACTCCACTCGTCCTGGGCCAAAAGGCGCAATCAAATGCCAGCGCCCAGGCGGTGACCGCAGCGGGCCTTGCGCTGAACGAGGACCCCGCACAGATTCAGTCAAATGCGCAAGGCACGCTCTATGTTAATCCTTCTCCCCAGGATGCCAGCATTACCGATATGTTTCAAGGCGATGAGATCGGGAATACCGCCTATGTCGACATCTCCAAAGTGCAGATGTTTTTGCTTACCATATTTGTTGTCGCTGTTTACGGCAACGATTTATACCATCTTCTTGCCGGCTTCGACGTTTCGGCCGTGCATGGAGACTTTGCCGCGCTCGATCGACTGCCCGTCCTTTCCTCCAGCGAAGTGAAGCTTGTGGGGCTAAGTCATGCCGGTTATCTTGGGTTCAAAGCTGTCGGGCATACTAACTGAAACGATCGGGGAGTGGGTCGCCATCCAGAAGGCTGACAAATCCCTGAGCGAATTGCTGTTTGCGTTGCCCAACCTACTAAGTGCGCGACTCACGAGAGGACTATCCGTAATCTCTAATTCGATTGGCGCAGGAGTCAAGTCCCCCTCTGTGCACCATAGGAGTAGAAAGTTAGTTCAGTGGTGCGGCGAATGCCTGGCCGTCATTGCGAAACTTCGCGACTTGCGGGCACTGTACTGCCCGCCGTTTTGACCCTTGCAGTTGGGGCGTCACGCTCCGTTCTCAGAAATTCGTGGACCAACTCGATGTGCGCTTCCTGTGCCGTTAGAATCTCGCGGATGGACGTCGGCAGGTAGGTCTCCAAGGCTTTGCCGTAGACTTCCGTGACGGCGTCTTCACCCTGCTCGGCGGTGACCAGCAGCGTGTGATCTCCGCCCATGAACCTGGACTTGATGCGAGCCCATGTGCGGTGTAGGGTAGCTGCCGCGCTACCCTTCTCCCAGAATGTGCTCACGCCTCGAAGGCGGAGAGCCGTCTCCAGCTCGTCGATAAATTGCGCGCGCAGAAGTGACTCAGCGAAAAAATATCGCTTGAGGGATGGATTCTGAAGCCTTTCGCCCGCAGTGGTGAGCCCGTCCTGGCTATCGACAAGGATTTCAATCACGCGCTGCACTGCGGTATCTGACCGCAACTGCTCCCGCACCGGTTGAGACACGATGCACCTCCAGTGATAGAGCCAGAATCCGTTATGACCTCGATACTTATGCCTCTAACGGTAGTGAATAACATGTATGGACGGGCTGTTGCGCCCTTCGAGTGGCCGCTCACTGCAAATCGGGGCGACTTATACTGCGATCTCCGATTGCCACGGGTGAGGGGAAGAAACCTTCCGTCGGCGGAGGGTGAAGAAGCAACCCCGTAGGGGGCGCAAAGCTACCCCCTAATGCTTCTCCCGAGTGGACACGCCGTCCCGCTTAACCAATTTGACGTCCGAAAAGAGAATCCGGTTGCATCATTTATACGGGGCAATACCCGATTGCAGATCTCGGACCCCGGCCGAACGAACTCAAATCCGCAGACTCGAATTTGTCGCAAAAGTGCAAGTCACCTTCCTGTGTCATGGAATCAACCATTTGGGATACCATAACCGACATGCAACAACCGCCCGAAAGCGGCCGTGAAGGGAGCAATCGCCCTCCGCGGGCCTCCGTCCAGTCCAAATCCGGTCCCGGCCCGCAGATGGTGCAGAGTCTGGGCCTGTTCAGCGCCACCACGATCGTCGTGGGGTCCATGATCGGCAGCGGCATCTTCATTGTCGATTGCGACATCGCGCGGCTCACCAACTCTCCGGCGCTCTACCTGGGCGCATGGGTCATCACCGCGGTCATGACCATGATCTGCGCCCTGAGCTACGGCGAGCTGGCCGCCATGATGCCCAGGGCCGGCGGCCAATACGTCTACCTGCGCGAATCGCTCGGGCCCTTGTGGGGATTTCTCTACGGCTGGACGCTTTTTCTCGTCATTGAGACCGGGACCATCGCCGCCGTCTGCGTGGCCTTCGGCAAATTCCTGGGCGTTTTCTTTCCATCGGTTTCGAGTACGCATTGGCTGTGGCACATCGCGCACGTGCCTGCCATTCCCGTGGGCCCCATGGTGCTGGGCAACATGGATATCGGCGTCAGTACCGCGAATCTCGCCGGCATCGTCGTCGTAATGTTCGTGGCAGCAGTGAACATCTGCGGCGTGCGCTTCGGCGCTCTGCTACAGAATGTTTTCACGGTAGCCAAGGCCGTCTCTCTCGCGGCCCTCGTGCTGGTGGGATTTACCATTGGCCGCAACGCCTCGGCCATCGCAGCCAACTTCGGCGAGCACTGGAGCGAGTTCTGGCGCAACGCGGGCTGGTCGTCGCTGCATCCTGTGCAAGTAGGCGCGCAGGGCCCCATCGTTATGGTGGGCACGATAGTGATCCTGGCCGTGGTGCAGACCGGCTCGCTCTTCTCTGCCGACGCGTGGAATAACGTTACATTCACCGCCGGCGAGATCAAGAACCCGCGGCGCAACGTGCCGCTCTCGCTCGCGTTCGGTGTCGGCTTTGTGCTGGTTGTATATTTCCTGGCCAGCACGGCGTACATCCTGGTGCTTCCGTTGCATGGCGATCCGCACGGCGCCACGATCTTTGCGCGCGGAGTGCAATATGCCGCCGAGGATCGCATCGGCGCCGCGGTGCTACAGCAGATTTTTCCGCACCTTGGCGGTTATCTCATGGCCGCGGCGATTCTGATCTCAACCTTCGGCTGCGCCAACGGCATCACTCTCTCCGGCGCGCGCGCTTACTACGCCATGGCGCAGGACGGTCTCTTCTTCCGCTTCGTCGGCAAGCTGCACCCGCGCTACAAGACCCCCGCCGCCGCGCTTGTGGTGCAGGCTATCTGGACGACCATCCTCTGCGTCTCCGGCTCCTACGGCCAGTTGCTCGACTACATCATCTTCGCGGTGCTGGTGTTTTATGTTCTGACGATCATTGGTCTCTTCGTTCTGCGCATCAAGCAGCCCAACACGCCCCGGCCCTACAAAGCCTTTGGCTATCCGTTCCTGCCGGCTCTCTACATCGTGATGGCGACAGGCATCTGCGCCGCCCTGCTGCGCTACAAGCCGCAGTACACCTGGCCCGGCCTGATCCTGGTGCTGCTGGGTGTCCCGGTGTATCTGTTCTGGTCGCGGAGAGGAACGACGGGCGGCACACCAGACGGCGGAAATGGCGCTGATCTTGTCGCGGCGATGCAGGCTTCGCCTCACAAGGAAATCGACCTTGAGCCAGAACGCGGGCCCATGCCGGTGCGCGACGTCCCGCCCTAGAACCTGTCTGACGAATCGCCTTGTATCAGGGCACGACTTCAGTCGTGTCGTAATAGTTGAAGCCGTCGTGAAAGGGCACGACTTCAGTCGTGCCGAACGCGCCGTAGGTGCGACGGTTGTTAGCCCCGCGCTTCAGCGTGGGGTAAAGAAGCGAAATGGAAGTGAAGCCCCATAGGGGCGATGCCTCATTCGCGAAAGGGCACGACTTCAGTCGTGCCGCACAAGCCCCCATCAACGTCTTGGGCTTCAGCCCCTGCCGAGGTACGCCAACTGTGGATCTGGCCTAGAGGTACAATTTCTTTATGACGCAGAGCGATAAAAAATCGGCCAGGGAGCTGCCAGAGCCTGTTTCGGTCGCATGCGAGGAGACTCTCGAAGGTCTATTCGCGCGAATGGATGCCATGGGAGCCGATCCGCTCTTTCCCGAAGGCCGAAAGCAGAATCTTGCGCCAATACGCGAATACCCATGGGATGAGAGGCCGTCGGAAGAGGACCCGACGCTATGAACGAAATCGACGAATCGAAGTTCCCCTACGGTTATGTGCCCGACCATCTGAAGGAGAGGGTGAAGAACTGGCGCAGTCTCTCGGTTGGTGAACGAATGGAACTGACTTCGGAGTTAAGCCTTGCCGCCTGGGAGAAGATCGGTGTTGTCTATGATCCGACGAAGCTGATGGACAAAAAGATTCGGCGGGTTGATCGGACGCGTGATTAACAATTCACCTCCCAGGTCTCAAGAGCGAGACCTAGGGCGCCCGGCACCCATTGCAGGGCTGACACCAGCCGATCTTCGAGACAATCCAACCTCTGTTTTTCAACTGGGCATTCCATCGACGGCGTCGACTTCGATCAGGCTTGGCAAAGTCGCGTTGAACTGTCGTTGGACGGCATTGAGGTGAACGTTATCTCTGTCGAGCATTTCATTCGTAATAAACTCAAATCGGGGCGCTTGCAGGACTTGGCGGACGCCGAGGCGATCCGCGAGGCGGACAAGGCGAGCCAGACGGGAAAGCGGTGATTCCCCAAGTCTCAAGGGCGAGACTTGGGACCCCGGCACGGGGCCCCAGGCTAATCCTTTACTAATTCTCTCTTTACGACGCCAAGTTTGACCATTCTGTCGAGATGATAGGCAACGGACTCTTCGATGGTTACCTGCTGTTTGCCGTTCTTGAACCTTTTCTCGTAGTCTGCCTTCTTTGCTTCAGAAATAATCTGACCGCGGTCCATTCCCTCGTTCGCACGCAACAGAACGTCGGCAATGATAGAGCGTTGGTCCTTCGGTTTCGATTTGAGCGCGGGAGTTCTGCTGTATGTGGCGCGCATTGGTCGCTTCTCCTTTACTGCCGTTTGAGTCGGTCACTGGATACCGGCGCACCCTTGTCTAGCCAAGTCTGCTCGAAGTGCTCGGCCACACCTATTGGCGCTTGCGTGGAGCCGACTTCTGTCCTGGCGCGCTGTCCTTCTTATCATCCTCAGTCTCGAACCCCCTTAGCATGATATTGGCAGCCTTCAAGAGGGAAGGCTGGAACGTCAGATCAGGAGGAGCTTTATATTGGCGATATGTATATGCAATGCCTGGAAGGGAATCGTCAAGCAGCAAAACCCTAGCTTCGGTGGTCAGGATGCATTGCTGCGGCTGAAAGTACGCCACATCCCAAACAGTAGGGACCTGCGGCGGGTCGGGACACTTGCTGAGAGGTCTTGTCGTTTGGATGCACCTCAGCCACGCTTTATCGCTATCAGGATTATCCGCAAGTTCCATGTCGACCACGACGTATTTTAGGCCCGAGGCGTAATCGGCACTCAGATGGGGGTTGCGGAGTCTCCGCATAAGAAGCTGGGACTCAGTTTCACGAAGGCCCTCATCTTCGAAAACGCCGACAATCCAGGCACCGTTTTCGCTGATAGGTTCGCCTGTTTGGGATCTCACACGGTCTAATCCGTAAAAATCCATACCATTCTCCGAGAACAATGGGACGACACTGCGAGGCCCAAACGCGGGACCTTGGCCCACGGAGATTTGGGTTGGAACCCTGAAATGCGGGTCCAACAGTGTATTTCTACACGTTTGCGGAGTTTGGCCGAATGCTGATGGCGCAAGCGCACAAATTAGAAGAGCAAGAAGTATCTTCATTTCGCCTTCCCCAATTCCTGCGCCCAAGATCCCACTTTCGGAGTGCTGAGGTTCAGCGCAATTCTACTGCAGCAGCGTCCCCTGCTCGCCTTCGTGATTGCCGTTGCCGTTCAGTTCTTCGGGCGGGATGATGACCGCCACAACGTTGTTCTTCGCGTCCACTTTGGGCCGTCTTACTCCTGCTTAGCTTGGCTCAGCGCCCTGAGTTTCTTCACGTCAAGCAAGTCTTGTTCCCGGCCGCTGGCCAGTTTGTTACGGATCAAATCGTCTCTTGAGATGACGGATGCGGGGACGTCGCCGTCAACGGTGCCTTCGATGCGGTTGGCCCATGCTTCCTCGAAAGTGATCCCGTCAATCCGCTGCAGGATATCGATCCGGTCGGGCTCCTGGCCGATTTGAAAGGTCGTACCATCCGCGAAATCGGTGGGGCTCATCCCCTCCAAAGGTGCGCCGAATTGCGCCAGCGCACGGAAGGCAGCCGCGGCATTCTCCGGATCAGAGCGAATAAAGAGGTCCAGATCCTTGGTCATGCGCGGCACCAAATGCACGCCGAGTGCGTGACCGCCGACAATGAGGTACTTAACCGCGTTTGCGTTGAATGCGCGCAGAAGATCCTTGAAGTCCTTGGTCATCATGGGCTGGCGCTCCTTTGAAGTTGGCGACGAATGCGTATGCGGCCTCGCTCAGCTCGCAAACTGCTGCGAGCCTCTCTCCAACCGGCCGGGACTGCCAGTAGCGATAGGTCTCGGCGTCCTGTTGCTCGAGATCGGTAACGCGACGGATGGTCTTATCCATTCGATTCTCTCCGATTGCCTTCCGCCCTACTGCAGCAGCGTCCCCTGCTCCCCTTCGTGATTGCCGTTGCCGTTCAGTTCTTCAGGCGGGATGATGACCGCCGCGGCGACCTTGTCTTCAGGTTCGAGATTGAGCAACCGAACGCCTTGCGTAGCGCGGCCGGCGTTGCGGATGGTCTTGGTATCGACACGGATGATCTTGCCGAACTGGCTGATCACCATCAGTTCGCTGGTGTCGTCGACAAGCTGGATGGAGCTCACGCGGCCGATTCGGTCGGTGACGGCCATGTTCTTGACGCCCTTGCCGCCGCGCGTCTGTAGGCGGTACTCCTCGACGTCGGTGCGCTTGCCGAAGCCGTTTTCGCTGACGGAAAGAATGCGATAGGCGCCGGCAGCGTGCTCCTTGGGTGTAACGGCGACGCCGACCACGTAGTCGTTCTTGACGAGGCCGATGCCGCGCACGCCATAAGCCGGCCGGCCCATGGAGCGCACGTCGCTCTCTTCAAATCGGATCGCCATTCCCAGGTGCGTAGCCAGAAAAATAATCTGCGAGCCGTCGGTGATGCGCGCCGCCACCAGCTCATCATCGGTATCGATGCCGATGGCAATGATGCCGCGCGACATGACGTTCGAGAAATCCTTGAGCGGCGTCTTCTTCACGGTGCCCTTTTGCGTGGCGAAGAGGATGTACTTGCCCTCTTCCTCGAGGTCGTGCACAGGAAGAATGGCCCGCACCGTTTCGCCTTGTTGCAGGTCGAGCAGGCTCTGCATCGACTTGCCCTTGCCCGCGGCGCCCACGTCGGGAATCTCGTAGATCTTGAGCCAATAGACGCGGCCGATGTTGGTGAAGCACAGCAGATAGGAGTGCGTGGAGTCGACGATAAGCTGCGCGACAAAATCCTCCTCGCGCGTCTTCATCCCCATGCGTCCCGTGCCGCCGCGGCGTTGCTGGCGGTAGATGGAGATGGGCGTGCGCTTCAGGTAGCCCTGGTGGCTCACCGTCACCGCAACCTGCTCATCGGCGATCAGGTCTTCAAGCTGAAGCTCCGCGCTCTCGTCCACAATTTCGGTGCGGCGCTTGTCGCCGTACTTCTGGAGAACTTCCTCAAGCTCCTTCACGATGACCGCGCGCAATTTCTTCTCGCTGCCCAGGATCTCCTCGTACTCGGCGATTTTTGCGCGGATCTCACCCAACTCCTTCAGAATTTCGTCGACTGAAAGCTGCGTGAGCCGGTAGAGCTGCAATTCCAGGATGGCATCGACCTGCCGCAGGGTGAGGCCCTTTTCTTCGCGAGGTCCGGGCTCGCGGTCCAGGCGGATGACGATGTCCTTGCCCTTGCCCCATGCGTACAGGTTCTCGCGAGCATCCACGCGGGAGTTCGATGCGCGGATGATCCTGATCACGGCGTCGAGATTGTCGAGCGCGATCTTCAGGCCTTCCAGAATGTGCTCGCGTTCGCGAGCCTTGCGCAGCAGGAAAACCGTCCGCCGCTGCACTACGTCGATGCGGTGGTCGATGAAGAGCTGGATGGCATCGGCCAGGCCCAATTCCTTCGGCTGGCCGTTGGTTACGGCCAGGAAGATCATGGAAAAACTTTCTTGCAACTGCGTGTGCTTGTAGAGCTGATTCAGCACAATCTCAGGCTGCGCGCCGCGCTTGAGGCCGATCACCATCCTCATGCCGTCGCGATCGCTTTCATCGCGCGTCCACTCGGTGTTGGTGTCGATCTCGGAGATGATCTTGTTTTCGACCAGCTCGGAGATGCGCTTGAAGAGCGTGGACTTGTTGACCTGGTAAGGAAGCTCGGTGACGATCAGCGCCTGCCGATCCTTGGTGACGTTCTCAATGGCTACGCGCGCGCGCATCAGAAAGCGCCCGCGGCCGGTACGGTACGCGTCCACGATTCCCGCGCGACCATAAAGGATGCCGGCGGTCGGGAAATCGGGCCCATGCACGTGCTTCAGGACCTCAAGCAGTCCGCCCTTGGGATTCTTCACTAGAGCGATCGTCGCGTTCAGCACCTCGGTCAAATTGTGCGGCGGAATGTTGGTCGCCATGCCCACCGCGATGCCGTTGGAGCCGTTCACGATGAGCGTCGGAATCCGCGTGGGCAGCACTGACGGCTCGTCGGTGGTTTCGTCGAAATTAGGAACCATATCCACGGTTTCCATTTCGATGTCGGCCATCATCTCTTCCGCGATGCGCTCCATGCGGCACTCGGTATACCTATAAGCCGCCGGCGGATCGCCGTCGACCGAGCCGAAGTTGCCCTGGCCATCGACGAGCGGATAGCGCAGCGACCACGGCTGCGCCATGCGCACCAGCGCGTCGTACACCGACGAATCTCCGTGGGGATGGTACTTCTTCAAGCACTCGCCAACCACGCCGGCGCACTTTGAGTACTTTTTGTTGTGCTGCATCCCTTCACGGTCCATCGCCGTAAGGATGCGACGGTGCACGGGCTTCAATCCATCGCGGGCGTCGGGCAGCGCGCGCCCGATGATCACCGACATCGAGTAGTCGAGATAGGAGCGGCGCATCTCCTCTTCGATGTTGATGGGAATGAGGTTGGTGCCGCCGGGAGGGTTCGCCCCGTCGAGAGGAAGCTGAGGATTCTGGTCGTCTGCCATAGTTTTTTGAGGGCTTGCAGGAAGGCGGCAAAAAAGTCCGGAAAAAGCGGGGCCGGGTCCGCAGCTCTTAGCTTCTATTTTAGAGGTTCGAGGGGCCTTTTAGCAAGGCTGCGAGATGGAAATAACTCCTTATATTTCTTTGCTTTATAAATGTCTTCGTGTTTTGCCGTACCGAAATGCACACTCAGGCGGCAAGGCGCCTTCCGGTCTTTGACCGAGCCGGCCGTTTGCGCCGTTTTGCGGTTTGTTTCCTGGGTTTTGAGGCCTCGCTTCCTTCGCCAAATCCGGTCAGGACTACCGGCGCCCGGTCGGGAAATTCCACCACCAGCGAAAGTTTGCCGCCTACGCCCTCCACATAGTTGCGCAGCGTGGAAAGGTAGAGATCGGCGCGCCGCTCAATCCGCGAAATGCCCTCCTGGCCGATTCTGAGTTTCTTGGAGAGCCGCGTCTGGGTGATCTTGCGCAGGCGGCGCATCTCGCGCAGGTTGATTTCCTGACGAATCTCGTCGGCACGCTTAAAGATCCGGGCGCGCCGCTCTTCCGGCATTTGATTCAGGATTTCTTCCAATGTCACTGTCATTTCGATGTCCTCCCTTGCATCCGAAGCGTTTGCAAATGACGGTCGAACCTCCTATCCGCCACTGCGATCAGGTCACGGTAGAACCGTCGTTGCGAAATTCCTGCCTTGTTTCCCGCAACGAGTAGAACCGCCTTTCGCTCCGGATCGAACGCAAATGCAATCCGCCAGACGCCACCCTCTGCCCGAAAGCGCAACTCCTTCATGTTCGCATGTCGAGAACCGTTTAGGGTGTCCACCAATGGCCGACCCAGGAGCGGCCCCTTTTCGCGAAGGTTGATCGTCAAGGCGAGCAGCTCGTCTTGAACCGCCTCTGGAAGCGCCTCATACTCCGCGACAAATTCGACATGGAGATCTACTCTCCACTCGTCACTATTATGCTCCACAAGGCCTAATGTCTTCAAGTGCATTTTTCTCTTTCTACTCTAACCCCGGCAAGCTCAGCACGCAGAGCACCGCCTGCAGCGCCACAACGGCTCCCGCCGCGCCGAGCGCCCAGCGTCCTTGCGGAACGTCGTATGCATCCGCGAACACGCCGCCTACAAACGTGAGCAGAAACGGCTGCGCCCAGAGCCACGGACTTCCCGGAGAGCCCCGCATAATCAGCACCATACAGACCAAAGCGCAGAGCAGCGGAGCTGTGTTGCCAAAGTAGCGCGATTTGCGCGCGCCCAGGTACAACAGCGTGGCGGCGCTCGCGGCAATCGTGATGCCGCCATTGGCGAGCGAACCAAAGAATCGCCGGGCAGGGTCCAGTGAGACCGACAGGAATCCTGCCTCCGAGCGGAAGACATAGCTCGATGCGTCGGGCGAAAACCCATAACACGCAAAGACCAACACCAGCGCGCCCACAGCGGCAACCAGAACCACAGGCAATGTCTGGCTCCTGTGCCCTTCAGCGACCCAAAGCATGGCCGCCAGACCGAGCAGTGCGGCCAGCGGCAACGCCACGATATGCGCCGCTGCCGCTACGCCAAAAATCGCCGTGAGCAGAACCATCCGCGGACGCCATTTGCGCCTCGGGCCCTGCATGGCGTGGGCAACGCCTATGCACGTATACACGCCGCCGAAGATGCCCAGCGCAGCCAGCACTTCGGAATTTGGCGTGACGCAGGCACGCAGCACCGCGGGCGAAAAACAATAAAGCGCCAGCGCCGTATAGCCGCCCAGATTGCCGTAAAGCCGCCGCGTGACCCACCAGATGCATCCGCCCAGCAGGAAGCCGGCAAAGAGAAATGGCAGGTGCAACAGCAGCAGGATGTGCGTCATTTGATGACGCAATTCCCACGTGCTCAACTCGCCGGTGCTCTCTTGTACGACGCGATTCTCCGGCTTGCGCACGAGATCGAGCCCACGCTCGACGAGAAGATTGAGCGTGAGCGGCAGCCCGGCCAGCCGGTAAGCCAGAATGCCGTCGTGAATGTTGCCGCAGGAGGTGTAGTAGCCGGCCAGCGGCGAAGGCTCTTCCCAGGTTTCGCGTCCGCAACGCGCGTACTGGTAATCGATGTCCGTCAGTGTCTGGCGGCTGATGAGCCAGAATCCCTGCACGAGAAAGAGGGCCAGCAAGCCCGCCGCGATGCGTTGCGGCAGATTGAAGCGAAAGCGTCGGAGGGCTTGAAACCGGTGGGTCATGCGAGTCGAGCGGACGTTACCAGTCTAAACGGAAGCGCTGGGAGACGCGGGCATGCTCCTGACGATCCGCGGCGATTTCAGACCAGTGCTATGCTTGGCTTGAGCCCCCCATGAGCACTGTCTACACGATCGGCCATTCAGCGCACACTTGGGAGGAGTTTGCCGGGCTTCTGGCAGGCCATCAAGTCAATGTGATTGTGGATGCTCGGTCCGCGCCCTATTCCCGCTTTGCCCCTCAGTTCGACCGTGAAGTCATGCAGAGAAAACTCACCGAAAGCGGGATCAAATACATTTTTCTGGGCGCGGAACTGGGCGGCCGTCCCACCGATCCGGCGTACTACGACAAGAACGGCCACGTGCTCTACGGCCGCATGAAGTCCGATCCGGCATTCATGAAAGGTATAGAGCGGTTGGAGCGCGGAATCGCCCCTTTTCGAGTGGCTCTGTTGTGCGGCGAGGAAGATCCGGCTCATTGCCATCGCCGACTGCTGGTGGGGCGGGTCCTGGCCGAGCATGGCCACGAGCTGCTTCACATCCGCGCCGATGGGCGTCTGCAAACCGACGCGCAAGTAACTGCCGAGTCCGGCAAGCCTCTGGAAAGCGGGCAACCTGCCCTGTTTGCCGAGTTGGACGAGGACCAATGGAGATCTACAGCATCGGTTTCACGAAAAAAAGTGCCGGCGAGTTCTTCGGCGCACTGAAAGCCGCTGGCATCGAACGCCTGCTCGATGTGCGATTGAATAACACGTCGCAACTTGCGGGCTTCGCAAAGCAATCCGATCTCAAATACTTTCTTGAGGAGATCTGTGGCGCTGCGTACGAGCGTGAGCCGCTCCTCGCGCCCACACAGGAAATTCTTGACGTATTCAAAAAACAAAAAAGGAGTTGGGAAACCTACACGGAGGCCTATCTTGCGTTGATCCGGTCGCGAAAGGTCGAGTCGGCCATCTCTCAGCAAAGCTTCGAAAGAAGGACCGTTTTGTTGTGCAGCGAAGCGTCCGCCGAGCATTGCCACCGCAGATTGGCGCTCGAGTATTTGCAGCGACACTGGAACGATGTAGTCATTCACCATCTCTAGATCTGAGTTCCGGAGGAAAGTCAGCTCTATGAGCGTCGACCGGATTCTCTGTCTTGCGAACTCCTATAAACACGACCACCGGTGTGTTGCGGGGATCGATCTCGCGACCAAGCGATGGGTCCGCCTTGTTGGCAGAAAGATCGCGGGTTGTCTGACCATCGAGGAAACCTGCTACAGCGGCGGAAATGAGGTCGCACTCCTCGACGTTTTTGAGGCCGAGCTAGGCGACAAGTGCGCGTCAAAGTTCCATCCCGAGGACGTGTTTGTAACGGGAAGACCTTGGCGGCCAGCGCGCCGTTTCGACGAGCCACGCGACGTCCATTTCCTGAAGGACTACCTCAACAAGCGCCCCGCCCTGCTCGAGGGCTACAGCGACAGGGTATATGTGCGCAAGTTTGCTCAGGTTCCGGCGAACCGCTCTCTCGAACTCGTCCGGCCAGAAGATCTCTGGTGGTGGATTCGCGAGGAAAAAGGCAAACGCCGCAATCGCGCGGTCTTTCGTCTTGGCCACGCGAGCCGCGTTCGCTACGATCTTGCCGTCACAGATCCAAAGTGGCTGGAACAGCTGCGTTCACGCCCGGCAGGAATCTATGCGCACGAATCATTCTTTACCGGCAAGCCTCCGGACACGCTTCTGACCGTCAGCCTTAGCGAGCCGTTCGAAAACTTTCATTACAAGCTGGTGGCGGGAGTCGTCAACCTGCCGGCTTGAGCGGGATTGCCGCCCTGCGACACGTCTTTCACGCGCGCGCAAAAAGAAAGCCGCCCTGCAGGGCGGCTTTTTACTCAAGTGGTGCAAACCTAGTTGAAGATGGCGCCAATCGTCACATTGGAATTGTCAGTTCCGTTCGGGGCATTGCCGAGCGTGATTGTGCAACTGTTTGGACCGGCCGCGGTTGAAGGGTTAGGGCTGATCGTTGTGCAGTTATAGGACCATCCGCCGAAGGCGACTCCCGATTGCGCGGGCGCGGTCAGAGTTACGGTGGTGCCGAGCGGGTAGGTCGCCGTGCAGACCGAGCCGCCGGTGTTTCCGTTCTTGGCCCAGCCTGGACCGCAATGGATCACGTTCGGCGTATTCGTTGCCGAGGGCGCTGTCACCAGCCAGTTGGCGGTGTTCAGGCCTTCGTTATAGATCGTGAGCGTCACCAGCAATCCCGACGCTTGCGACCCCGGATAGCAGGAACCCGGCGTTACTGCGCCGGTCGTTGGATCGGTTGACGGCTCCACGAGCGGGCAATTGAAGGTCGCCGTAGCGGTCTGTACCAACCCTTGCAAGCCCGTTGTGGGGTATGTAGCTTCGGCGATAATTGTGGCGCTTCCGTTGCCGTAAGCAGTAACAATCCCTCCTGGAGCCCCAGGATTTGCGCTGTTGTTATTTGAACTGACCGGGAAAATCTGAGGCGCCGACGAGAGCCAGGTCACCGTATTCGTCAGGTCTTCTACGTAGGGGGACGACGAGAAAGTTCCAATCGCCAGGAAGTTTCCGGTGTCCTGTAGGTTTCCGACTGTAATCGCACTCGGAATGATGGTGAGCGACAGCAGCGGCTCGGGGGGAGCCGTGAGCGTGGCCGTCACTGTGCCATTCGCCGAAACGATGGAGCCGTTGGGATTCTTCACCTCGGCCGTGATGGTCGTGCTTCCCGCGGCCGCGCCGGTGACGACGCCATTGCCCGATGAGAGTCCGGATGTGACGGACGCGACCGATGGGACGCTGGAACTCCACGTGGTCTGCGGCGAATTGGTGACGTCAACCTCGAGACCGGTGGTTCCCGACGTGGCAAGCGCGATGAATTGGCCGGTCTGGCCAGCAGCCGAAACCGACTCCGAGGCCGGCACCAAGGTCACAGAAGTATATTGTTCAAACGATCCGGCCGCCACGCTAAAGCTCGCCGTGCCCGCAATCGTGCTCCCGCCGCTCGAGTAGAGAGCGATGACCGTCACCGTCCCCTGGGTCAGCGCCGTGGCCAGTCCTGTGGACCCCCCAATCGTGGCAATCTGTGTGCTGCTCGTAGACCAGGCGACCTGGTTGGTGAGATTGACCGTTGCGCCTGTGGACGTGGTTCCAATCGCGAGAAATTGAGTGGTCTCGTTGGGTACCGCCACCGACTGCGAAGCGGGGAGAATGGCCAGCGAGGTCACTGTGCCGCTGGCGCCGCCCGTGCCCGAAGATCCTGTCACCGTGATGGTCGCGCTCGCGGCGATGGTTCCCGTGTAGCCGCTCATGCTTGCCGTGATCGTTGTGGTCCCGGCGGTAAGCGCGGTCACCAGACCGGTGGAGTTGACGCTTGCCACCGCGGGAGAGCTCGAATTCCATGTTGCCGTGGCGGTGACATCCTGCGTTGTCGACGGATGATTGCTTCCGTGTCCAGTCGTCCCCGTGGCCGTCAACTGCACGGTTTGACCCACGGAAAGAGACTGCGATGTGGGTGTAACCGCGAGGGAGTCCACCAGAGAATTCGTGCAACCGGCGATGGGCAGGACAAGAGCAATCAATAAGAGTGCCCGCGGTGAAAAGCGATCATGCATGGTTGATCTCCGGAATCTGAAGCCGGTTTTGACGTCGATCGAACGGCGTCATGGCAGACTCTCGCTGGCCTATACGCCATCAAATATATGTCACGGAAACTCAACTCCTTATGGCACGAAGGTGTTACTTTGGCTTTCTGCACCAAGACAGTCAATAAGTCCTTTGTCGCTGCTTCAAACAGACGTGACAAACGTAATCACCGGCATGTTTTCACGCACAAAAAATGGGCCGCACGCCGGGAATTCAAGTCCCCTGGCACGCGGCCCGTCGGCCAAAATTTGTTGCAGTTGTTCTACTCGCGGATGATCTCTCCCGCGATGACCACTTCACGTGCCTCGCGAAGATGATCTTCCGCCCGTCGCGACGCATATCGGGCTGCCGGACATTTGCAGGTCCTTTCACGCGGTCTCTTTGCTGCCGCCGCCGGGAACGGCTACACTTGCGGTGAACATGGCCATAGCCCGCGACAGTTCTCCCGAACGTTTGGTCAGCGCCGCGCGCGCCGACGAAGAGCAGAGTTTTGAGCTAAAATTGCGCCCCCGCTGGCTGCGCGAGTTCATCGGGCAATCAAAAGCCAAAGAGCAGCTCGCCATTGCTCTTGAGGCGGCCAAGTCCCGCGGCGAAGCTTTGGACCATGTGCTCCTCTTCGGCCCTCCCGGCCTGGGAAAAACCACGCTGGCCACAATCATCGCCAACGAACTCGACGTCGGTTTTCAGCAAAGCTCGGGTCCGGCCCTCGTCATCCAGGGCGACCTCACCGCCATCCTCACCAATCTGCGCGATCGCCAGGTACTGTTCCTCGATGAGATTCACCGCTTGCAGCCGGTGCTCGAAGAAAAACTCTATACCGCGCTCGAGGATTACAAGCTCGACATCATCATTGGCCAGGGGCCGGCGGCGCGTACCCACGTGATGGAGATCAAGCCCTTCACCTTCATCGGCGCCACCACGCGGCCCGGCCTGCTCTCGTCGCCTCTGCGCTCGCGTTTCGGCATTCTGCTGCGCCTGCAGTTTTACACCGAAGAAGAACTGCGCGTCATCGTTGAGCGCTCGGCAGAAGTGCTCCAGATCCCCATCGATGAGGACGGCGCGGCGGAGATTGCGCTGCGTTCCCGCGGCACTCCGCGCATCGCCAACCGCCTGCTGCGCCGCGTGCGCGACTACGCCCAGGTGCGCGGCTCGGGCTCCATCGATCGCCCCACGGCGAATGCGGCCCTCACCATGCTTGAAGTGGATGCGCACGGCTTCGACGAGATCGACCGGCGGCTGATGCTGACGATTATGCAGAAATACGATGGCGGACCGGTGGGTCTGGGCACATTGGCCGCGACACTTGCTGAAGAAGAAGACGCGCTCGAAGAAGTGTACGAGCCGTTCCTGATCCAGATTGGATTTTTAGACCGCACGCCGCGCGGTCGCGTAGCCACGCGCCTTGCCTACGAGCACTTTGGAATTGCGGCGCCGCACCGCCAGACGCCATTGTTTTAGGAGACAGCGGAGCTAGCGGGGTTAGCGGTGTTCGCGGAGCTAGACTGCCGGCACTAACACCGCTAACTCCGCTAACTCCGCTAACTCCGCTAACACCGCTAAAGGAGAATTATGGCCCTTACTGAATCCACCATGCTGGAGCTTGGAACTGTAGCTCCCGACTTCGCGCTCACCGACGCTATCACCGGCAAGACCATTCGCCGCGACGACTTCCGCGGGCAAAAAGCGCTGCTAGTCCTGTTCATCTGCGCCCACTGCCCCTACGTCAAGCACATCGAAAAATCTCTGGGCCAACTCAGCACTGATTACGATGGAAAACCGCTCGGCATTGTCGCCATCAGTTCGAACGACGCCAACGCGCATCCCGCCGACAGCCCCGCAGGCCTCAAGCAGCAAGCCGAGGCCAACGGCTTCGAATTTCCTTACCTCTACGACGAGTCGCAGGCCGTGGCGCACGCCTACAAAGCCGCCTGCACACCCGATCCCTATTTGTTCGATTCTGAATTCAAGCTCGTCTATCGCGGCCAATATGACGATAGCCGTCCCGGCAACGGCATTCCCGTGACCGGCAAAGATCTGCGCGCGGCCATCGATCTGCTGCTCGCGGGAAAGCCCGTTCCCGCGGACCAGAAGCCCTCGATCGGCTGCAACATTAAATGGAAGATTGTTTGAAGCTGGCTCGCGCTAAGTATTGACCGGCGCAGGCGCCAGCCCTGAAAGCAACTCGCGAATCTCCAGCAGGACTTCGTCGGGCCGCGAGGCCTTCAGCGGCAGCTTGAGCAGACCCTGCGGCGTAAACTGCGCGCCGCGCTTGGCGTTGCGCGCTACCAGCTTCATCAGATGCGTTGGATCGACCGCGGCATTCTCGGTAAAGCGAATTTGCAGCTCGCTGCGCTTGCGGTCGATCTGCGCTACGCCCATGCGCTCGCATTCCAGGCGCAACTGCGACGCTTCCAGCAGGTATACAGTGGGGTCGGGCAATGCGCCGTAGCGGTCTTCCATCTCAGCGCGAATCTCGTTGATCGCAGCTTCGCTGATTGCGCCGGCAATCTTCTTGTAGAGTCGCAAGCGCTGGTTCTCTTCGGGCACGTAGCTCTCGTCGATGCGTAGAGCGATTCCGAGATTAAGCTGCGTAGCTGGACGCTCTTCCGAGCCTTCGCCCTTGAGCTCTTTCACTGCGGCTTCCAGCATCGTGGTGTAGAGCTCGAATCCGACCGCCTCGATGTGCCCGCTCTGCTCGCCGCCCAGCATGTTGCCCGCACCGCGCAGTTCCAGGTCGAGCGCCGCAATTTTGAATCCCGCGCCCAGGTCCGAAAATTCCTTCAGCGCCGCCAGCCGTCGCCGCGCGATCTCCGTTAACTGATTATCCGGTGGGATCAGAAGGTACGCATACGCTCTTCGATTCGACCGCCCTACGCGCCCGCGCAACTGGTAAAGCTCGCTCAGCCCGTGCCGCTCCGCGCGATTAATCAAAATCGTGTTGGCCAACGGAATATCGAGCCCATTCTCAATGATCGTCGTCGCCACGAGCACGTCGAATTCGTGGCGCATAAAGGCCAGCATCACCTTCTCCAATTCGCTCTCGTTCATCTGCCCGTGCGCCACGGTCACTCGCGCCGCCGGCACCAACTCCTGGATGCGCAAGGCAATCTCGTAGATCGACTCCACGCGGTTGTGTACGAAGAACACCTGCCCGCCGCGTTCCAACTCCACTTCGACCGCCGACCGAATAATTTTCTCGTCGAACTTCGCCACCACGGTTTGAATCGCCATGCGATCTTTAGGCGGCGTTTCGATCACGCTCATGTCGCGCAGCCCCACCAGCGACATGTGCAGCGTGCGCGGAATCGGCGTGGCGCTCATGGCCAGCACGTCGATCTCCTTGCGCAACTGCTTCAACCGCTCCTTGTGGCGCACGCCGAAGCGCTGCTCTTCGTCGACAACCAGCAAGCCGAGATCCTGAAACTTGATGTCCTTCGAAAGCAGCCGGTGCGTACCGATCAGAATGTCCACCTTGCCCGTCGCCACGCGCTCCACAATGTCCTTCTGCTCTTTTGCCGTTCTAAAGCGCGAAATCATTTCCACGTGGATGGGGAACTGCGCGAACCGCTGCTTGAAGGTCTCGAAATGCTGGAAGCTCAGGATCGTGGTCGGCGTCAGCACCGCAACCTGCTTGCCGTCCTGCACTGCTTTGAACGCCGCACGCATGGCCACTTCGGTTTTGCCGTAACCCACGTCGCCGCACAGCAGCCGGTCCATCGGCGTCGGCGATTCCATGTCGTACTTCACGGCGCGAATCGCCGCCATCTGGTCGTCGGTCTCGCTGTAATCGAACGCATCCTCGAATTCGCGCTGGAACTCATTGTCTTTCGAGAACGCCGTGCCCTCAGCGGTATTGCGCGCGGCGTAGAGCTTGAGCAGCTCCGCGGCCATGTCCTGCATGGCCTTGCGCACGCGCGTCTTGGTTTTGGTCCACTGCTGCGAGCCCAGCCGGTTCAGCACCGGCGCGGGTCCCGTGTCGGTGGAACGGTACTTCTGAATCAAATCCAGCCGCGTAAGGGGAACGTACAACTTTGCGCCTTCGGCGAACTCCAGGATCATGAACTCCAGCGAGAGCCCGTCCTGCGAAATCTCCTTCAGACCCTGGTACTGCGCAATGCCGTGCTCCACGTGCACCACGTAGTCGCCGACTCCCAGGTCGCGAAAGTCCGAAACAAACGCCGCGGTCTTCGATCGCTTCGGCTCTGGCCGTGCCGCCACATCGGCTTCGTCGGAGAGATCGTTGGCGCCAAAGACGATCAAGTTCGATTCGCCGAAGACCACGCCAGCCGCCAACGGCGAGCGCACGATCACCGGCACGCGCAGATCGCCCGCAAGGAAGCTGCCTTCGTCGAGCATGGTTTCGCCGGGCCGCGGCGCGCGGCTACCCAGCCGGTAAGGAACCTCGTAGTCGCGCAGCACCGTCGCCAGCCGTTCCACGTCGCCCTGGTGCGCCGCGGCCAGCACGATGCGCGTTTCCGTCTTCATCAAATTTTTCAGTTGCTCAGTGAGCGCGGGAATTGATCCGTGAAAGCGCAATGTGGGCCGTGTCGGCAGCTCGATCTCGCCCAGCGTCGCGTCCTCCTCCAGCACGTCCACCGCGCCCAGCTGATCCAGATCCAGCCCCATGTGCGCATCGAGCGCGGCCCGCAACACTTCCGGCCGCAAATAAATGTCTTCCGGCCGCACCAGTGAGCCGATGCCCGACCGCTCGTGGCGCTGCTCCACCTTGTTCCACCAGCGGTCGATCTGGTTTTGGACCATCCCCGGCTCATCCACAATCAGCACGCTGCGCGGCAGCAGCCCAAGCAGCGAACGCTCCGCGCCCGCGACTGGAGTGAAGAATTCCCACCCCGGAAACACGCTCACGCCGCCGGCTGCCGCAGCCTCGACCGCCATCTCTTCATCTTCAGTTTCGATGCGCTGCCGGCTCAGCCTCGCATTCACCGCGGCCAGCAGTGGATCAGTCACCGGCGCTTCCGTCAACGGCTGTAGTTGCGTCTCATCCAGTCCCGACTGCGAGCGCTGCGTTTCAGGATCGAATTTACGGATGGTCTCAATTTCGTCGCCGAAGAATTCGATGCGCACGGGCCGGTCGGATTCCGGCGAATACACGTCGAGAATTCCGCCGCGCCGCGTGAACTGCCCCGGCATTTCGACGATATCCATTTGCGTGTAGCCCACGCTCGCCAGATGCGCGGTCAGCGTCTCGATGTCGACCTCTTCGCCGCGCTTGAGTGTCACCGCCAGGCCCGCATAGTACTCAAGATCGAAGAGCTTCAACGCCGCCGATTCGACGGGCGCGATCAAAATATCGACGGCCCCGGTCGAGAGCTTCCACAAGGCCGCCGCACGCTGCTCCTGCACGTCGGGATGCGGCGAGAGATTTTCAAAAGGCAGCACATCGTGGGCGGGAAAGCGCACCACGCGCGCCGGATCTACGGCGCCCGTGAGCTCGCAGCCGGCTTTTAGCAGCGGTTCCAGCGTCTCGGCAGCCTTGTTGTCGGCCACGATCACGATAACCGGCTGCTTCGCGGCCTGCGCCATCAGTGGCAGGTAGAGTGCTCGCGCTGTAGAGGTCAATCCGGACACACGCCGCCGGCCCGCACCCAGGCTCAGGTGCCTGCGAACGCGCTCAAATCCCGGGGCATGCTCCAGCTCCGCGAACATTTCGCGGACGAACGGGAGAATCATCTAGGCTCTAGTTTACCAGTGGGATCGAGCGCGCTGAAGGTGCGCGTTGGACGCTCGAATCGGCGCTGCTCGCGGGCTTCTACTCGTCGCCCATTTTCCGCGCAAACGCATACCAGAAATCGAGCGACTTCCAGTACGAATCTACGGGCAGACGCTCATCTCGCCCGTGCGCGCGCACGTCGTCGCGCTCCAGCGCAATTGCCGAATAGCCGTAGCTCGGTATGCCCGCCTGGGCAAAGTAGATCGAATCGGAGGCGCCGGTCTCCATCAAAGGCGTCACCGTTATTCCCGGCCAGATCGCCTGCGTCAGGCTCACAAGCGGCGCCCACACTTCCGCGCTCGGCGTGGGCGGAACCATGGCCTTACGGTCAGGCGCTGAAGCGCTGACGTCGCCCAGGCTCGAGATGTACGCCACGTTCAGCTGCGGGTTGCCAAAGATTGAAATCAGCTGCTTGCGGATCTCGTCGGGCGAGTGGCCGGGGAGAATCCGGCAATTGACGATTGCTTGCGCGGTTTGTGGAAGAGCGTTATTCGCGTGGCCGGCATTCAGTCGCGTGGCCACGCAGGTGGTACGCAGCCTGGCGTTGAAGACCGGCTCAGCGCTTAAACGAGCGGCGGCCGCCGCGTCAGGAGGTGTAGCCAGCGTCGCCCGCATGTCGGCCGCCGTCTCGCCCTTCTCGTTGTTCGCCAGGTTTGTGAAGTAGGTTCGCGTTACCTCGTTCAGCTCCAGGGGAAACGCATATGCGGCGAGGCGGTCGAGTGCCGCCGTCAACTCATAAATCGCGTTATCGGGCCGGGGCAGCGAACTGTGGCCGCCGCGATTGGTCGCCGTCACCTGGTAGTCGGCATACAGCTTCTCGGTGGCCTCCACCTCGGCCACCACGGGGCGCCCGTTTTCGATCTCCACGCCGCCGGCGTCGGGATTGATGACAAACGCGGCATCCACCAGCTCGCGATGCTCGCGCACCAGCCAATCTGCGCCGTTGAATTTGCCGCCCTCTTCATCCGCAGTCAGCGCCAGAATTAAATCGCGTTGCGGCTTGTATCCCTCGCGATGCAGCCGCAGAAAAACTTCCACCAGCGCAGCATCGGAGTCCTTCATGTCCTGCGTGCCGCGACCGTAGTAGTAGCCGTCCTTCTCCACAAACTGAAACGGATCGGTCGACCAGTCAGAGCGCAGCGCTTGCACCACATCCACATGGCAGAGGAACAGAGCAGGCTTTGTCGCCGGGGTTCCCGCGGCGCGAAAGCGCACTACGAGATTCTGCTTGCGCGGATCAGGCCCCAGCAAGTGCACGTCTTCGGGACTGAATCCCGCGTCCAGAAAATGACGCTGCATGGCCGCCGTCGCGGTGCTTACATTTCCCTGCGGCGTGTCGGTGGTGTTGATTTCGATGAGCTCTTTGAAGATGGCCAGCGCCAGCGCGCGGTCCGCGTCGGGAGTCTGCGGCAACTGCTCTTGCGCGTTCGCGATCGGGCTCAGGCGTGCCGTCGCACACAAGGCCACAAGAGTGATCAGGAATCGCTTCACCGTTCCACCACTTTCAACGAAAGTTGCTGTTCCGATTTTTCAGTCGATGCGCGGCGTGCCCCGGCGCAGCGCCAGCCCGGTGATGCCGAAAAGCCCGATCAACGCCAAAGCGATGACGAAATAAAACGCCATGGGATGCAGCCAGCCGGGCGAATAGCTCAGGTCCTGTCCCACCCACAGCAGCAGGATGGTGGCCATGACCGCAAATTGGCAGGCGATCACCAGAAACGTGTGTCCCAGGGCGCGCCGCTTGTCCAGCGCCTCCACCTGGTCGGGAGTGAGATTGCGCTCTTCCGGGGGAAGAAGGGAATTTGCCATGGAGTTTTCTCCTTGCAGGACACAACCGGCCTTGACGCGCTGGGGACCTCCGGGTCCGGCGTTCCTATACACAATTGAATCACACACCGGCCACGCCGCGCCACCGTCGAGCTGGCCACGGGCGGCGCCATCAATTGCGATTCCGAGGGCCGGGGCAGCGCGCAATTATTGCGGCGGATACCCGACCGATTGCGCGTACAGCACCACGTGATCCGCGCCCAGTCCGAGCTTCGCAGCCACATCCTGCGCATGCACGGTATAGAACCACGCATTCAATCCGTTCGACGACGCAAACAGGTACACGTTCTGTGCGATGAATCCGCAATCCACCTGCGCGTAGTCATCCTTCGCCGGGGCCACATACACAATCGTTACCGCCGCGTGGGCCGCAGGCGCTGAGCTGATCGCGCCGCGCAGGTCGCCCGCGACCACCGGGCGCAACACATTCTGCTCCGCGTCGTAGAGATACACGCCGTCGGCCAACACCACGTCGAGCTGGACGTCCTGCGTGTTGCGTGCCGAAGGCGCCGTCCTGCCCAATCCGGGATGCACGTTGCGCGGGCGGTTGACGCCGAAGGCCGCCCACAGCAAATCCGAAAGCGTTTGCAGTGGCAGCGGCTTATCGAGGAATGCGCGCGTGGTTTGGCGCGCGCTCAACGCCTGCATCAGCGGCATGCCGCCGGTGGTGGCTGGCTTGGGAAGCTGGATGGGCGCGAACTCCGCAGCCAGCACCGGCGCGCTCGAGCGATGCACGCCAGACCAGAACATTGCACCGGCCGTCAGGACAACGATTCCCAGCACGAGGGCCGCGAACCGCATGACAAAACGCGACGAAATGCGCATGATGACACCTCGAAGGATCACGGTAAGCACGCCCGCCTCCTGAGGTGTGCGAATTAAGGGGAAGTGAAGACTCGACCGTGTACCGCCGGTCTCCTGACCGGCTATGGTGCCGGCGTCCACGCCCGCACCGTCCTTGAAGCGACTGCGAATGATGCCGTCTGAGCCCTAGTCCACCAAAAACGCCAGCGTTTGCAGCGACGTAATCTCGAATGGCTTGCGGCAGCGGATGTTGGCGCATTGCAGCTTGTCGTCGCGCCGCACCATATAGGACTGCGCCTTCGCGAAACGGGCGCGGTCGCGCTCATCGCCGCCGCGCGGAATCTGCTGCCGCTTGCGCCGCACAATCCACGTCACTTTGTACTCGCCCGCCTGTCCGCACTTGGGGCATACCAAATTGTGGCTGCGCTGCTCGGTCGTCTCGTTGAAAAATTCCCGCTCATCCATATCTATTCTGCCTTCCCGTTTCTGCTCCGCCCTCTGGTCCCTGTACTCGAACCCAGATTCGAATCAAGAATCGAATCAAGACTCGACTTGGGCACTTCCGCCTGCGCCCAACTTAATCCATACTCGATCTTGCCATGGCGAAACGCAAGCCAGCCCGTTTTTCGGCCACAAAAGCCGTCAAGGCCAACGCCCGCGAGCGCGTTGGCCAGCCCAAACCCTCGCGCGTGCTGCCCGACGCGCCGCGCACCGGCCGCCAGGCCAAACACAAGCCCAGACTCGAAGATCTGCTCCGCGAAGAAGGTTAGCCGGCCGCCGCCCATTCTTAAATAATGCTTGCCCTCTGCGCCGCATTGCTGATAGCTGTTAACTGATCTCTGATCTCTGATCTCTGATCTCTGACCCCCGACCCCTCAACCCTGAAACCCAGGAGCTGTTTTTATGGCCAAAGCAGTCGGCATCGGCGGCATCTTCCTCAAGGCGCGCGACCCCAAGGCGCTCGCCCAGTGGTACGCGACGCACTTCGCCATTCCGGACTAGGGCGGCGGATCGCTCGGCTTCGACGGCCCCGAATCGACGGGCATGACCGTCTTCGCCCACTTCCCGCTCGATACCAAATATTTCGGCGAGGGCCCACAACAGGCCATGGTCAACTTCCGCGTTGACGATCTCGACGCTTTTCTCGCCCAGTTGGCCGAGGCAGGCGTCCGCATCGACCCCAAGCGCGACGACGCCCCCTACGGCAAATTCGCGTGGATCTGGGATCCGGAAGGCAATCGGGTTGAGCTCTGGCAGGCGCCGCCGGCGGAGTAATAGAGCTTCTTTCATAAATGGTCTCGCGAAAGGGCACGACTTCACAGGCTGCTGAAAAACTCAATCGAGAGGCCCGCTTTGAAAGGGCACGGATTTATCCGTGCCGATAAGGCCAGCAAAATGGCCCGGCTTCAGCCGCTGAGGGATGTTTTTTCGCTACACTGCGCCCTCGCTTCGGACTTTTTCAGCAAGCTGTTCAGCCGCGCCGAAAGAGGCGGGAAAATCGAGGGATTTTACAGGCTGCGGAAAAACTCCGTGAGGCGGGCCTTGTAACAACGGCACGGCTTTAGCCGGGCCACATAAGTCCATTAAAATCGTTGGGGCTTCAGCCCCTGCTGCCCTCGCATTCACGAAAATCTCCCGCTCCATGGAGTTTTTCCGCAGCCTCTTTAACCCATAAGTGATCCGGGCGGGCTCGTCACACCATTCGTGAAACGACCTGTGGGCAGGTGGAACCCACACCGGTGGCATCGGAGCCATGTAAGACACGTAAGGCGCGGTGTTTGACGGTGGATGGCCAGCCCGCGATCCGTGTCTTACGCCCCCAGATCCGTGTCTTACATGTAAACCGCCTGTCTTACAACCGCAAGACGCCCGTAAGACAACCGTAAGACGCCAGCTCCCGAACCCCCGCCCGCCCCCACCCCCCGAAGCCCCGCCAAAAACAGATGCGCGCCCGCAATCGCTCATCCGCCGGGAGCCTTCACCCGAGCAAAGATCACCACATGCCGACATGAACGAAGCCGCTGCGGCGGCGGACGCATCCGCGTGCGGTTGAGCCAGCCTTTGTGGCTGCCG
>Ga0302320_10001360_pt1 | contig 58729 bp, 46 predicted proteins | sample Bog_T0_3_FD_202130 | JGI IMG/M metagenome (GOLD analysis project Ga0302320, IMG submission 202130) | Peat permafrost microbial communities from Stordalen Mire near Abisko, Sweden - Bog_T0_3 | ecosystem: Environmental > Terrestrial > Soil > Wetlands > Peat | place: Sweden: Abisko, Stordalen Mire... | reverse complement strand
CAGAGCGTTTCGCATTTTGCCCGCCCCATTTGTTTACGTCGCGGTCGTCGCAATCCTCAGTGCTCTGCATGTTCTCACCTCGGTCCACAAATCCGAACTAGTAAGTTCGCCGCTCTTCTGCCGCAATATTCAATTCTTGGTTACTCCGGGCTGGTACACGGGGCACTTCTGGTCGCTCTCCAATCAGCTTCTTGGTTTCTCCGACTTTCGGCTAGGAGCATTGTTTATCGCCGCCGGAATGGCTGTGGCACTCCAGCAGGATGAGACTCGCTGCTCCGGCACTTAGAAGAATAGTCGCGCGATGTCAGATGTTCGAAAATCGTTCCGGCGCAGGTTGAGGCAAGCACATGCACACCTTCCAGAAAATTCGCTCTATACTCGATTCAGCATGGTCAAGAACATTTTCGCAATCCTAGCCTTATTTCCCGCCTTGTTGCTCGCCTTTACCTCTGTCGCCATCGCACAATCCCCTGCGAAGTCAGAGCCTGAGATTACCGCCGATATCACCGGCATGTACTCGTTCCTGCATGAGGGCGAGTTCGTCCAGATCGAGGTGAACGGCACAAAGGTCACCGGCCTCGTATCTCACTTCAAGGACGAGGATTCCGACAAAGCTGAGTTCGTTGACCAGTATCTCGAACACGCGACACTCGAGGGCCCAACCCTCAGCTTCCGCACCAAAGTTGCCGATGGACTCTGGTTTGAGTTCTCCGGATCCGTCGAACGCGGCCCGGCAAAGACTCCCAGCGATGAGGGTTACTGGATTGTGCGTGGCACATTGATCGAGCACCACACCGGAACAGACGGCAAGACCACCGAGAAAACCCACAGCTTGAATCTCAATTCATTTCCCCAGGATGCCGAGCAATAGCCACGCGTCTCGACTGGCAGGCGTCAGCGACCGGCAGGGCAAAGAGCCCGTATCCGCCTGCGACCGGCAGGGCCACGCCCGTATCCCGACACTGAAACCACATTGACAAGCCCCCTTACTCGATCCTCCTGCCGCTTCTCTGACTGACCCTCATCCCTTGCTTTCGCCCTGCGCGAAAGCACTGAAAATTGGGCCGTATGTTCCAGTCGCCTTCGCTTCCGAAACTTCACGCTCCATAGGAGAAACCGCCGCCCGGGCCCTCTTGGATTCGAGCGCCGATCTCAAATCCAGCAGTGCCGTCCCCACCGCCTCTTCCATCCTCTGCGCAGTGCAGCCCTGTGAAGCAGATCTATCCAGTCGCCCGCCGAGTCTGATCGCATGATTCATCTCAACGTGAACAAGGGTTCTCTCCGCACCCAGGGCAAAGAAGGTGACCCGTCCGGAGTGCTTCGGCCCGCGGCGTGACTTCCACCCAATCACCTGCTTCGGAATCACCTGCACAATCTCCACGTCAAATGCGATGCGATGTCCCTCAATGTCGGCGATCCACCGCGAAACATCGTCCTGCTGCGTGGCGACGCTCACCACTGAGCGGATCAGTTGCGGCATGTGCTCCAGATGTGCGCACGCCGTAAAGACCTCTTCAGCGGAGCACGCGATCTGTATGCTGCGCTCCGCGCACTGCATTCTTCCGCTGCGGGCGATCACGCCTCCCGCCCAGAATGCGGCAGCGCTGGATGCCGCGCCAATTGCAACTCCGCCCCAAAACAATCCTCGTGACATCTTCAACTCCAGGTGGAGAAAGCAGCCGATCAGAGCGCGCACCTTCTCCGACAGATAGGAGTGCTCGCCGCCGCCCTGAGTTGCCAACCAGCAACCCGTAAGTTGGCAGTGCAACACCCGGAAGGTCAATGCTCTCTAATCCATTTGTCACTCGTCGAAACCAAAGGATTAAAAGGAGAGCGGTAGTATGCGAGCACAGCGAATCATCTTCCACGCCGTAGCAGTCACAACGCTCAGCGCACTTTGTATGGCGCAGGGCAACATGGGACAGTCCGGCATGGGGCAACAGGGCATGGGACAGGGGCAGATGGGACAACCACGGGGAACAGCTCCCTACAACATGCCGCCCAGCATGAGCAATGACAATGCCCTCAAAAGCCCCGACCACGAGTTCATCATGAAAGCCGCCAAGGGAGGCATGGCAGAGGTCAACCTCGGCAATCTAGCCCAGCAGAACGGCGGCAGCGATGCTGTCAAGAAATTCGGAAACAGAATGGTCACCGACCATTCTCAAGCCAACGACCAACTCCGCCAGATTGCCCAGCAGGAGGGAATCACTCTTCCCACCAACGTCGATTCCAAGGACGAGCGTTTGACCAAGATGCTCCAGTCCAAGCAGGGGGCGGATTTCGATAAGGCTTACATCCGTGACATGGTGAAAGATCACGAAGCCGATGTGGCTGAATTCCGCAACGAAGCCGCCAACGGAAAGGATCCGCAAGTGAAGGCCTGGGCACAGAAGACACTGCCTACTCTCGAGCAGCATTTGGAGATGGCGAAGCAGGTCGCCGGTCAGGTCGGCGCGGATAAAAAGCCCGGCGCAATGAGTTCGCAACAGTAAGCGGCGAGTTACACACGATTGGGGAGCAGCACTTCTCCCCAATCCTGCTCTCGCCTAAGCCATGAATATTACTACTCGGTAAACATTCGGCTACCCACCGTATCCGGAAAGGCAATCTTTCCAGGAGTGGCTCAACTGTTAATCAAGTAGCAAACTTTCGATTTCCAACGAGTACTCAGAAGGTTATTCGTTGCCTTTCTGTGAAGGCAGCAGGCCGGCGAGTCTTCGTTCCAGAAACAGCACGTGATCTTCCTCGAATGCGGAAAGTTCTACGTAGAGTGAACGCAGGTCAGGATCGTCGGCAGTCTGCGCCAACTCCGCATAGAAAGCCTGCGCGCGGTATTCCGCATCAAGCGCAATCCTTAGCGCGCGGCGATGCGCGATCACTGCTTCGGCCTCAGGTTCAAAGATTTCAGCATTGTCCAGTTGCGGCAGTTCGATGATCTCCAGGATATCGGTCTCCGTAAGAGCGCACGCTCCCTGGCCATACTTCGCAGTGTAGTGCCGCTGCAACAGCGAACTATGATGACGCTCTTCAATTGCCATGTCCCACAGAACGCCCGCAATCTCAAGCGATGCGCTGTCCTGAAAGGATGCGAACATCTCGGCAAACTGGTGATAGATCTGTGCGTTTCGCTCCTCGATGAAAATTGCTACGTGGAGTGCTTCTTGCGGCGAGAGTGACTGAAAGCTGCGTTTCATAGAATGCCCGGCTCACATGTTTCCGCATGTTGCGGAGAAAAAATGCTGTCATCTTGCTGCGTGAAAATCGCTTTCCCCGCAGCACCGTATGGCCTATGTCTGCACGCCGCGATCGAGAGTCGTCTCCAACCGTTCGATCGTTTCGCGAAGCCAGCTTTCAAGCGCCTTTACCAGGCGGGCTGGATCTTTCTTCTCGATTAACTCCGCAACGGTTTCCCCCGAGTCATTCAGATGAATGTAGTGACAGGGGAACTCCTCGTTCTTCTTGTCATCCGGCACGAACTGATACAGCAGACACTCGCGGCAGGCGTGGGCCTGCAGTGCGTCGCCGAAGTTCACGCAGGCAAAAGTCCCCTGGAAGGGAGATTCTTTTCCGAGCATCGCGCGATCCCACTTGAAACCGCCCTGCTCAAGATGGTTTAGTTCGAAGCGAAGTACCTGCAATACGTCACGCAAATCCTGGGTCATGCGAACCTCCGCTGGTGTCGCCCGATCCCTAATGATTATTCTCTTAAACCCGCTGGCGAGCAACTCACAAGTGGAAATCTCCTTCCGCCGCGAGTCGAAATCGAATCCGCGTCACGAACCGATGTGACTGGCCTCACTGTACAAAGTAGCAGTGCGGACTACGTTGATTGCGACCTTCTGCAAGCGGGTCAGGAGACGAGGAAGTGAACGGCCGCGCCAATACATGCCGGAAGGTAACGGCGGGCGGCGAAATCATGCCGCGAGGGTCCGTGTCCCTGGCTCCGAAAGGAGAACTGATCCATCATGCAACCACTGGCTTCCTACAAACGGGTATCGGCAGTCGCTCTCATTGTTCTGACCACATTGCTTGCACTGAGCGCCCAGACGCCCGCTCCGCCCAAATACGTCAAGAGCAGCGAAGTTAAGGTAAAAGGCGTCGTTGACGAAGTGAAGACCGCCGCGGATGGCGTCGTCCACCTCATGCTCACAACCGATAAAGGCCCATTGGACGTAATGATTGCGCCGGAACAATTTCTAAAAGAAATGGAGATCTCGTTTGCCAAAGGCGACAAAGTTGAAATCCTTGGCTCTCAGGTTCTCGCCGAAGGCGCTCCCTTGCTGTTGGCCCGCGAAGTAACGCGCAATGGCGACATTATGCTGATGCGCGATGACTTTGGAAAGCCCGTGTGGCTGGGCTGGCCGAAATAGACAATACCTGCACGCAAGAGAAGCCGGCTGGATGAGCCGGCTTTTCTTGCGTGCAAATTGCGGCTCCTCACTTCTTCTTAATGGGAGGAATCACGAACGGACGGCGCACCGGCACCAATCCTTCCTTGGGCATGGACTGGCTGGCGCGGGTCATTACTTCGTGCTGCACATACTTAACGAATTCCTGCATCTGAAGTTGCATGTTCTCCATGCGCTCGCGCATGTTGAGAATGATTCCGATGCCCGCAATGTTTACGCCCAAGTCGCGCGCCAGTGAGAGTATAAATTCCAGTCGCTTGAGATCTTCTTCAGTATAGAGACGAGTGTTGCCGTCGCTTCGAGACGGCTTCAGCAAACCCTCGCGCTCATACAGGCGCAAAGTCTGGGGATGGATTTCATACATCTCAGCCACCACCGAAATCATGTACGCGCCTTTGCTTTTACGCTTCGTCATGGTTCCGCCTCAAAGTATTGCGTACGGCTGGCATGGCTACACTTTGCTCCATAGCTCTTTGCGCGGATCTTCCGGATGCAACTTCTCGAGCTTCTGCCAGAGATCCTTGGCTTCTACGTTAGGTATTTCCGGGATGACAATACGAATCTCCACGATCTGGTCGCCGATGACTCCGGGGCGGGTCGCAGAAGGCACTCCCTTCTCTCTCATGCGCAGTTTCTGCCCCGTCTGCGTGCCCGGAGGAATGCGTAGCACGGTGCGTCCATCAATGGTTGGAACCTCAACTTTAGCTCCGAGCGCTGCCTCCCATGGAAGAATCGGAAGGGTCAGTCTGATGTCATCGGCGTCGCGGTGAAAGAGTGGATGGTCAACGATGCGAACGATGATGTAAAGATCGCCGGACGGGCCGCCGCGCGCTCCTGAACTCCCTTTGCCTGCAAGGCGGATGCGCTGGCCGTCGCGCGTTCCCGGCTTGATGCGGAATGAGACTGGCTCTGGCGTCATTTTTCCCATTGCTGAAGGTCGCTGGATATTCAACTTCATTTCGCCGCCGCGGATGGACTCCCAGAAAGGAACCTGCACGGTGTACTCGGCATCGGCGCCAGCGGTGTTGGGCTGCTCCTGTACAGGGCCGCCGCCAAACATGCCTGAGAAAATGTCGCGGAAGCTACCGCCGCGGCCTCCCTGCTGCTGCGCTGCGCCGAAATCAAAATCTTGGAAATCGAAGTCCGCGGGCCGTCCGCCCTGTCCATATCCACCGAAGGGATTGCCGCCCGCGCTTGCGTAGGGATTGCCTCCGGATGCGCCTGCGTTGGCGTAGGCCTCGGCGGTTTTGGGATCGATGTTGTCTGAGTAGAAGCCGAGCTGGTCGTAAATCTTGCGCTTCTTCGGATCGCTGAGAACGTCGTTGGCTTCGGAGAGTTCTTTGAATTTCTCTTCGGACTTCTTGTCGCCCGGATTGACGTCTGGATGATACTTGCGCGCGAGCTTTCGGAAAGCCTTGCGCACGTCATCAGCCGTGGCCGTCTTCTTTACCCCGAGGACGCCGTAGTAGTCTTTCTTATCCGTTGCGGCCATTCTAATTTTCTTCTTCCCACTCGTTGCGCTGAATCGCAATACACTGCGTCCCAGCATACTTGCGCACTTGCTACTCTGCCAAAGCTTTTCTCATCGAGAATCTCAACTGGCTAGTCCTTCGGCGGTTCGGGCACCGCGGTCGCTTGCCAGCTCACAACTCGCCACCCATCGCCTTGTCTCAGAAAAACTCCTGAGTTGCGATAACGCCGAGTCTCGCCTTCATGCCTGGGCCCTGCGGGCGGAGCCTCATGCGCAACCAGCGTGAAGTTGACGACGGCTACTGTCCCATAGGAGCGCACCTTGATGTTCTCAGCCGCGAAGGTCTCAGACCGCGGAGCCCTTAAAGACGCCGGCAGACTGGCGTCGGCGCGAACTGCGCTCACAATCTGCTCCTTGCTTCGAAGTTTTCCATCGGAGCTAACGTAGATCAGATCATCGGCCCAGAAGTTGGCGTGCATGGCAGGGTCATCGACTTTGGCAAGAAACGTCTGCAGCAGCGCCGTGATCTCCGCTTCGGCGCGGTCGTCATGCACAGAGTGAGGATGAGCAATCCTCGATTGCGGCGGGGCTGCTTGAGCCGCGCCAACACATCCCAGTAAACCGCTAATCAGGAGGACGGCCACGTCCTTGTAGATTCTTCGCATCTTGCACTCCGTTAGAGTTTGCCGCCCCTGCCACACTCCACAGGGGCGGAATTGCAAACGCCTGTCACGGATTGGAACTCTAGTTCATGCGTCTGGCATTGCTGTTGAATGGCGGAGACATGACCGGACCAGTCAGCAGCGTGCCGTCATTGTGAATCTCCACCGAGTCGACGCCGCTGGCAGACGGCGTCAGCAGAAACCACTGCGCCTCGCTGGTGTCGAAAGTGAGAAAGTACGGAATGCCGTTGACTTCAAAATTCATAGTTTCCCCTTCTAGCGGACCGGATTGAACTTCTGCCTGCGTTCGATTCGTCCGTTTGCGAAGCGGCCAGAGCAACTACGCTCCGGCCGCGAAAATAAGCCGCTTCCTTCCGGCGTACTGCCGGTTACTTCTTGTCCTCCACGTCCACGTACTCGGCGTCGATTACACCGTCATCCTTCTTGGCTTCAGCCTGCGGCTCCGGCCCGGCCTGTTGCGCAGCGGCATCAGGATTCGGAGTCGTCGCCTTGTACATTGCCTCAGCCAACTTGTGCGAGGCCGCCTGCAGACGGTCACGCGCGGTCTGCATGGACTTGTGATCGCCGCTCTCCAACGCCTTCTTGGCATCGCCCAGAGCGTTTTCAACCTCGCCGCGCTCGCCACCGGAGATCTTGTCGCCATTCTCCTTCAGCATTTTTTCGACCTGATAGACCATGCCATCAAGCTGATTGCGCGTCTCCACTTCTTCGCGCTTCTGCTTGTCTTCTGCCGAGTGTGCCTCAGCTTCCTTGGCCATGCGCTCAACCTCTTCCTTGCTAAGACCGCTGGAGGAGGTGATGGCAATCTTCTGGTCCTTGCCGGTCGCCGTGTCTTTTGCCGTCACATTCAGAATGCCGTTGGCATCGATGTCAAAAATAACTTCGATCTGCGGCACGCCGCGAGGAGCCATTGGAAGCCCGGAGAGATGGAACTTTCCGAGAGTGCGGTTCTGTGCCGCCATTGGCCGCTCGCCCTGTAGCACGTGAATCTCTACAGATGTCTGATTGTCCGCCGCGGTTGAGAAGTTTTCGCTCTTGCGCGTTGGGATCGTCGTGTTGCGAGGAATCATCGTGGTCGCAACACCGCCATAGGTCTCAATCGAAAGCGAAAGAGGAGTCACATCCAGCAGGAGAAGATCCTTGACCTCTCCCTGCAGAACGCCACCCTGAATGGCCGCTCCAATGGCTACCACTTCATCGGGATTGACACCGCGGTGCGGCTCGCGTCCGAAGAACTCCTTCACCTTCTGCTGGATCATCGGCATACGAGTCTGGCCGCCTACCAGCACCACTTCATCGATCTTGCTGGCATCGATTCCAGCGTCTTTCAAGGCCTGCACGCAGGGCTTGATGGAGTTGTCGATCAGATCACGGACCATCTCTTCCAACTTGGCGCGGGTCAGCGTCTTGACCAGATGTTTGGGGCCGGAAGCATCTGCCGTAATGAACGGTAGATTGATTTCGGTCTGCATCGTGGTAGACAACTCGATCTTGGCACGCTCGGCTGCATCACGCAGACGCTGCATCGCCATCTCATTCCCCTTGCTGCGAAGATCCAGCCCGTAATCCTTACGGAACTCATCGGCGAGCCAGCCAACCACGCGCTGGTCAATGTTGTCACCGCCCAGGTGCGTATCTCCGTTCGTGGACTTTACCTCAATCACCCCTTCACCGACTTCAAGAATCGAAATGTCGAAGGTGCCACCACCAAAGTCATAAACGGCGATGGTCTCGTCTTTTTTCTTGTCCAGACCATAGGCGAGGGCCGCCGCGGTGGGCTCATTGATGATGCGCTTTACGTCGAGACCGGCGATCTTGCCGGCATCCTTGGTGGCCTGGCGCTGCGAATCATTAAAATATGCAGGGACGGTAATTACCGCTTCCGTAACCGGCTCGCCAAGATAGTCTTCGGCTGCCTTCTTCAACTTCTGCAGAATCATGGCCGAAACCTGCGGCGGAGTGTATTCCTTGCCTTGGGCCTCAATGGCAACGTGGTCGCCAGACTGCACTACCTTGTAAGGCACCATCTTCATCTCTTCGCTGACTTCATCGTAGCGGCGTCCCATGAAGCGCTTGATGGAGAAGACCGTGTTCTCTGGGTTGGTGATCGCCTGATTCTTGGCGACCTGCCCAACCGGACGCTCGCCGGTCTTGGTGAACCCGACTACGGAAGGCGTTGTCCGCCCGCCTTCTTCGTTGGGGATCACCTTGGGCTCTCCGCCCTCCATAACCGCCACTACCGAATTTGTGGTGCCTAGATCGATGCCAATGATTTTTGCCATTTGTCTCCGCCTCCCGCGGTGGATTTGTTGTGGTCGGCGCTCGGTATGAGTGCGAACCGCACAGGGCACCGAAAAAGCGCCCTACTCAGAACCTAATATAGTCGCGATGATAGAACCTGAGTGAGTTACTGTCAACTTAATAGATGTGCCGATCGCCGCCCCGGATGCACCAAACTATTTCTTCCCCTTCTCGGGCTCTAAGTCTAAGAAAGTGCACGTCAGTCGGAAATTCAGATACGGGACCAATAATGAGACACATGCTCCAGCCGGAAATACCGTACGACGGTACAGGTAAAGGCAGCGACAATTATTATTTGCTTCTTTTCAATGTGTTACGACCAACAGAGCGGAGATTGCCGAGGCTTGTACCCCTCTTTAATCGAAAGGGAAGCTGAATTGCAATTTGCATCAGCGAGGAAATGCGATGGCCAGGGTCAAAGAAGACTGCCTGTCGGAGAATGTCGGATTAGGATTTCTAAACGAAGAGCATTCGGAGATTTATCGCAGCTTTCTGGCACTCGATGAAGCGATCGCACACGGCCATGGACTGCCCCAAATCCTGACGGCCGCAGAGGATTTGAGCCAACTCATGTTGCGGCACTTTATCCATGAGGTGCAATTTCTGGAGAAGGTCTCCTATTCCACTCTACGAAGTCATCGTGCGGCCGAGATGGCGACCATGGTCGGCATCCAGAAGGCGGATTCAGGTTTGAGACAAAGAGAGCTATCCGCTGCGCTGCTGTTACGCAACCTCTGCAGGCAATGGCTTCACCGGCATCTGTATGAAGAAAGCGATATGCCCGGGCTATTCCTCGAAGCCACGGAAAAACCCGGTCTGGAGTTCTAACGCGGAGCCTCAGTCGTAGCGCTCATAGATGACTCGTTTCTTCTCCCATCCACATTCTTCGATGAGCAGGGTACGAACGGACGAGACCATCTCGTTGAGCCCGCATATGTAGACGTGCATATCCTTGCGCTCTCCCACAATCTGGCGGACGTGTTCCTGAACGTATCCACGCGCTCCTGCCCAGCTCTCCGGAGGACGGCTGAGAGTCGCGATGTAATGGAAGTTAGGCTGCGTGGCGGCGAGTTCCTCAAATTCCTGCTGGTAGTAGACGTCCTCCGGATAGCGGGTTCCGTAGACGAGCCAGACGCGGCGTTCGCTTTGACGATGCTGGCCGCTGCCATCCAGTCCGAAGAGTTGCTGAACCATACTGCGGAAGGGCGCCACGCCGGTGCCGGTAGCGACAAGGATCACGTCTTCCACCTCCGGTTTAAGCACGAAGAGTCCATGTGGCCCGTGGAAGCGCGCCGTTTCGTCAATCTCCCGATCACAGAGGAAGTTCGACATGAATCCTTCATCAACGCGGTTAAGACACAGGTCAAAGGTGTTGTCTCCGCGGGGCGGCGACGCGATGGAATAGGCTCTCGTAACGAACTTATCGCCGCGCGGTTCCCGTACAGAGAGGAACTGGCCCGCGACAAAATCGAAGGAAGGAACCTCCTCGACGACAAACTCAAGATGCTTGGTTTTCTCCGAGAGCAGCACGGAGCGGGTAAGCCGGGCGGTGAGCAGGGTGTGTTCCATTTTCTTCCTCGACGGCGAGAGTACTCGCTATTCTAAAGCAGAGTGAGGCTGGTTGTTGGCAAGCTGTCCAGAATAGATGGAATCAACTCTGGATAGGAACGTCGAACCGCAGCGCACCCGAGCGGCATCCAAAGAGACTGCAATCTGGCACAAATTCTAGGAGGGTCACACATGGCCGGTGCCTCGATGGAGAAACCGCTGGAAGCGGAGCTGGTGATCTTCTCCGGCGACACGCAAAGCCGGTACCTGCTGGACAAGCCAGTCGTAACGATCGGTCGGCGCCCAGACCGCGACGTGGTGTTGGCTCAGGCGCATGTTTCACGTTCCCACGCGCAGATTGAGCTCAGAAATTCGGAGTACTTCATCATTGACCTAGGCAGCAGCCATGGCACATTCGTAAACGGGAAGACTACGCAGGAAAAAGCACTGCGGAGCGGGGATCGCATCGAGCTCGGAGCGACTGGCGGCAGCTACCTGATCTTCCGGGAGGCGCAACTTCGCCCCGGCTCACCTTCCACGGACTCGCGCGAACTGCTCTCGGTGATTCTTTCCCGGCAGACCTCCGGGGATAAGCCTGGCGAGTTGCAGTTGCTAAATCTCTTCATTGAAGGTGCGCGTGCGTTAAATTCGTCCTCCGTGTTGAGCGAAGTGCTGGCAAACTTGGTGGACGTTTCACTTCGACTCACCAAAGCGGAGCGCGGTTTTGTGTTCTTGTGCAAAGAAGGTGGCCCTCTGGAACTGGCAGCCGGGCGCAGTGAACGTGGAGACACACTCTCTGAGGCGAAGGGAATCTCAAATTCAGTGCTGAATGAGGTGATTGTCTCTGCCTCGGAATTCGTGATGAGCATGGGCGACCCGGGAATGAATGCCCGCGAAAGCATCATCGCTCACGATCTTCGCAGTATCGTTTGCATACCGCTGCGCAAGTCACAGTTCCGCGATGGCGGCTGCGGAGTCCATGGGGCTATGGGCGTGCTGTACCTGGACAGCCGCATAGAAAAAGGAAAACTGCCGGATGTCAGTCACGAACTGATCCGCGCAATCGCCCGTGAAGCGGCTGCCCTCGTGGAGAATGCGTACCTCGTCAAGTCCGAGCAGGACGCGCTTGCTTATCAGCGTGAACTGGCGATTGCCTCGACAATTCAGCAAAGCATGATGGAAGTGAAAATTCCTTCGCTGGCGTTTGCCGAGGTTGAGGCGCGCAATATCTCCTGCAAGGAAATTGGCGGAGATTTCTACGACGTAATGCGCCTGGACGATAGCGTCGCCGTCGTGGTGGCAGACGTGTCCGGCAAGGGAGTCTCAGCCGCGCTGCTGGCCTCCGTACTGCAAGGCGCAATTTATCCTCAACTGCTGCAGGGATTGCCGCTGGAACAGATTGCAGAGGGATTGAACCTGTACATCTACAACAAGATTGTCGGCCAGAAGTACGCAACCCTGCTGATGATGAAACTGTACGAAAGCGGCGAGCTTGAGTACATCAACTGCGGACATGTTAAGCCGCTGCTGCACTCGAAAGGAACCATCTGCAGCTTTGACAATGAGAACCTTCCCGTGGGACTGCTCTCTCCGGCGACGTTTACCAGCGGTCGCGCGCAATTACGCGAGGGTGACCGGATGCTGCTGTTTACCGATGGCGTGGTCGAGGCAGAAAACCAGCACGGAGACTTCTTTGGAAACGATGGGCTGGAGACCGCACTTGCCGCGGAGTTTTCACTCGGCCAACTGTTTGCATCGCTCAACTCCTATCGTGGACAAACTCCGCTCTCGGATGATTGCACCGCGCTGTACCTGCGCTATGGGCGCAGGGAGTAAACACGCTCCGCTCCGGATGCACAGCAGTTTCAAATGAGAGGCCCGCGAAAATCGTGGGCCTCTCGTGTATATGGACAAGCTGCAAGAAGCAACCTTGCTTAACTCCGGGTCACCTTCTCCAGAAGGAACATATACGAGCGATAGACCTCTCCGGTCGAACGAGTCATGCCGATCTCGCAGGTGCGGCTGCTGGAATAGCATCCATCATGTTTGTGCGCTTTGATCTCAGCAGTCTCCCCGGTGGTCGCCGATGCCGTGAGTTCCGGATACATGAAGCCGCGATCTCCGGCGAAAGCGCAGCAGCCAAGGCTTGAAGGAACAAAGACTTCGCCGCTGCACTTTTTGGCAATGGCCTCAAGCTTCGGACTGATTCCCATTTTCACTGCGGAGCACACCGGGTGCAGGGCAACGGACTTCTCCTGGCGGCTCACCTTGAGATTGGGAAGCAACTGATCATGGACGAACTCGATGCTATCCAGGATCTGCAACCGGTCGAAGCGCTGCTGATTTTCTGGAGTCAGATATTCACGCGCGTGCTGAAGTCCGTAGGTGCATGGACTGGTATCTACCATGATGGGCAGTTTGCCTTCGCTGGACCAGCGCCAGAGATTTTCGATCGCGCGATTCAGCATGGCGTCGCGTGATTTGTCGAAGCCCTTGGAAGAGTACGGCGTGGCGCAGCAGGTTCCCGCAACATCTTCGGGAATCCACACGGGAACTCCGGCGCGAGCGGCCAGGGCAACAGTCGCCTGCATCAGGGAAAGCTCGTTGGATTCACCAGGGAGACGCCCCATGGTTCGCGAGACGCACGACGGGAAGTATACGGCCTTCGCGGTCTGACGGTTCGTTTGCGGTATGCCTCCGCGGGTTGCGTATGGCATCTCGGCGGTCCAGACGGGCATGTTGGGGCCGATCACCTTGCGCATCGCTCCGGTGATGGCCTTCATGCCGCCAAGTCCAATGATGCGCTGGGCGAAGTGCGCCACCCGAAGACCAAAGCGGACGAGAGCTTCAACCAGAGAAAAGTTGTCTACCGTGAACTTAGCGACGAACTTGGAAAAATCCGAATTGCGCACGGCTCGGAAACGCTTAACCAGCTTGCCGGTGTCGATGCTGACCGGGCAGGTGGTGGCGCACATTCCATCGACGGCGCAGGTATCGAGCGCCGCGTAGGGAAAATCGCGTTCGAGTTGGACGAGCAGTTCGCTTCCTCCGAGCAGTTGCTGGCGGGCCATCTCGCGGCGAACGACGATTCGTTGACGCGGCGTGAGAGTGATATCGCGGCTGGGGCAGCGTGGCTCGCAATAGCCGCACTCGATGCACTTGTCGATTTCCTCCTCAACCCTGGGCAGTTGTTTGAGGTCATGAAGATGTGCGTGCGGATCGGGATTGATGATGACTCCGGGATTGAGCAGGCCGGCGGGATCGGCAAGGGACTTAAGCTGACGCATGATCTCGTAGGCATCAGCACCCCACTCGGTCTGAACGAAGGGCGCCATATTTCGCCCGGTGCCATGCTCGGCCTTCAGCGCTCCGTCAAAACGGTTGACGACGAGTTCCACCACATCGTCAATGAAGTGGGAGTATTGGTCGACGGCCTTTTGGTCGTTAAACGACTGGGTGATGACGAAGTGCAGATTGCCGTCTTTGGCGTGACCGAAGATGATCGCATTGTCATAACCATGACGGTGGAAGAGGCCATTGAGATCGTGCGCGGCGGGCGCGAGGTGCTCGATGGGAAAGGCGACGTCTTCGATGATGACGGTGGTGCCGCTCTTGCGTACCGATCCCACGGAGGGAAACATTCCGGCACGAATCTTCCAGAGCGCGGCCTGCGCCGCTGCCGAATGCGTAAACTCGGCAGGTTGCAACAGTTTCAGATGAGCGGTGGAGTCGGCGGCCAGGGATTCAAGTGCAGTGCGGTCAGATTCGGACGCGCATTGAAATTCGGCGAGCAATCCGGCTGCGCCTTCGGCAAGAGTCTTGATCACGGGCGGCGTGCCGGCTTGATTCTCGACCGAGCGAAGCGATGCGCGATCCATGATCTCAAGGGCCTTTGCTCCAGACTGACGCAGCGGCACAATCGATTCAGAGGCGGCGTAGAGATCGGGAAACAGCAGCAGGCCGGTGTACTTTACCGGAAGATCGGGCACGGTGTTCAGAATCGCTTCAGAGATGAAGGCAAGCGTGCCTTCGGAGCCGATCAGCAGATGCGCGAAGATATCCACGGCGCGCTCGAAGTCGAGGAAGGCGTTGATTCCGTATCCAGTGGTGTTCTTGGTGCGGTACTTGCGGCGGATTCGTTCGGCGAGCGCCGAGTCCAGATCGATCTTCGACTTGAGTTCAAGAATGCCGCTCGCGAGCGCTGGCTCACGGGCGAAGAAAAGATCTTCGGCATCAGGCGCCGCCGTGTCAATTGAGGTTCCAGAAGGCAGAAGGAAGCGCAGCGAAGAGAGCGTGTGATAGGCGTTCTGCTCGACGCCGCAACACATGCCGCTGGAGTTGTTGGAGAGAATTCCTCCCAGGGTGCAGGTTGCGATGGAGGCCGGATCAGGACCAATCTTTGTGCCGTAAGGAAACAGCGCACGATTTGCGCTGGTGCCAATGGCTCCGGGCTGAACGCGAAGCTTGCGCCCCTGTTCAAGTACCTCGACGTTACGAAAATTGCGCGCGACCTCGACCAGCAAGCCGTCCGATATCGATTGACCCGAGAGGCTGGTTCCAGCCGCGCGGAAAGTGATCGGAATCGCGTGGTCATGACTGAATTGGAAAAGACGCGCTACTTCCTGTTCATTGGCGGCCTGCACCACGGCCTTCGGGATAAGCCGGTATAGGCTGGCGTCAGAGGCATAGGCGATCAGATCAATCGGGCGAACGAGGATTCGGCGCTGATCGACAATCTGAGAGAGCATGGAGGAGAGTTGTTCTGGAGAATACTTCGGCTTTGCGACCGCCGTCACCGCCATGATGTTTGCTCCCGGTTGGGAAGGCCGGGTAGAGTTCCCGCCATCCTCTTTGGTTAGTGTTCACGTTAACAGTCTGCTTGTCGTTCAGGAAAAACGTACTGAAGCATATCACTTTCGGAAAATTTGAACGTTACCAGTGGAGCCGCCTTGTCATCGAAGAGTTGCGCTTCACGTCACCTCCACGAGTTACACTAATTTCTATTCGGATCATGGTGGAGGCGGTTTGTGAGTATGAGAGTTCTAGTCACTGGCGGAGCCGGCTACATTGGCAGTGTCGTGGTCTCGCAGCTTGTGGAAGCTGGTCACCAGGTCCTGGTGTATGACAACCTGAGCAAGGGCCATCGCGAATCGGTGCCAGCGGCCGCCCGTCTGGTGGTGGGCGACGTGGGAGACCGTGCGGCGCTGGATATCGCATTCGCGGAGCATCGGCCCGAGGCGGTAATGCACTTCGCGGCATGGATCGAAGCAGGCGAGTCAATGCTCGACCCCGCGAGATTCTTCCGCAACAACACGGCCAACGCGCTCACCCTGCTTGAAGCGGTGCTGGCGCACAAGGTCGGACGCTTCGTTTTCTCCTCCACGGCAGCGCTGTATGGCGACCCGGAGAGCACGCCGATCCGCGAAAGCGATAAGCTGCTGCCGACCAACGCGTACGGCGAATCCAAGCTGCTGGTTGAGCATATGCTCGCCTGGTTCCACCGCATCCATGGACTCTCATACGCCAGCTTGCGCTACTTCAATGCTGCGGGCGCTACGGCAACATTGGGAGAGCGTCACAATCCTGAGTCTCACCTGATTCCAATCATTCTGCAGGTTGCGAGTGGAGAGCGAAAGCAGATCAGCATCTTCGGTGACGACTATGAAACTCCCGACGGAACCTGCGTGCGCGACTACGTTCACGTCGCAGACTTGGCGGGCGCGCACCTGCTTGCCTTGAATGCGTTGCGTGAGAGGCAGGATCCCACGCGTCTGATCTACAACCTCGGCAACGGCCAGGGATTCAGCGTAAAGGAAGTGATTGAGTGCGCACGCCGGGTAACCGGGCACGCGATTCCCGCCGTAATTGAGCCGCGCCGCGCCGGAGATCCGGCAATTCTGGTGGCAAGTTCTGATAAGGTGCGCGCTGAACTTGACTGGCGTCCGCAGTATGCAACGTTGGAAGCCATCATCCGCAGCGCTTGGGATTATCTACAGAGTCGCAAACTGCATTCAGCATCGAAAGCGCAAGCGAAGTAAGTAATTGCATGTGCATCATCCCGACGGGCATCAGCATCTCACAGTCGTCATGCCACATCGAACATTGTGACTTGGTGATGCTCTGTTCACTCCTCCTTGTCCGGCGCCCATTCCCTGGAATCGGTGTTCAAGTATCGGCACCTCACGCGGTTCCCTCCAGATTTCTGCAAGATTAATTGCACTTCGCCATAATCGTTGAAAGTCTTTTCAAAAGCAGAGCGCTCCAGCATACAACCAGAGATCACAAATCGTAATCCTTAGTAGATCGGGTACTTTGGGCAGCAAGTCAGGTTCTGCTTCCCGATTGCGTCCGCGCCTGGCGCGTTCGCGCCCGCTAGAGCTGATTCCGAGGGCAGGGTCTAATGAAGCAGGTGTCTCTGGTAGCCGTGGTACTGGTAGCTTTCTCGTTCACTGGTTTTGCCGCATCGGCTGTCGTTACAGTTCAAAACCCCGCCAATGACGGTAGCGTGACCTCGCCCGTTGCTGTGCATGCAACCTACAGCGGCACGGCCAGCTATATGAAGCTCTGGGTTGATGGTGTGGCGGTCACTTACGTGGACAACACCAGCACATTCAGCTACTCGGCAACCATGTCTGCCGGAAGTCATCTGCTGGATGTCCAGGCGCAGGATGCAGCCACCAAGACCGTGTACACCACTCCGATCCACATTACGGTTACCTCCGGCACTACCAATCCCCCTCCCTCCGACAGTGTCACCGTGCAGAGCCCTGCGGCCAACTCGACGGTTGCTTCGCCAGTTGCAATCAGCGCCACTTACAACGGCACGGCCAGTTACATGAAGTTATGGATTGATGGCAAGGCAATCACTTACCTGGACAACACCAGCACGTTCAGCTACTCGGCAAAGCTGGCCAACGGCGCGCACCTGCTTGACCTTCAGGCGCAGGATGCAACCTCAAAGACGGTGTACAGCACTCCCGTCAATATTACGGTTGCCAGCGCTGTCGTAATTGTCTCTCCTTCCGCTGCAAGTATTGCGCAGGCGCAAACGCAGCAATTCACTGTGACCGGGGCAACCGGAAGCGTGACCTGGTCCGTCAGCCCCTCAAGCGCGGGCACAATTTCGGCAAGCGGACTGTTTACGGCAGGTTCGGCGACAGGCATCGCGACGATCACCGCTGCTGATTCCGGCACAGGACTCAGCGGCAACGCAAGCGTTGGCGTGGTGGCATTCGCCATCGCACCGAATCCGGCAAGCGTGGCAGTGAACGGAACGGTCGCTCTCGCGGCCAATGCACCGGCAACCTGGGCGGTCAGCGGCAGCGGCAGCATTACGAATACGTCCACCGCGTCGACAACGGCAACCTACACGGCGCCCGCATCTGCCGGGACTGACACGGTCACAGCGACAGAGGCGGCAAACAGCGCGATCACCGCAACGAACTCCATAGTCTTGGCAGCGCTGGCAGTGACGCCGGGCACCGCGAGCACTCCGGAGGGGCAAACCCAGCAGTTCACGGCAAATGCCTCTGTCACTTGGACCGCAAGTTGCGGAAGCGTGAACAGCGCCGGATTGTTCCTGGCTCCCAACGTAGCCGGGCCATGCACCGTCACCGCTACACAGGCAACCTCTTCGAACCCGGCGACAGCCATCGACAATGTTACCGCCCCGTCAGATCAGGGCCTTAACTACGTTACCTGGAAAAACGATAATGGACACTCCGGGCAACAGAGAAATGAAACGGTGCTGACTCCAGGCAACGTAAATTCCAGCACCTTCGGAGTGAAGTTCTCGGTCGCACTCGATGGAATGGTCTTCGCGCAGCCGCTTTACATGTCAGGGCTAACCGTCAATGGCGCCACCCACAACGTTGTGTTTGCGGCCACGGAGCACGACAGCGTGTATGCCTTTGACTCCGACACATCCGCCACCGCACTTTGGAAGACATCATTCCTGATCAATGGCGCAACCACGGTGCCGCCGGCCAACGTTGGAAGCACGATTGCCAAGGAGGTAGGAATTACCGGGACGCCGGTGATTGATCCGGCAACTGGCACTCTTTATGTCATTGCAGAAACGCTTGAATCGGGTGCGTACTTTCACCGCCTGCACGCGCTGGACGTAACCACCGGCGCCGAAAAGTTCGGCGGCCCCGTGGTGATCCAACCTGCAGGATTCGCATCGAAAGAGCAGTTGCAACGTCCTGCCCTGATACTTGCCAACGGCAACGTTTACGCGGCATTTGGCAGCCAGGGAGATGTCGGCTCATACCACGGCTGGGTGATTGCTTACTCGGCGACCACCCTCGCGCAGGTTGCTGCGTGGAGCGATTCGCCGGGCGGCAATCAGGGAGGGATCTGGGGCAGCGGCGGTGCGGTGTCGGCCGATTCCAACGGTGATATCTACATTACGAGCGGAAATGGAAGTTTCAACGGAACAACTCAGTTCTCCATGAGCATCGTGAAACTCAGTCCGTCGCTCACCGTACTGGACTGGTTTGCTCCCTTTAATGCAACAGCGCCAGGAGACGAGGATCTTGGATCCGGAGGTGTGCTGGTGGTGCCTGATCAATCAGGTGCATTCCCTCACGAGTTGATTGAGTGCGGAAAGTTGCCTCCTGTATTCGTACTCAATCGCGATAACCTCGGGCAAAAGGGCGCGTCATCGGACAGCCAGATCGTGCAGGAGTTGGTAAACGTCGCGGGCGGCTTAGGCGGACCTAACTCGCCGGACCACTGCTACATGACGCCGGCTTACTGGGAGCAGAACCTATATTTCATCGGACGGAATGACGTGCTCAAGCAATTTACGCTTGATCCATCGACCGGACTCATGTCCGCAACTCCTGCATCACAAGGAAGCTTCACGTTCGTCTTCCCTGGCGCGCAGCCAGTCACCTCGTCCAACGGCTCAATCAATGGAATTGTCTGGGCTGTCGACGGAGGAAACCCGGCGCAGTTACACGCTTTCGATGCAACGAATGTTTCCACAACGCTTTACACCAGCGGAACACTTGTATACGAGAAGTGGGCGGTGCCAACCGTAGTGGATGGAAAGGTATTCGTGGCTGGACAAGGAAAGCTCTTCGTCTTTGGATTGTTCTGATTCAGTTGTGGCGACGCTCCATATCTTTCAGCACGGCCATGCCCGCATTTCGCCCGTTGATTCCGATGACGCTGCCTCCTGGATGCGTGCAGGCGCCGCAAAGGTATACTCCCCTCATCGGAGTCCGCGGCGACAGCCGCTTTGACCACATATGTGGCGGCAGGCATTCTCCCTGAAAGATATGCCCTCCCGTTAATCCGACCTTCTGCTCGATATCCGGTGGCCCCAGTACCTGCGTATCGATGACTGCTGTGTCCAGGTTAGAACAGAAGCGCCCCAGCGACCTCATCGCCAGCTGTTTTACTTCTTCGCGCCGTTCATCCCAGCTGCCATGCGCAAAGCCGTAGGGAACATACTGGGCAAATACGCTCATCGTGTGCTGCCCCGCCGGAGCCACCGTTGCGTCATGCGCACTCTGGAAGTAAAGCTCGCACCAGAGATGCTCAGGAAGTTCGCCGCTCCGGGCGCTTGCAAAACCGGTCTTCCATTCCTGCTTCGTCAGCGGAGCATTGATCTGTCCATAGTGGTGCGCCTCGTCCGTCCCCGGTCGCGCACTGAAGTTCGGCAACTCACGCAGCAGCACGTTTAGTTTCACGGTGCAGCCTTCCATTGGAACGCTCTCTACCCGCGCACGCCAGTCTGCATCGGCATGGCTACCCAGCATGACCAACGTCCTTCGTGGATCGGCGTTTGACACCACCACCGGAGCGGCGATTCGTTCGCCGCCTTCCAGCATCACGCCTTCGCCTGGCACAATTTGCGCGACACAAACTCCTGTGGCGATTACCGCACCGGCTTCCCGCGCCGCGTCGCAGAAGTAGAACGAGACCATTCCCATCCCGCCCCGCACATACCCCCACATTCCAGGCATTCCTCCCAGCCGTCCAGATGAGTGATGGAAGCGAATCGAAGCCGTGCCGGCATCAAACGGACTTGCGTTCGTGCCGATAACTCCCTGCCCCAGATATGCCATCTGCAGGCGTTCATCGCGAACATACTGCTCAACGAACTCCGCCATCGACCAGTCAAAGAGCACATGCTTCGCCTCTTCATCCGCGACCAGCCGCATCTCGATCTGTTCTCGTGTCGGAGCTTCTCCAATCCATACGTCGCGATCGGTAGACGGACGGAGCGCATCGCGCAGTCGTCGGATAACGGCGTTCATGGCGCGCCAACCGGCAACATCTCCCGGGGAGAATCGCCGCACCTCGGCTTCGCAGGCGTCGTCGTCCCAGAGTTGAATGCTGGAGCCGTCGAGGAATGGAACAAACAATCCATTCACTGCCGGACTCCAGTGGAAGCCGCGCTCCGGCAGATTCAGCTCCGAAACCACAAGCGGATGCAGCAGCCCTGCCAGATACGCGCATGGGGACATATGTACACCGGGGAAAGGCTCTTCAATCGTGCAGGCGCCGCCAACCCTCTCCCGGCTCTCCAGCACCAGCACGCGTTTCCCGGCCTTCGCAAGATAGGCCGCACAGGCCAGCCCATTGTGCCCAGCTCCTGCGACGATCACGTCCCAGGAACGGGATGCAAGCTCCCGGACAGGCGACGGAAGCCCTACCTTGCCCATCACCGCTGCAGTAGGTGAGATCACTGGAATTCTCCCGCGCATCTAAGATTGTGCATTGTAGACAGAAAGGCACGTTTCAAGATACAGTCCCCGGTGTCAGTAGCAGATCTTGCGAAATTGATTTTGCCTGATTCCGCGAAAAGAAGGCCGAGTTGCTGCATTTCAACACGAATGCAGAATCGGAGACAAAATGAACGCAACGTTTATCGAGGCGCTCCGCTCGCTCGTCGGCGATGGCCTGATTACATCTCGCGAGGAACTACGCACATACGAGTGCGATGGCTTAACGAATTTCCGGGTTGTTCCCCTTGCTGTCGTATTGCCTTCCACTGCCGGCCAGGTGCAGGCCATCGTGCGCCTGTGCGCGCAGGAGCATGTTGCCTTCGTGGCACGAGGCTCCGGCACCGGACTAAGCGGCGGCGCGCTTCCCGTCGAGGGTGGCATCGTAATCAGTCTGGCGCGTTTGAACCACATTCTCGAAGTAGATATTGCGAACGCGCGCATTGTAGTAGAGCCCGGCGTCATCAACGCCGCAGTCACCCAGCGAGTCACTCCCCACGGATATTTTTATGCGCCCGATCCCTCTTCACAATCCGTTTGCACCATTGGCGGAAATGTCGCTGAAAACTCCGGCGGCGCGCATTGCTTGAAATACGGATTCACTACGACTCATGTTCTCGGACTCGAAGTAGTGCTGCCTGATGGCTCGCTCGCCCACATCGGCGGAACTACGCTCGACACCCCGGGATACGATCTGCCCGGTGTCTTCGTCGGCTCCGAAGGAACGCTCGGCGTGACAACGAAAGTTACGTTGCGCATCATGAAGCGTCCCGAAGTCATACAAACTCTCCTCGCAGCCTTCGACTCCACCAACAGCGCCGGTGCGGCGGTGAGCGACATCATCGCCTCGGGCATTTTGCCGGCTGCTATCGAGATGATGGATAATCTCGCGATTCAGGCCGCCGAGGCCGCCGTCCATGCCGGATATCCAAACTGCGGCGGACTACTGCTGGTCGAGTTGGATGGCCCCGCCGCCGAGGTCGAGGCTTTGATGCTGCAGGTGAGGCTGAGGTGCTCGGGTGCCTCAGAGATACGCGTCGCTCAGTCGGAAGCCGAACGTATGGTGATCTGGAAGGGCCGCAAAGCAGCGTTCGCGGCGGTGGGGCGCATCTCTCCCAACTATATCGTTCAAGACGGAGTGATTCCGCGCACCTCGCTTCCTCAGGTGATGGAAGAGATCGAACGTCTCAGCGTAGTCGCGGGGCTGCGAGTCGCAAACGTCTTCCACGCCGGAGACGGCAACCTTCATCCGCTCGTTCTCTATGATCGGCGCATCGAAGGACAGGAGCACGACGCGGAGCAACTCTCCGGCGACATTCTCAAGCTTTGCGTGCGAGTTGGAGGTTCCATCACGGGAGAACATGGAGTTGGCGAGGAAAAGAAGATGTTCATGCCCGAGATGTTTGCCGAGCCTGACCTGCAGACCATGCAGCTCGTTCGCTGCGCCTTTGATCCCGACCACTTATCGAATCCTGGAAAAGTGTTTCCCCGGACTCCACTCTGTGCGGAGAAACAGGGACCATACGTCCCGCACCCGCTTGAAATCTCTGGAGAGGCGCAGTTCTTCTAGCTCATGCCTGAATTCGCAAAAGCTACTTCGGCGCAAGCACTCGGCGCGATTGTCGCAGAAGGCAATCTGCGTGAAGGAAAATCTGCCGACGCGATCTGTGGGGTGATTCCGCAACTGTATGCAGAACCCGCTAGCGAAACTGAGTTGGCCCAGTTGCTGGCATATGCAAGTCGCGAAGGAATGCGTGTGTCACCACGTGGCGGCGGCACAACACTGGATTGGGGTACGGCACCGCGAGCAATTGACCTGATGATATCGACCGCAAAGCTCTCCCACATTTTGGAACATGCGCCGGGAGATATGACAATCACGGTTGAGGCTGGCGCGACCATCGCACAAATTCAAAACGCACTCGCTCCGCATCGGCAACGTCTGGCGCTTGATCCTCTTTGGCCTGATGTTGCCACCGCCGGCGGCGTGGTTGCTGCAAATGATAGTGGCTCATTGCGGATACGCTACGGTGGCGTTCGCGACCTCATCATAGGAATCACCGTGATTCTCCCAGATGGCACCATCGCAAAAAGCGGAGGCAAGGTAGTCAAGAATGTTGCCGGATATGATCTGCCAAAGCTGATGTCCGGCGCACTCGGAACCCTTGGAATCATCTCGCGGGTAGTGTTTCGCCTTCATCCTCTGCCGGAGAGCACTAGATCCCTCACCTTTCCATTTATTGATCGCGAGACCGCAAATCAATTCATGCTCTCAATAACCGATTCCATAGCGGTTCCCACAGGCTTACAGATGAGGACCTCAGCCTCGGGGATCATCAAGGTCGATGTGCGAATCGACGGCATAGCCGCTGGAATTGCCGCGCAAAGCGAAGTGGTCTGCAAACTTGCAGGCGGGGTCAATCCCATAGAGCCCGACACAGACCAATGGCTGGCGCGCGAGCAACTCTGGAACAGCGGTGGAGATTCCGCCTCCATCTGCAAACTCAGCATGTTGCCCAACCAACTCAGTTCAACCGCCGAATTCGTAAGAGAAGCGCTTAGCGCAAATGCGGAGTGGACTTTCGTGATGCAATCAACCGGCCTGGCGTGGCTGCGCGCCGATGCTCTCGATTGTGCTCAGATTGCTGATTTTGTTTCGGCTCTGCGCTCTTTCCTTGCGCCCACCGGCGGAACACTGGTCCTGCTGAAAGCTCCGCCAGCGCTCAGAGAGAAAGTGGATGTATGGGGAAATGCTGGTGACGCCCTGTCGCTGATGAAGAGAATCAAGGAACAATTCGATCCGCGTGGAATTCTGAATCGTGGGCGATTCCTTGGAGGCATCTGATGCAGCACATTGTTCCGGTCGAAGCGCTTGAAAAGCAGAGCACAGCCAGTGCCTACGATTCGCATCATCCACCGGAAATGGCATTGATCGATCAATGCGTGCACTGTGGCTTCTGCCTTCCGGCTTGTCCGACCTATCTGCTCTGGAACGAGGAGATGGATTCTCCGCGCGGACGCGTCTACCTGATGAAGATGGGCGCAGAAGGCGGAGTCGCGCCAATGGACGCCAGGTTCGTCAGCCACTTCGACCAATGCCTTGGTTGCGTGGCTTGCGTGACCGCTTGCCCCTCCGGCGTACAGTACGGAAAATTGATCGAAGCAACGCGTGCGCAGATCGAGCGGAATTATCGGCGGCCATTCTTGGACCGGCTCTTTCGCACGCTGATCTTCAGCGTGTTCCCTCATCCGAGGCGTTTACGATGGCTGACGATTCCGCTCTGGTTCTACCAGAGATCAGGTCTGCGCTGGCTTCTCCGCAAGAGCGGAATGTTGCGCCTGCTTCCTGTACGTCTTCGCTCAATGGAATCGCTTCTGCCTGAGATTCGTCTTCGCTCAGTGTTTGCGCCTACACCGCACGGAATGATGCCAATGGGAAAAGCGCGTCTGCGCGTGGGAGTGCTGTTGGGTTGTGTGCAGCGCGTCTTCTTCGGTGGCGTGAATGCGGCAACCATTCGTGTCCTCGGCGCTCTCGGCTGCGAAGTCATCGTTCCGCCGGAACAAGAGTGCTGCGGCGCGCTGATGGCTCACGCGGGTCGCGAGCCGGAGGCATTGAGCGCCGCACGCCGCATGATCGAAGTATTCGAGCGCGCTCAGGTTGAGGTGATCGCCATAAACTCGGCTGGCTGCGGCTCGAACATGAAGGAGTATGCCCATCTGCTCCGGGATGATCCGGAGTTCTCAGACCGCGCGAAAGCTTTTGCCGCCAAATGCCGCGATATCAGCGAACTGATTGTCGAGCTCGGGGTGGAACAAACACTCAATCCAATCCCAATGAAGATTGCCTACCACGACGCATGCCATTTGCAACACGCACAAGGCATTCGCATACAACCGAGAAAACTGTTGCTTTCCATCCCCGGACTTGAGTTGATCGAATTGCCGGAGGCTGCCATCTGTTGCGGTTCCGCAGGCGTGTTCAACCTTCTTGAGCCTGAGACAGCACGCCAGCTTGCCGATCGCAAAGCTCAGAACGTCATCAACTCAGGAGCACAGGCGCTCGTATCAGCCAATCCAGGATGCCTTCTGCATATAGCTAGCGGACTCCAGAGAGCTGGCCACCCGCTCCCTGTCTTCCATATTGTCGAGATCTTGGACGCCGCGCTTGGCTTGTCTGACTCAGACAGAGTAGACGCAGTTAGCCAGGCAGCGGCTTCCCTTGTGTCTCCAGGCTGAAAGGAATCAACAGCAGTCCGAGGCCAAATGCGATTGCCGTAAGGGCAACAGGCTTTCCCAAAGTTCCCATATTGTGAACCAGCGCGCCGAGCGCGAAATTCACTCCCGCTCCGATGAAGCGGCCAAAGGAAGTGGCAAACGCAAAGGCCGTAGCGCGCACCGAAGTGGCATACTGCTCTGGCAGCCACAGACTGAACATCGTAAAGTTCCCGCCGAAGAACCCCAGAAGAAACAACGTGGCCATAAACGGACGCAGCCCGTGAGCCAGATAGAAGGCCCATCCGAAGCTGAGAAGAATACTCAGACCCATTCCCGCAAAGTAGAACACTAGCGTGCGTTTGCGTCCGAATCGCTCCGCGATGGGTGGCAGGGCCAGGCAGCCGAGGATGGTGCCAATCGACAACAGGCCCGTACCAAAGGAGGCCAATTGTACTGCGCGCGGCAGCGTCGCGCCCCCCTTTCGTGCAAGGGTGATGATCGCAGTCGGTTCGTAGACGGCGGCGGCCCACAGGCCGATGATCGCCACCGTCAGTAGTCCCGTGTTCACCAGCGTGCGGCGCCGATACTTGCTCGCGAATATCTCCTTCAAGGGCGAGCGGCGGCGGATCGGTTCCACCTTTGCGGAGCGTTGCCAGCGCTCAGGTTCCTTGACGCGCACCAAGATCATCAGCGAGAGCACGACCGGAGTTAAGCCGCACAGGAACATGGCGCGCCAGCCGAAGTGCGCTCCCACGGTGTAGTTCAGCGCGGCAGCCAGGAAGAATCCCGCATAGTATCCCGTCTGCAGATATCCCGCGCCCATTTTGCGCCGGTCCTCGGGCCATGCTTCCGCCACGTAGGTTCCCGCAAGCGCCCACTCGCCGCCGATTCCCATGCCGGCCAGCAGACGGAAAATGGCGAGTTGCCATACGTTCTGTGACAGGGCTGCGGCACCGGTGAAGACCGCGAACATCATGATGGTGGCGGCGAGGACGCGGGTGCGTCCGAAGCGGTCCGCGATGGGTCCCCAGATGAACGACAAGCCCCATCCGATGAGGAACAGGCCGAAGAGGGTCGAGCCCACAAGAGCCACATTGGCCGGAGCGTTCGACATCCCCGACTTCGGCAGCAGTTCGGTGAGAGCCGGACTGAGGACGAGAGCGTAGATGACGGAGTCCATGCCATCCAACGTCCAACCTGTCCAAGCAGCCCAGAATCCTGTGATCTGGTCGCGCGTGAGTTTGGTTGGACGTTGCGGAAAAGTTAGAGGAACTGCGCGCTCGGCCACGAGAACTCCTTTGGCTCGCTGAAAACTTGCGACAGAGATGCGCGTGAGATTCACGGAGATGCATCGCGAGAGGTTGAGCTTTGGACAGGGTTATTCAGGGTCTCCGATGCATTCGTTGAAGAGTGCCTGGTCTTTGCCGACCCTGATGATGCGAGCGTCGTCTTCCCACGGACGCGAGCTAAGATTACGAACGTTGGAGCTGGCGAGCTGGAGAGAGTAGAGCAGGAGTCCGGCGCGTTTGGAGTCGATTCGGCGGTCTAGAATGGCCTGCATGATCTCCTGAATGGTGAGCTGAATTGCGTTGGCGTCTTCGAGGAGCGGAAGCGTGAGTCCGGTGTTTCCTTCCATGTTGATCTTGCCGCCGATGTGGTCATTGCGGCGGTCGCGGACACGAGCTTTGTGGTGCCAATAACAGAATCTGGAGTCGCGCAACGGAATGGCATCGCAGACTTGACCGTTGGTGAGAACGTGATCGCATTGTCGTTTTTTAGTTGGCATAAAATGGAAAACCGCGCACGCGGCGCGGTGATTCCCTTCCCCCTCTATATTTGGCTGTAAAAATTTGAATGGAAAGCGTTTTGGAGGTTTCAAAATTTCAAGGTTTCAGGGTTTCAAAGTTGAAACCTTGGACCGAGGCGCTTGTGATTGGAACTTCTCTCCTATTTCCAGAATAGCAAATTTGGAGGGTGAAACCCTCAGTTGACAATAATCTATATGTGCCTTGGAATCAAGTGATTGGGAGGAATGTGAAAGAAAAAACGCTTGACAAGATGTGGGGTGGAGCAGTTTTTGGAGAAAAAATGCGGGTTTCCGGGTGCGCGAGGGTGAAATTTGGGGCCGTTTGGGGGATGTTACTTTTATCAGTTGGTTACTAGGTTACGAGCAAAAAGTTACTTGGTGGGCAATAGTTGAGGGAAGATTTCCATGATTGTCCCATGAGTAACCCCAAGGGCAACTACATGGTCAACCACCCCGCTCGAGCCAAAGAATGGATTGAATCGCCGACGCGGATGAAGCCTGGGTCAGTGCTCTGGGTCGTATGCTGCCTTCTTGATGCCGAAGGCGAGAACAGGACACCCACCGGACGCTCGGTTATTCAGCTTGGGAATCAGTTTGCCCATGTGTGTCGTCGACTGCCCGAACGACGAGCCGCGTCCAAGTTCGTGGGCTCTTACTTGGTGAATCGCCATTCTGCGAGTGGTTTGCGTACGTCTTCCATGTCGGGAAGTAAGTTACGTCTGCTTGATTGCCCCATGAAGCCCAACCCTCGCGTTGCCCACGCGCAAAAAGTTCAAGGTATGGACCACTGCTGCAACCTTCTATGACGGGGTACTGCTCATCGGGCTTACGCGAGTGCTCGCGCTTCCTGCTGCTGATGTAGTTCACTTGGGTGCGTCCCGGCGCAAGGGTGCGGGCGTTCTTTCCCCGCACGCCGAATAGGATTAATTCCGTCACATTCCGGAAGTAGAACCCCACTCCGCGACCGTCGGAGCCGCCGTCTTTTCGGATTTTGTGCCAAACTATATTTCCTTTGTAGTGAAAACCCCACGCCTGCATGACTGAAAGGCCCTCTGGAAACAGCGCATTGGGGCACCAAAGATACAAGTGCGCCGTGTCAGCAGAGACCATTGACACAGGCAATGTCTTAATGTCTTCAAGAGTCATAGTTCCGTATCTGGCGAGGCGCTTATGCTCAGGTGCGACCTTACCGGTCCTATTCTGAAACTGCCAAGGAGGGTCCGCTAGGATGGTTCCGAACTTGTGTCCGTGTGCGAAGGCCAAGAGGTTCTCGGCAGCAGAAAGTGGTGGCAACTTTGGGGTCATTCTCTGAAACTTCCTTTGTGGAGCTTGTCAACATACTCACCTTAACTCTAAAAGTTTCCCACGAAAAGAAAATTGACTCTTGAGGCTCGCGACCCGGCCTCTACCTACATCCGTTTCTGAATCTGTACCTACACCTGTTCCAGTTTCGCCGTGAAGTGGCGGAGGAATGGAGGTTCGTAGGTGAGGCGGAGGCCGCGGATTTGGGTGCGGTTCTGCCAGACCGAGGTGATGACCTCGATGACGTAGTCGATGTGGCTCTGGGTGTAGGTGCGGCGAGGGATGGCGAGGCGGACGAGGTCCATTTTGGCGACCTTGCCGAACATGAGGGCTCCGATTTCTACGGAGCGGATGCCGCCTTCGAGATAGAGTTCGGCGGCGAGAGCTACGCCGGGAAACTGATCCAAAGGGATGTGAGGGACGAAGCCGCGGGCGTCAAGGTAGATGGCGTGGCCTCCGGGCGGCATGACGAGGGGGATTCCCTGCTGGGCGAGGTGGTTTCCGAGGTAGGCGGTGGAGGCGATGCGGTAACGCAGGTAGTCTTCGTCACAGGCCTCCTGCAGGCCGACGGCGATGGCTTCGAGATCGCGTCCGGCGAGGCCTCCGTAGGTGGGGTAGCCTTCGGTGAGGATGAGCAGGTCTTTTTCCTGCTGGGCAAGAATGTCATTGTTGGTGCAGAGGAATCCGCCGATGTTGGCCATGCCGTCTTTCTTGGCGCTCATGGTGCAGCCGTCGCCGAGAGAGAACATCTGCTGGGCGATCTGTTTGGGCGTTTTGTCTTCAAAGCCGGGCTCGCGGAGCTTGATGAAGTAGGAGTTTTCAGCGAAGCGGCAAGCGTCAAAGTAAAGCGGGATGTTGTGGGCGTGGCAGAGCTCGCTGACCTGGCGGGCGTTTTCCATGGAGACGGGCTGGCCTCCGCCGGAGTTGTTGGTGATGGTGAGCATGACAAGCGGAATGCGCTTGGGGCCGATGCGCTGGATGGTTTCGGCGAGGGCGGCGACATCCATGTTGCCTTTGAATGGATGGATGAGTGCGGGCTGCTTGCCTTCAGCGATGACGAGGTCGAGGGCTTCGGCTCCGGTGGCTTCGACGTTGGCGCGAGTGGTATCGAAGTGAGTGTTGTTGGGGACAACGTCTCCGGGCTTGAGGATGGTGGAGAAGAGGATGCGCTCGGCGGCGCGTCCCTGGTGAGTGGGGATGACGTGCTTGTAGCCGAAGATGCTCTGCACGGAGTCTCGGAAACGGATGTAGCTGCGGCTTCCGGCGTAACTTTCATCGCCTTCCATGATGGCTCCCCACTGGTAGGAGGACATGGCTCCGGTGCCGGAGTCGGTGAGGAGATCGATGAGGACGTTATCGGCGGGCACGAGAAAGAGATTGTAGTGGGCGTCCTTGAGGAAACGCTCGCGGTCAGCACGCTGCGTCCAGTGGATGGGCTCGACACTCTTGATGCGAAATGGCTCGATGATGGTGCGGATGGGCATGATGGACTCCTTGCAGGTGACTGGACATTGTAGTGCGGCGGAGGGAGTTGCGGATAGGGAAAGGCAGAAGGACCAACAACTGAAATCAAAGGCAAGGTCAACTACCCCACCCTAACCAACAGAAGGTTAGGATGGGGCACCCTGCAGGTTCCGGTTGGCGCGCTAGTCGGCGGGGGCTTCGGCTTTGGCGATGTTCAGTTGCACTTTGCTGTGGTGGCGTCCGTAGAAGAAATAGATGAACAGGCCGATGATGAGCCAGATGATGAGTCGCGCCCAGTTTACCCAGCCGAGTTTGTACATCATGTATCCGTTGAACAAGATGCCCATGATGGGCACGAATGGAACCCATGGAGTGCGGAATGGGCGATGCTGGTCGGGATTTGTATTGCGCAGAATCATGATGGCAATGCAGACGATGACGAAGGCAAGCAGGGTTCCGATGTTCACCATCTTGCCGATGTCATCAATGGGAGTGACGCTGCCGACGATGGCGGCAAGCAATCCGACGAGGATGGTGTTTTTGTAAGGGGTGCGGAACTTCGGGTGGATTGCGCTGAAGAATTTGCTGGGCAGCAAGCCGTCATTGGCCATGGCGTAGAGCACGCGGGTCTGGCCGAGCAACATGACGAGCATGACGCTGGTGAGTCCGGCGAGCGCTCCAGCGGTGATGATGTGGGAAGCCCATCCGAGATTGCGGTCAGAGAATGCTCGCGCGATGGGAGCTTCGATGTTGATCTCGCGCCAGGGAACCATTCCGGTGAGAACGGCAGCGACGGCTATGTAAAGCAAGGTGCAGACGACGAGCGAAGTGATGATGGCGATGGGGAGATCGCGCTGCGGATTCTTGGCCTCTTGCGCGGTGGTGGAGACGGCGTCAAAGCCGATATAGGCGAAGAAGATGTAGGCGGCACCAGCACCGATTCCGGAGAATCCGTAGGGGGCGAACGAGTGCCAGTCCGTTCCCCAGTTGGTGTGATTTACATAACGCATGCCGAGGACGATGACGAAAAGCACGACGGTAACTTTGACGGCTACGATTCCGGCGTTGAAGCGCGCGCTCTCTTTGATTCCGACGACGAGCACGGCGGTGATGAGCAGGGCGATGAGAAAAGCCGGCAGGTTGAATCCGATTTCTACGCCGAAGATTTGAGGTGCATTGAGCACGACGTGAGCACGCTGACTGAGTTCGGCGGAGTCGCTGTGCTTAAGGGCGTCTAGTGCTTGCAGAAAGCCCTGGGTTCCGGGAGCAAGTTCGGGATGAGCGAACCTGGTCATCTCACGGGCAACAATGTCCTGGGCGGCGCGGAGTCCGGTCCAATGGTCATAGGCGAGCCAGAGGGGGATTTCGACTTTGAAGATCCGCATGAACTCGATGAAGTGATTGGACCATCCAGAGGAGACGGTGCTGGCGCCCATGGCGTATTCGAGCGTGAGATCCCATCCGATGATCCAGGCAAACAGCTCGCCAAGAGTTGCGTAGGCGTAGGTGTAGGCGCTGCCGGCGAGAGGAATCATGGCGGCGAATTCGGCGTAGCAAAGTCCTGCGAAGGCACAGCCAAGGCCGGAGAGCACGAAGGACATCATCAGCCCTGGGCCGGCGTAGTGGGCGCCGAGTCCGGACAAGACGAAGATTCCCGCGCCGATGATGGCTCCGACTCCGAGGGCGGTGAGCGACACGGGGCCAAGCTCGCGCTTGAGGCTGTGTTCGTTCTGTTCCGCTGCCTCATTCAGAAGCGCGGCCATTGGTTTTTTTGCCAGCAGATTCGACATTCGCTTTCAGCTCTCCTTTGAAAAGGGGCTTGGACTACGCCACGGCGATTCCGGCTTTTGTCTTGCGTGACCAGAAGAAATAGACCGGGATGCCGAGCAGGACGATGACAAGGCCGGGCCAAGTGTATTGGGGCTTATAGACCAACAAGACTACATCAATGAACAAGGCCATCACAATGTATATGGCAGGCAGCCAGGGATAGCCGATCGCGCGGTACGGTCGCGGCGCATCGGGGCGGGTGCGGCGCAGGACGAAGAGTCCGACGAGGGTGAGCACGTAGAACAGCAGCACGGCAAAAATCGTGTAGTCGAGGAGCTGGCCATAGCTTCCGCTGAGGCAGAGGAAGCTGGCCCAGACGGCCTGGACGAGGAGCGAGAGATGCGGGGTCTTGAAGCGCGGGTGCAGGCGTCCGACGGAGTGAAAGAAGAGACCGTCACGGGCCATGGCGTAGTAGACGCGCGAACCGGCGAGGATGAGTCCATTGTTGCAGCCGAAGGTGGAGACGAGGATGGCCAAGGCCATTAACTTTGCGCCACTCTGACCCATGATCTGCTGCATGACAGCGGTGGCGACACGATCTTCAGAGGCGTACTGGATGCCGCGTCCGACGCTGGTGAGCGAGTTGGGATCTCCCGCGAGGGGCAGCACCATGAGGTAGACGAAATTGACGGCGATGTAGATAAGGATGACAGCGCCGGTTCCGATCGCGAGTGAGAGCGGAAGATTGCGCTGCGGGTTGCGAACCTCTCCGGCGGTGAAGGTGACGTTGTTCCATGCGTCGGCGGAGAAAAGCGAGCCGACCTGGGCGACGGCGATGACGGTGATGGTGGAGACCAGGGCGGTTGCGCCGCTGACTCCGATGGGAATTTTGTGGAGCGCGCCAAGGCCGGCATTGAGCCAGAAGTTTGCGCCGAAGTTTGCGCTGAGCGCCTCAGGAGTGCTGCCCACCCAGAGGCCGAGCGCGATGAGCCCGAGCAGGCCCGCGATTTTGGCGGTGGTGAAGACGACCTGAACGAAGGCTCCGGTTTTGACTCCGAAGATGTTGACGATGGAGAGCAGCAGGATGGTGGAGATGGCAACGAGGTTCTGGGTGTTGAGTCCGACCTCCATGTTGCCGAGCACCATGGGCCCGAGATGAATGGCGGGAACCTTCCAGATATGGACGATCCAGTTGGAAGAAGAGACCGCAGGCAGGAAGACTCCGAGGAACTTGCCGAAGGCGACGGCGACGGCGGCGATGGTGCCGCACTGAATGACGAGGAAGAGCGTCCAGCCGTAGAGGAATCCCCAGAGTGGGCCGAGCGCCTCACGCAGATAGACATACTGGCCGCCAGCCTTGGGCATCATGGCCGCGAGTTCACCGTAGGAAAGCGCGGCGACGACGGTCATGAATCCGGTGACGAGCCAGGCAGCGATGAGCAAGGCGGGCGAATCCACGATGCGGGCAATGTCAGCGGCGACGATGAAGACGCCGGAGCCGATCATGGAGCCCATCACCAAGGTTGTGGCGCTGGTCAGGCCCAGACCCTTGACGAATTCCTGGTCCTGGCCGGGAGGTGACTGCTGTGCGAGTTGGCTCACCGCTCTCCTTGCAACAGAGGTGATTTGTTCGATGCAGTATTCCCGGGAACCGTTTGAATGCGGCGCGTCGCGGTCGCATCCTTGATTCACGGGGTTGAAGAGAACTCTACATCATCAGGCGGAAAAATTCCCTAGCCGATTCGCGGGGGGAGCCGGAAATGTCACCAATGACGGCAACGGCGCTGGCTCCGGCCTTGATAACGGCCTGGGCGTTGGCGCGGGTGATGCCTCCGATGGCGACCAGCGGCAGAGTTTTGCCGGAGGTATCAAGCAGGCGACGAGCCTCGGTAATGCCAGAGAGGCCGACGACGGGATCAGGATTCTGCTTGCTGCTGGTGTTGAAGATGGGGCCGATGGCGAGGTAATCGACTGGCTCTTCGAGGGCTCTGGCGAATTGCTGCGCGTTATGGGTGGAGAGTCCGACGATGCGCTGCGCTCCGACAACAAGGCGCGCGGATTGCGGCGTGAGATCGTCCTGACCGATGTGCACTCCGTCAAAGCCAGCGGCGAGGCAGAGATCGGCGCGGTCATTCATGACGAGGGTGACATTGGGCAGAAGGCGACGAAGTTCTCGGGCATGAGCGAGAAGCCGGCGGACATCGAGGTGCTTGGCGCGATATTGGAGGACGGTGCATCCGGCCTCGGCGAGAGCTACGGCATGAGAGTAAAGGGTAACGGAGGTGCTGAGGGTGTCGGCGTCGAGGATGGGGTAGAGCTGGGGAAGGTTCATGGTATTAAGAGCAGCGCAAAGTCAAAAGACCCACCTCTGCTAACGACGGCGGATATGGGGCACCAGAACAAAAACACCCTCATGGTTGCTTTTTTATGGGCATGAAGCGCTCCATGAACTTGGTGTCGAAGTTTCCGGCAATGAAATCAGGATCGGCTAGAATGCGCTTCTGCAAGGCGATGGAGGTATGGATTCCTTCGACGATGAACATATCGAGGGCGCGGTTCATGCGGGCGAGAGCCTCAGGGCGGTCATTGCCGTAGACGATCAGTTTCGCAATCAGCGAATCATAGTAGGGTGGGACGACGCCATCCTGATATTGCGCGGTATCTACGCGGACGCCATTGCCGCCGGGAGTGTTGAAGACCGTGATCTTGCCGGCGGAGGGCGTGAACTTTTCGGGGTGCTCGGCATTGATGCGGCACTCAATGGAGTGGCCACGCGGAGTGATGGGCTGGTGGATGATGTCTTTGAGTTTGGCTCCGGCAGCGATGAGAATCTGGCTCTTGACGAGGTCTACGCCGGTGACGAATTCGGTGACAGGATGCTCGACCTGAATGCGCGTGTTCATCTCGATAAAGTGCAGGCTGCCATCTTCATCCATGAGAAATTCGACGGTTCCGGCGTTGAAGTAGCCGATCTCTTTCATCGTCTTCTCAAGAATGCGGTTCATCTTTTTGCGCAGATCGGGAGAGACGGCGGGCGAAGGCGATTCTTCTACGAGCTTCTGGTGACGGCGCTGGATGGAGCAATCGCGCTCACCGAGCGAGACCACGTTGCCGTGCTCGTCGGCGAGAATCTGGAACTCGATGTGACGGGGACGCTCGATGAACTTCTCCATGTAGAGATCGCCGTTGCCGAAAGCTGAAGCTGCCTCAGAGTGGGCGGCGCTGAACATGTGGGGGAGTTCTTCGGCTGAGCGAATGACGCGCATACCGCGTCCGCCGCCTCCGGCAGAGGCTTTGACGATGACGGGGAAGCCAACCTTCCTGGCCCACTTCAAGGCCTCGGCTTCGTCGGCGATGATGCCATCAGAGCCGGGAAGAATGGGGACGCCGCAACGCTTCATGGCCTGACGGGCTTTGTCTTTCTCGCCCATCATGCGAATGACCTCGGAGGGCGGTCCGATGAACTTGAGGCCGGAGCTTTCACAGACATGGGCGAAGTTGGCGTTCTCGCTAAGGAGTCCGTAGCCGGGATGAATGGCGTCAACGTTGGAGATTTCCGCGGCGCTGATGATGGCGGGGATGTTGAGGTAGCTCTCTCCAGCACGCGCGGGGCCGATGCAGAGAGCTTCATCGGCAAAACGGACGTGCAGCGAGTTGCGATCTGGTTCGCTATAGACGGCTACGGCCTTGATGCCGAGCTCTTTGCAGGCACAGATGACGCGGAGAGCGATTTCGCCGCGATTGGCAATGAGAATCTTCTTGAACATACTTGGCTCCCGCTGGGCAAGGCCAGCGTGCGGCATGGACGCGCCCGGCGTGTGCGTGTTTGCTGGCGGACAAGTGCTTCCGCAGGAAATAAAAGGCCGACTACCCCACTCGAGCCAAAAGAAGGCTTGAGTGGGCCACCTCGTGATGGGCCACCCATCGCTTAAGTAATACGAATCTTGAACAGTGGCTGGCCGTATTCGACCGGCTGCCCGTTGGAAACCAGGACTTTTACAATCTCGCCGGCGGTCTCCGATTCAATCTCATTCATCAGCTTCATGGCCTCAACGATGCAGAGAACCTGTCCGATGGCGACCTTATCACCCTGCTTGACGAATGCAGGTGAGCCGGGCGACGACGATTCGTAGAAGGTGCCGACAATGGGCGACTTGATGATGTCAAAGCCTTCTTCGCTGGCAGGTGCGGCGGTTGCAATTGCAGGCGCTGGCGCGGCGGTTGAGGGCGGCGCAGCGGGAGGCGCGTAAGAGACAACGGCTGGCGCAGCAGAGGCCGCAGCGGTCTGTCCGCGCTTGATGCGAATTTTGACGTCACCGCGTTCCAGTTCGAATTCGGCTATATCTTTTTCGACGAGAAACTCGACAAGCTCTTTGATTTCCTTCTGATTCATTGGCCGCCAGGAGCGTTGCGCAATGGGCAACGCAGCTTTGGATTTATCACCGGATTTGGTGCCTTTTCATCTGTGCTGCGATGTGACGTTTCAGTTCAGTTCGATCAAGCCTTTACCTACTGGGGTCAGTACTTCATATCCAGTTTCGGTGACCAGGAGCATGTCTTCAATGCGGATGCCGCACTTGCCGGGCAGATATACTCCGGGCTCAATGGTGATGACCATACCCGGCTGTAAAACCGCCTGACTGTTTGCTGCCACGCGCGGAGACTCGTGAATTTCAAGGCCCACGCCGTGTCCGGTTGAATGGGTGAAAAAGCGGTCGAGTTTGGCGCGCTTCAACTCCTGACGCGCCGCCCGGTCCACCTCCCCAGTGGTAGCTCCGGGACGCACCGCACTGATGGCCGAGAGTTGCGCCTCAAGGACGGCAGTGTAGAGTTTCCGGGCCGCCGCCGGAGCCTTGGCAAGATGCACGGTACGGGTCATGTCACTGCAGTATCCATCAAGCACAACTCCGTAGTCTAACACTACGAAAGCCGCGGAAGGCAGCAGTGCGGCAGAAGCCACTCCGTGAGGCAGGGCTGAACGAGAACCGGAGGCGACAATGGTCTCAAAGGACATGGCTTGCGCTCCGGCCTTGCGGGCCGAGAAAGCAAGGCGCGCAGCTACCGTGGATTCGGCAACGCCGGGGCGGAGGGACTTCAACAAAGACGGGAAAAGACGCGAGGAGAGCTGGACGGCGCGGCGAATGCACTGGATCTCTTCAGAATCCTTGATGATGCGGAGAGTTTCCACGATGCCGGAGTGCGGAATGAGCTTGACGGATTTTCCGAGGGCTTGCTGAAGGGCTTGCAACTGGGCGACGGTGAGGTAGTCGGATTCGATGGCTACGCGCTTGAGGCGGAGTTTGAGACAGGCGGCTGCGGCGGCGGCCATCACCCCATTCTTTGCGATGACGATTCGTGTGCCCTGAACCTCTCCGGCAGCCTGGCTGGTATAGCGGCCATCGGTGAAGAAGACGGGGCGCGGAGCGGTGAGGAAAATTCCTGAGCTGCCGGTGAATCCGCAGAGATAACGCACGTTGGGAAGATGCGTGACCATGAGTGCATCTACCTTGAGGCGCTCCAGCTTCCGGCGAAGTTTCTGCTGCCGAACCTTGTAGTCCATATCCATGATTGTAAATGGAAGCAGGGGTTGTGGATTGCAACGGATGGGCGAGGTCAAGAACCCCACATTCGCCAACTGCGGCAGATATGGGGCACCAGACGGTCTCTTGTATGTGGAGCGGGTTAGGTCTGAATGATCTTCGGGGTGATGAAGAAGATCAATTCATCGGTTTCGGTGGAGACTGAGCGCTGCTTGAATAAGTTCCCCAACCACGGAATGCTTCCCAACACAGGCGTCTGCGATGTACTGACGCTGTTGGTGGTCTGGATGACGCCACCGATGACGACAGTGCCACCGTCCGTGACCAGGACCTGGGTGGTGGCCTGCTGGGTGCTCAACTCGAAGTTGCCGTTGGCAAGAGGAGAGCCGGTAACCTGGGTGTTTTCGACGTCAACGGTTAGGAAGATTGTATTGTCGGCGGTGATCTGCGGAGTGACCGAGAGGCGGAGCACGGCGTCAACGTAGGAGACGCTGGAATTGGAGTTCCCCGTACCCGAAGTGTAGACGGGAATCTTGAGTCCCTGCTTGACCTCAGCTTTGACGTTGCTCTGTGTGACAATGCGTGGCCGGGAGAGAACCTTGGCAAGACTGTGGGTTTCAGCGGCAGTGAGAACAGCTTCAATGCCGTAGGACGACGTGATGCTGCTAAGGGAGATTCCGCTGGTTGCACCTGGCGCGCTAAAGGACGTGAATAGGGGCACGGTATTGGTGGTGGTGGTTGTGGTGCCGGTCGTCGTGCTGGTTGTGCCGTTGGGATTGGAACCACCGATGGTGGTGGTGCCATTGCCCCAGTTGAATCCGAGTTGGACGCCAAGATCGCGGCTGAAAGAACGGCTGGCGGAGACTACGCGGACCTCAATTTCGACTTCCTGACTCTTGCGGTCAAGCTGCGAAATCAAGCGATCCAGGTTTGGAATCACGCTTGGAATATCAGAGATGATGAGCGCGTTGGTGCGTTCGTCGGAGATCACGTCTCCCCGGGCGGTGAGGAATTTCTTGACTGTGGGAACGACGTCCCTAGACTTGGCATAGCTGAGGAAACGGGTAATGGTCTGGCGATCAACGGCCAGGGCGACGGCCTCCGATTGAGCGCGGCTGTCCACCGCCTCTTTGCGCAAGGTGTCAGTGGCAGCGATGCGCAGGACGTTGCCCTGCAATTCACGGTCGAGAGAGTTGTTCTTGAGAACGATGTCGAGCGCCTGATCCCAGGGCACGTCATCGAGCACAAGGGTGACGCTGCCATGGACGCTGGGATCGAGGACGATGTTCAATCCGCTGATTTCGTGGATGAGGCGGAAGAAATCCTTGAGGTCGACATCCTTGAGGTTCACCGAGATCGGCTCCCCAGTGTACTTGGGAGCTTTTGGAGCACGGGAGCCACCAGGCAGTTCGCCTGGAGACACCAGTTGGGCTATCTGAATTCGCTGATCTTTCTGGGGCGAGGACGCCATGGTTCCGGCAGCCTGACCGGCCCGGACTGCGGGATCGGAGAGATCTCGATCATGTGCGTCACTGCGAGAGATTGAGGATTCCTGCGGTAGAGACTGAGCAGATGTGCTGCTCACGGACTCATGAACGCTCTGCACAGGACTGGTGGGCGCTGCAGTGGATGGAGCTGGAGATTCCACAGGCGGCTGAGACTTGAAAGGAGCATTCGCGGAAAGCTTGTAAGAAGGCTTCTCTGCGGGCGTGACTGGAGTCATTGAGCTCGGAGTTGCAGCTACCGTCGAAGGCGTGGAAACGGGCGCCGGAGCGGAAACCACAGCAGGAGCCGACGCTGGAGAGGCGGCGATGGGTTGCGGCTTGGCGGAAGCATCGACGGAAAGCTTGTAAGGCGTCTCAAATGTGGCAGGCGGTTTGGCGCTTCCGGTAGCGGACGCTGGGGTGCTGCCGGTGGCGGACGCTGGGGTGGAAGCAGGCGTTACCGAGGCCACGATTGGAGCCGGAAGTGGCTTGACAGGAAGCGGCTGAACCGCGGCGACTTCGCTCTTGATGCGCAGGGTTACTCTACCGACCGAGTTAAGCACTTCATAGCTGCGCGGACCGGCGAGATCGACGACGATGCGAGTAATGGGCGGCGCGGCCTGGAAGCGGCCAACGCGGACGTGAAGCACATCGTTGCTTTGCACCGCAAAGTTCTTGACGGAGGAGCGCACGACGGCATTATTAAAATCGAGCACGAGACGATCGGGGTGGGTGAGCACGAACAGCTGGGCTGCGTTGGGGCCTTCCACCACGACATCGACGGCTCCGTTGCCACGGTGCGCGCTGACGCTGCTGATCACGGTAGGGATGGCCGAGGTGGCGGGCGCGACTTTCGGTGTTATGGAAGTCGTAGCCTGATTGGCGACCGACGCCGCCGGCTTGGAAGGCGCGGGCTGGCTGGCGACCGATGGCGCTGACCTGGAGGACGCTGGCTGAGTGACGGCCGGAGCCGCGGGCGGCGTAGAAGGACTTTTTGCAACCGGCTGCGCGTAGGCGGGAAGCGGGTTTGTGCTCTTGTCCGGGGAGGCAGGGATTGGGGATCCGGCAGAGGGTGGCGCTGGAGCCTGCACCGCTGTTGCATTGGAAGCGGTGGTGCTCAACAGAATCTGCAGCCCATCGCTTTTGTCAGCGACGACGAGGCCGACGCCATCACCGATTACGAGCTCGATACGCGTGACATCGCTGCCGGAGGCGCTGGTGTAGCTGGACAGCTTGAAGCTCTTCAAGACGGAGGAGTTCAAGGTCGCCGCGCGCGGCACGTTGGCATCCGGCGTGACACCGGTGAGGTCGACGAGCACGAGGTGGTCGTCTGGCCTATATTCCTTATGGGCAAACGAACCCGTGGTAAGCAGGTTAATCGCCGCCGCATTTTGGCTCGACGTGACCTGCAAGGAGTTCAGTTGTGAAGCCGCCGTTGCCGTTCCGGCGCAAAACAGCGCCATGAGTGCTACCGTCAGCAGTCGCTTGACCCTCATCGTAACTCTCCCCGCGTTGCCCGTTGCCGGGTTCCGCGCGTCCATCTCTGTCACTTGCTGTCCAGTTTCCTGGCTTCTTGCCATTACGAATGCACACCTGAAATTTTGCGGGTGACTTCACGAGTCACCGTTTTACCTGCATCGTCCACATAGCGTTCCCGTAACACGATTGAATCCCTGGTGATCCGGGTTACCGCGCCATTGGCCAGCGGATCGTTTTCACGAAGGAAATATGTATGGTCGCCATTGACGACCACAGCGATGAATCCACTGGGGGCGCGAACCACGCCATGCAAACTTACATCACCGACCTCAAGGCACTGCTTGCCGCTGCCCGCACAGGGGATTGAAGAACGGGAACGTTCCACCACCGGGCTGACGAAGGGATCGCGCTGGACTTTGCCGCGCGGCTTACGATTTGCACCGACGGTGGCTGGCCCGCTGCTTCTGTGCCTGGTGCGCGGGATACGGGAATAACTGGATACGGGTTTTGCGGTTTTCCCCGGTGCGACGGTTTGATGCTTTGGCGATGATGCAGGGGGAGGCGCAGGCGCAGCTTTGGGCCGGGCCGCGACCGGAGGATTCGGCGGCTGTTTCTGCAGCATCACTTGTCCCCACGCGGATGCGCCAAGCGCGGATGCGCTCAACCACAATGCGAGAATCACCTTGCTGCTGTTCATTGCCCTCACCTACTTCTTCTTCACCGGGACGGGCGCTGGCCCGGCCTTGGGATTACTGTAAAACGTGGTCAGGATGGCGCTTGCCCCTACGGTTTCCGTGGGCGCCCACTTGTAAGTTTTCTTGGTCGGCACTTTTCCGCCCTTGAGCGAACCCATGGCGAGGTGGCCGACATTCGCAATCCGCTCGAGTTTCTGCAAACGATCAAAGTAGTTCAGAACCGAGTAATATGGGCCGTCCACGTCGATCTCAAACGGAACCTCGACGTAATATTCCTTGGCGGTGGTGTCCTTCGGCGTATAGCGGCGGACCTCGACTCCAGCGGCTACGGCCTCATTGGCGACGAGGGTGATGAAGGCTGGGACTTCTTTTTCCTCGGGCACTACTTTGCGTTGCGCCTCTATTTTGAGTTGCAAGGCCGCAGTCTGGGCAGTGAGCTCCGTGAGTTTACTTGCGTATGGAGTCAACTGGGCGATTTCGGCCTGCTTGCTCTTGAGGGTCAACGCATCCGCCTGATTCGCCTTCTGCAATGGTTCCAGGGAAAAGAAATACGCCCCCGCCGCAAGCAGCAGGATGACCAGCGCCACGATTCCGATTTGAGCCACGTAGGGCATTTCCTTAAAGCTAACCATGACGTTAAACCTTCGTCTTTTCGCAAACCATGCTGAAACTGAATGTCTGAGATTTCTGGTTGTCTTCCTGCACGGTGTCACGGAGTTCGACGTTCTTGTAATAGCCGGAATTCCGCAAATTTGTCATCAGGTTGGCAACATTATTCGGACCCAACGCCAGCCCATCGAGAGAGACGGTTGCGCCATCATCATGCATGCTCAACAGCCAGACGCCTTCGGTCTTGTTCACGGTCTCACTGAGATTGGTGAGCAAAGGCACGGGGCCAACCTGGCCCTGTCGCAGTTGATCGATAATGTCAAAGCGGCGTTTGAATGCGTCGTATTCCTTCTGCCGTTCCAAATAGGCCTGCTTGACCTTGACCATGGAAGCGATGGAGCGATTGGCCGCAGTGAGATCGGACTGCAGCTTTTCATGCGTGTTCTCAAGCCGCATGTGATAAAAGTAAATTCCCGCGGCGGCAACCACCAGAAGCGCCAGTCCGGCGATTAGCGGAGACGGGCCCTCGGTGGTGAGGGTCGGCATGGCGAAAAGACGCCGGCTCTTCCTGCCTTTCTTCGGCTTTGCCGTTCCGAGCAGATTAATCCGGATCATAGTTTTTCAAAGCTCCTGAGGGCCAATCCGACGGCCACTACCAACTGCGCCGAGCATTTCTCGATGAGATCGGCACCCTCTCCGATGGGGGGCACGACCTTGAGAAATGGATTCAGCACATCGATGGGAATTGAAAACTCCTGACGGAGAGCTTCCACCAGTCCTGGCACCTGCGACGATCCGCCGGCAACGTAGATCCGCTCAATGTGCTCTCCTCCCGCGGTAGCACGGAAGAAATCGAAAGTCTTCTGAATTTCAAGCACGATGATTTCGGTGACCTGCTGGAGGATGGGCAGTTTGGCGTCTTCGCTGACGGTTCCAACCTTTTTGCCCAGCTTGAGAGCCTCGGCATCGTCAAAACTAAGATCGAGCTCTTTCTGGAGCGAATCGGTGTACTGGTTTCCTCCGACGCTGACATCGCGGGTGAACAGAGGAATGGATCCGCGCACGATGTTGATGTTCATGACGCTGGCGCCGATGTTGAGCAGCGCGGCCGTGGAGTTTGGAGCGGGATCGTAGTTGTACTCGTAACAGTTCTGGAGCGCGAAAGCGTCAATGTCTACAATGGCGGGCTGGCGTCCGGAGAGCTGGAGCGCGTTGGTGTAGTTGAGAACCTTGTCTTTCTTGACGGCGACCAGAAGCACATCGATGGTTGGACCGGAAAGATTGTCACTGAGAACCTGGTAATCGATATTCACGTCAGACATGTCAAACGGGATGTATTGGGCGGCTTCGTTGCGCACGGCTTCACCCAGCTCCGGTTCATCCATGGTCTGCATGGAAATCTTCTTGACGATCACGGAGTGGCCGCTGACGGAGGTTGCGACCTGCTTGGCTTTGAAAGCATGCTCGGCAAATATCTTGCTGATGGCACTGGCGACACTGCCGCTGTCGACGATCATGGAATCGACCACGATGTCTGAAGCCAGGGGCTCCATGCCAAGGTGACTGACCATGACTTCGCCGCGGCTGCGGTGCAGTTCGACGGCCTTGATGCTGTTGGAGCCAATGTCGAGGCCGACAATCGTTTTCTTAGAGCCGGGAAGACTAAGACCAAACATACGCGGACACCCCTTGTTACCTCACCGCAGCCGTACGCAAGGCACGCGGCTTCTTCTTCAGGACATCTTCGCCGCCGCTGCTTTTGCTTTCCATCCAGCGGTCCAGCAAGGTTTTCTTAAACTTCCACCGGTTCCCCAGTTTGAAAGCGGGGATTTTGTCTTCAGACACGTACTTGTACAAAGTGTCTGGGCTCACGCCGAGATAGCTGGACGCTTGCCGGATGTTCATCACTTCAGGCGAATCGGACATATCGCATTGCCCTTTCAATGCCAGAACGGTCCTGCTTTCGACCGTGAACTCGGGCAGCCCTATGGCCGCCAGCAACTCTGCGCCGTTCCATCAGACCGCGTTCAGGCGCGCTGATGCCTGCGAGGAGAATTCCTTGCTTTCTCGGGGGAATACTACGCGCTGGTTATAGCAGAGTTCAGGGCGGCCAAGTCAACCCAAACTTCCGGCGAAAACCGGAAGATAACGGGCATCCTCGGGCCATTCCGGCACCTTACTGGGCCCAAACCGCGATACTTAGTAGCTACTCTGAACATACACCACAACAGGCTGGGGCAGTAATACAAAGGATGCCAATTTGAACAAGGGGGATTACGAAGGGACGTAGTGCGCTGTAACCAAGGCATTTCGATGGGCGTTACTGCCGGCTAAGCCCAGGTGCAAAAACGTGTATTTCGCATGCAGCGCGCTTGCGTGGACGATTGCATGGGATAGAATGATGTTGTTCTTATTGATTCCCCTGTGTGGCACTTATAAGGCCGGACTCCTTGTCCGGTCTTTTTTGGTGTTGGTGAGAAAACATAGAGCCCGCCATCTCTGGCAGGCTCTATGGGGTGACTGGTCGGGTAGGGCAATGGATGCCCTGCCGGTCGCTGACGCTGGTTAGTAGTTCATGTCGAACTGCTCCTGATGGAGTTGCGCATCGCTCTTGATGAGTACGGGATGGCCGATGAGTTCTTCCATCTCCTGCAGCCACTTTCCGTTGCTGCTCTTCAACTCCTTGGCAACCTCGGGATTGACACGCAGGATGACTTCTTTGCTTTCGACGTGGCGGCGCACCTTGCGCATTTCGACATAGATTTCATTGCAGACGGTTTGCACCGACTTCACGAAGCCCGTGGAATCGCAATATGGGCAGGGCGTGCCGAGGGTGCGCTCAAGCGACTGCTTGACCCGTTTGCGGGTGATCGCCACCAATCCGAAATCATTGAACTGGAGGATCTTCGACGGCGCGCGATCGGCCTTCATCGCCTCTTCAAGCGCCTGCATCACCTTCTGGCGATTCTTGCGCTCGTCCATGTCAATGAAGTCAACGACGATAATGCCGCCGAGGTCACGCAGACGAATCTGGCGGACGATCTCTTTCACGGCGTCACAGTTGGTCTTGACGATGGTGTCTTCCAGACGCGCTGTTTTGCCGACGTACTTGCCGGTGTTGATGTCAATGGCGACGAGCGCTTCGGTCTGGTTGATGACGATGTATCCGCCGCTCTTGAGCCACACCTTGGACTTGAGGCTCTTGTTGATCTCCTCATTGATGCCGAACTGCTCATAGAGCGGCGTGTCTTTGGAGTAGAGCTTGATGCGCCGCACGAGGCTCGGCTGGAAGCGCGAGGCAAAGCGCACGACGCGTTCATACTCGCTTTCGTTATCGACCCAGATCTGCGAGAAGTCACTGGTGACCTGGTCACGCAGAATACGCTCAACAAGATTGAGATCGTGATAGATCAGCGACGGACTCTTGCTGGACTCGGCGCGGGTGCGGATTTCGGTCCACAGGTGCTTGAGGAAGCGGATGTCCGCTCGTAGCTCATCTTCTTTAATGTTGGAAGCTGCGGTGCGCACGATGAAGCCGCCGTGTCCGTTCTCACGCTCGCTGGAGACGATTCGCTTGAGGCGCTGACGCTCTTCTTCACTGCTGATCTTGCGCGATACGCCGATGTGGTTGACGGTCGGCATGTAAACCAGGAAGCGTCCGGGCAGGGCGATGTGGCTGGTGATGCGTGCGCCCTTCTTTCCGATCGGCTCTTTGGCAATCTGTACCAGAATTTCCTGACCTTCTTTCAGCAATTCGCTGATGAGGGGCAGGGCACGCGACTGCTGACGCGGACGCATGCGTCCACCACCACGCTGCGGCGGTACACCGCGACGTGGACGACGGTCACGGCTGCGGTCAAAGCGCGAGGCAGGACGTTCGCGTCCGGCTTCGGGGGCGGCGGCGGCGATTTCAGGCTCTTCGCCTTCGACCGGCTCCTCGCCTTCATCCTCTTCGGCATCGGCGGCGAGCAGCTCGGATTCTTCGAACTCCTCGGCTCCGAAGTCATACTCTTCGTCTTCCAGCTCGCTCTCTTCGCCGCTTTCACGGACGGCGCTGCCAATCTGCGAGCCGTTCGCTTCCTCGACGTCATCGTCTTCGCCTTCTTCGTAGCGGTCGAAGTGCTCGGCAAGGGCAGGCATCTCAGCCTCTTCCTCGTCGAGTTCTTCGTGCTCAACGTTTCCGCCCTCGATGACGAAGCTGCCGTACTGATTTTCTGGAGCTGGAGTTGCAGAGGCAATCGGAACCTCGGCTTCAATGGGCGATGGGGTATCAACGGAATGCGTTTCCGCGACTGGCTCAGGAGCGGGGTGGAAGATCTTGTTGACGCGGTCACGCCAAGAGCGTCGGCCAGGACGACCTTCCGGTTTGGTCTCGGTTCGCTCGTGAGCCTGTTGCTCGGATTCGGCGGGTGCGGCATCGGCTTCGACGTGGGCATCGGGAACTGCCGTCTGATCGCTGGTGAAGGCTGCGTGAACAGGCTCGGCTTCCGCAGGGGTATCAACATGGTGCTGCTCTGGGGCGTGATGCGAGACAGGCTCAGCTTCCGGCGCGACGTGCTCGTGGTCCTGCTGCGCTTGCTCAGTCGCCTGGTGAGAATGTTCGACGGCGGGAGCGTCTTCGGAGACTACCTCTGCCGGTAATTCGTCCTCCTGGAATTCGTCCTCGTCTTCGCCCACGTCTTCTGCCACGTGACGCTGGGTCAGCGAGGGCAAAGCGCTTACGCCGGAATAGCTGGCGCTGGCGAGAGGTTCGTCGGGACTTGCCTCAGGCGCGGCGGGAGCGACTGGCTCCGTGGCAGCGGGGACTTGTTCGACGGGAGCGGCAACATCGAGAGCGGCTTCTTCATGATGCGCGGCGGTTTCAGTGGCGAAAATCGGCTCATCGGCGGGTTCAACCGCACTGGAGACCACATCTTCGACGTGTGGCACGGTCGGCAAAGCGGTCGGCTCTACGCCGCGATACTTGGAGATGGATTCGCCGGGCAGGACGATAGGAGTGTAGTTCTGCGGCAGCGGAGTGCTTTCATACTCGCGCGGTTCGCGCGGCTCATGGGAATCGCGATCACCACGGTCACGGCCACCACGGCCACGATCACGGTCGCGGCTGCCAGGACGTCCCCGTCCCCCGCGGTCGCGGTCTCCGCGATCACGGCCACGGCTGTAACCACGGTCGGAATCTTCACTGCTTCCGCTTTCAGCCGCAGGAGCAGCGGCAGGAGCTTCGCCTTCGCCGCGATTGTACTTTGAGATGGACTCGCCGGGCAGCAGCATGGGCGTAAAGGATGCTGCGGGCGCTGCGGACTTTCCTTCCGCGGCGGGCGCATCGGCCTCAGCTTCGGGTTCAAACTCGGGCGCGACCTCATCGGCGTCGGCATTGCGGGCGAGGCCGTGAACTACGAGACCACGAGGCTCAAAGCCACGCAGTTCGCGCTTTCTTGGTTCGCGGGAGCCAGGCTCACGGGAATTGGGGTCGCGGGAAAACGAGCCACGCTGAGCGGCGGCTTGCGGCTGGGGCTCATCCTCTAACTCCTCGACTTGTCCCTGCGTGGGCGGCTGAGCCTCAACATCCGCGGAGTTCTCCGCAGTAGTGGGCTGTGCGTCTGCTGGACGGTCGCCATTGACGCGCTCGCGTCCACCCCGGCGTCCGCGACGACGGCGACGGCCACGCCAGCGAGGGGCACCGGCAGCATCTTTTCCATCAGAGGGTGCGGCATCGCCTTCGGCGACGGGCTCTTCGTCAGCTTCTTCGGGGTCTTCTTCTTCCGGCAGGAGCTGCGGCTCGGCGATGATCAGACCGTTGGCGCTGGCCAGGGTCGATCCAGTCACTTTCACATCGGCAAATTCGCCGTCTTCATCTTCGTCCTGGAGTTCCAGAAAATCGGAGACATACAGAAACGCGTCGCGCTCAAGTCCTATGTCAACGAACGCGGATTGCATGCCGGGCAGCACGCGAGTGACGCGCCCTTTGTAAATGGAGCCAGCCAGCGTGTATTCGTTCTCACGCTCGAATTGTATTTCGGCAAGCTGATCGTCTTCGACCAGCGCCACCTTGGTTTCATGCGGCGTGGTTGAAACGTAGAGTTCCTTGTTCATGTTCGCTCCCGGCCTGCTCGCAATGGGCAGGCTGATGTTTGCCGGAAGCACGAAGGCTGGTTAGTCAGTATTGAAGATCAATGCACCGAGCCGCGCTGGGTGACCGACGGCCACGGCGCGGAGCGAAGTTCGCCCACTCAATAAATTCGAGAGGATCATGCTGCAGGTTCCGCCGTGGCGCATTGCGCCATTCAGGGCTCCGGCTGCGTTTGATGTGAACCTATGCACCGATTCGGTACTCCCCGGATGTTTTTCACCCGGTCCGGTTACGCTGCGTCTGGGGTTTTGTGGCCACTTCTCTCCGCATTCCGTAAGGCGATTGCTGGAATGCTGGATGGGGCCGTTCCCTGCCCTTGCCCGCTGCGCACTTCTTCAATCCTGACCGGCCCGAACGCCTTCCTGACCGGCTTTGCCCTCCCATCGAGGGCTTCATCTCGTGTAAGCGGCCTGAGAAAATCTCTGGCCGAAAGCCCCGGCGATCACCGCCGAAGACCCATTTGCTCCACCTTCTTGCGGCGGCTCTCCTGGGATTTTGCAAAAATTGTATTCCGCGAGCTTCGATTGGAATCGAGAGCTTTCACGGACGCAGTGGAGAACTACCGTGGTTCCGGATCTCCGTGCGATTTACTACATACGCGTCATCCTAATTCACGAACCGGCGCATGCGGACGTTCATCACAATCCCCAAGGCCAGGAACGTAAACAGAATGGACGATCCCCCGTAACTCATCAATGGAAGCGGAATCCCCGTCACGGGCATAAATCCGACGACCATTCCCACGTTTATCAGAACGTGGAATGCCAGCACCGCGACCACTCCCATAATCAGGAAGACTCCGGCGCGGTCCGGCGCCGTTTGCGCGTCATGGATCAGACGCATCAACACCCCAAAGTATAGCAGCATTACCACTAAAGCGCCGACGAAACCGTGCTCTTCGCTCCAGGCGGCGAAGATGAAATCCGTATGGGGGACGGGAAGGAACTGTCCCTGGGTCTGAGTTCCCTTGGCGACACCCTTGCCCCAGACGCCTCCGGAGCCGACGGCGACCATGGACTGAATGACCTGGTATCCCGAGCCGCGGGAATCAGCTTCGGGAGCGACGAAGGTAGAAAGCCGCTCCTTCTGATAAGGCTTGAGGCCCCATTTCCACATGGCGGGCATGAGCACGGCGGCAACCACGATCAGGATCATCGCGTGCTTCGGCCTCATACCCCCGAGAGCCAGGGCCATGATGGCTATTGGAACATACGTAAGCGCCGTGCCGAGGTCAGGCTGCTTGAGCACCAGCAGCATGGGGAAAAGCACGACAAGACCAGCCTTCACGAGCTCACGGAAAGGCAGATCGTTTTCCCTGTACTCGGCAAAATACTTGGCCATGGTCAGAATCAGAATGAGCTTGACCCACTCCGACGGCTGGAAGTGGAAGAGGCGGAAATCGATCCAGCGCCTTGCGCCCAAATATTTCTTACCGAAGAGCAGCACGGAGACCAGCGAGATGAGACTGAATCCGTATAGCCATGGCACGAATTCCAGAAGCGCCTGGTAGTTGATGAGGCTGACCAGAAACATCAGGCACACACCGGTCAAGATCCAGTAAATCTGCTTGACGTGCATCCCTTCGAACTTGGTGTGCAGTGTCGCCGAATAGATTTCCGAGACGCCGAGCAGGCAGATGATGATGACAAAGATGAGCAACACCCAGTCAAAGTCTCGGAAGCGCACATAGCGGCTCAATGTATACCTCCTGCGCGCCACAGGGGCTCAGGGAGTGCGGCAACCACGGGGGGAAGATCGCGCCATGTTGTTTCTTTCTTCTTGAGCGGCTGCGGCAAGGAATTCGGCACAACACTCCGCGCAAAGGACTCCATTCCCGGCGCGGCGATGGCGCGGTGGAACTTGTGTTCCGGGGCGTTTACGCTGAAGCGGGCCGCCTGCAGGCGAGCAGAGTCCGCGCCGCCATCGGTCCACAGCCCGGTGACGATGGTGGGCTTGGCGGCAGGAGCGGGTGCGGGCGGCGGAGCTTCTTCGGGCTCATTCTGCCCAGGAGCGGGATTGTCCGTGGGAGGCTTGATGTGCTCCACGGGCTTATGATTTTTCTTGTCTTCAAAAGCCTTGATGACCTGGGTAGCCAGGCGTCCGGCCAACTTGCCGTGCTCGCCGCCTTCGAAGAGAACGCAGACGATGATGTCTGGGTCGCGGCGCGGCGTGAATCCGACAAACCATCCGTTATCTTTATGGGCGTTGGCGTCTTTGCTGGACATCCTTGCCTTCAAGGTGTTGGAAACTGTCTGCGCCGATCCGGTTTTGCCCGCGATATCGAGGCCCGCGATGTGCGCGCTGGGCGCTGTACCCTCGGGCAGCAGCACACGGCCCATGGCGTCAGTGATGGTCTCCCACCCGGCTGGGTCGATGGTGATGTCTTTGGTCTCTTCGTACTTCAACGCAGCGCGATAGGTTTCGGGAACCTTGTCAGGAAAGACAACGTGAGGGCGCACCATGTGACCGCCCATCGAGATAGCGCTGATGGCGCGCATCAACTGAATGGGAGTTGTGGCGACGGCTCCCTGCCCGATGCCAACCGAGATGGTCTCTCCGGCGAACCACTTCTGACGGAAGTTTTTCAGCTTCCACTCTTCGCTGGGCATCACTCCACTGACCTCCTGCGGAAGATCGATGCCTGTCTTCTGCCCGAGTCCGAGGAGGGTGGCGTACTTTGCGATGCGCTCAATGCCGAGCCGCTCGGCGAGTGTGTAGAAAAACACGTCGCAGGATTGATAGATGCCCTTGGTCAGATCCACTCCGCCGTGTCCGCCCTTTAGCCAGCAGCCGAAGCGGCGTCCGTAGAACTCTCCTCCGCCGTTGCAGTTGATGTGCAGCGTCTGCGCAATGCCTTCCTGCCAACCGGCAACGCTCATGATGATTTTGAACGTGGAACCCGGAGCGAGTTGCGCCTGAATGGCTTTGTTGAGAAGCGGCTTGCCGGGATCGGTGAGCAGATTGTTCCACTCTTTCGAGGTGATGCGCACGGCGAAGGCATTGGGATCGAAGGTGGGACGGCTGACCATGGCGAGGATTTCGCCGGTCTTGGGGTCCATGGCAATGATGGCTCCGGGCTTGTCTCCGAGCGCTTCTTCGGCGGCGATCTGCAAATCGAGATCGATGGTCAACTGCAATGGCTTGCCGGGAACCGCCGGAGTGTCACTAAGCTCGCCGACCTCTTTTCCCTTGCTGTTGACAAGCACACGCCGCGATCCATTCTTGCCCATGAGCATGTCATTGTATTCGGCTTCGACGCCGCTCTGACCGACCACGTCGCCGGAGCTGTAGAGCTCGAAACGCGGGTTGTTAAGCATGTCTTCACTGACTTCGCCGACGTATCCGATGAGGTGCGCCATGAATCCGTTCTTGGGATAGAGACGGCGATGCACGGTGATCGTGTCCAGCTCCGGAAACTCATTGCGGTGCGATTCGATGAAGGCAAGTTCATCAGGCGTGATGTCAAACTTGATAAAGATGGGCTGGTAGCCGGGCATGGAAGAGAGCCGCTTGACACGCGCCTTCAGATCGTTGACATCCAGATGGAGACCGGCGGCGATGGCTTCAAGATTGGCGTCGCTGATTTTCCCCTGCGAGCGCAACAGCAGCGCTGAGAACGATGGATAGTTGTCCACGATGGGACGGCCTTCGCGATCAAGCAGTTTGCCGCGCGGCGCGAGAATCGGGACGTCCTTGATGCGATTCTGCTCAGCCATACTGGAGTAGTAGTCGGTGTGCAGAACCTGGAGCCGCCAGAGTCCGTAGATGAGAAACAGGAAAATGGCCAGTATGATGTACTGCGCCACCGCTAGACGAATTAGAGGAACTTTTTCTTCGCGACCAAACATGAATGCAACGATGACAAACCGAAGGTTTGCTAATCCCTGATCTTAAAACGATTGAGCAGCGCGAACAAAAAGACCGCCATCACTGAGTTGGCAACCGCTGCTCCGGCCTCATGGCCTAGATTGAAGTGAACCTGCTGTCCCATGAGCGCGCGCTCAATTGCCACGAAGACAGCCAGGTGAACTGCATAGAAAAAGAACGTAAGCAGGAATCGGGAACCGGGGTTTTCGACATCGATGCGAATTCCGATGGACGACGCGCCGTAGCCTACCAAGGTCTTGGCGATTCCGAAGACGCCGAAAGGTGTGTGCGTCAGGCAGTCCTGCAGAAGACCGATGGCTGCGCCCGTGAGCATTCCGCTGACCTGGCTGCGGCGCGATACGGCGAAAAAGATAGTGAGCAATAATCCGAAATCGAAGATGCGGAAGAAGGGCATTCGCACAGGAAGAAACGCCTGCAAGCCCACCAACAGGAACGGCAGTCCTATGGAGATGGGCCAGGAGAAGCGGTAAACCTCTACCTGCTCGCGCGAAGTGTAGCTGAGATCCATGGCTCTCATTGCGGGCGCGTCCCTTCTGCGGGCTTGGCCGGTTTCGGCTTGGCCGGTGTGTTTTGCGACGAAGCGTTTTGAGCTGATGATTTCTGTGCGGCGTTGGCTGCCGGAGCGGGCTGAGCGTGAGTGGACGCCTGCGTACCCTGCGGCTTTTGCGGTGTTGACGGCGTCTGCAGCTTCGTTGTCGACGGCGTTGCTGGCGGCGGCGTTGTTTGCGGCTGCGCAGTGGGCGACGTTGCTTGCGCCGGAGGCGCTTGCGGCGGCATTTGAGGCACACCGGGGAGATGCTGGGCAAGAATGTCAGAGGCTCGGATTGGGCCGAGGCCGGCAACGTCTGGCTCGCGCGCCTTCTGCGAGGTAATCACCAACACTTCTTCCAGGCGGTCGAGATCGACCGCGGTTTTGACCTGGATGTTGAGGAACAGGTTGCGTCCCATGCTGGCCTGAGCCACGGTTCCGATGGGCAAGCCGCGCGGGAAGACGCGGTCTCCACCGCTGGTGACGAGGGCTTCTCCGGGCTGCACGCTTTCGTCTCCCATGATGTAGTTGAGGGTGACCTGACCGGTCGGCGTGCCCTTGACGATTCCCTGCAGGCGCGATGTGGCCAGGGTTGCGCCAACACCGCTGGTGGGATCGTTGATCAACAATACCTGCGAAATATGGTCTCCATAAACGGTGAGGATTTTGCCGACCACTCCATCCGAGGTGATTACGGGCATATCCACCTTGATTCCGTCTCTTGCGCCCTTATCGAGATAAAGGAGGCGAGAGGTTTCCGTGCCGCTGGTTCCAATCACCTGCGCGGCGACGGTGGAATCGATCCACTGTTCTTTGAATCCGAGCAGGAGCTGAATGCGGCGTGCCTGCCGGGCGTCTTCCTGTTCGCGCTGACGTTCGAGACGCATTTGCACGGCTTCTGCCTTAAGACGCTGATTTTCACTGCGAACATTGCGCAGGTCGAGATAGCCGGCCCAGGCTGCGCGCGTGCTCTCGCCGGCGTAAATAAGTAGACGCTCAAAAGGGGCCAGCGTGTTCACGGCCACAAGCCGGATGACGCGCACCGGCCCCTCCGCCGTCTGGCGCTTCACCTGCACGGCGAGCGCGAGAAGCTGGGCCAAGAGCACCACCGCCAGGATCACCGTGTTCTTGTGCCGCTCGAAAAAATTCATCTCTTCAGAAATTCAGTTTGATCAAAGGTATGGCCGCATACGCCGCTTCGTAGAATGAGAACTGCGCAACAGGGCCACGGCACTCCCTGCAAGAGCGAGGCCGGAGCAACGCTCCGGCCGAGGATGCAATTACTCGATGCTGATCTTGCGCAGCAGTTTGAAGTCACTGAGCATTTTTCCCGTGCCCAGCACCACGCTGGCCAACGGGTCATCGGCGATTGAAACCGGCAGGCCGGTCTCTTCGCGAATGCGCTTGTCAAGGTTCTTTAGCAATGCGCCGCCGCCCGTGAGCACGATGCCGCGATCACTGATGTCAGCACTCAACTCGGGAGGAGTGCGCTCCAAGGCAACGCGAATCGCGTTCATGATGGTGCCGACGCACTCGCTGAGCGCCTCGCGGATTTCGCTGTCATCAATGGTGATGGTCTTGGGCACGCCCTCGATGAGATTGCGGCCCTTGATTTCCATGGTCAGCGGTTTTTCCAACGGATAGCCGGAGCCTATTTCAATCTTGATCTGCTCGGCCGTGCGCTCGCCGATGAGCAGGTTGTACTTGCGCTTGAGATAGTTCATTACGGCTTCGTCCATTTGATTGCCAGCCATGCGAACCGAGCGTGAGTAGACGATGCCGCTGAGCGAGATCACGGCGATATCCGTGGTACCGCCACCGATATCGACAACCATGTTGCCGCTAGGCTCGGTGATGGGCAGTCCGGCGCCGATGGCCGCTACCATGGCCTGCTCAACGAGATGCACTTCGCTGGCTTTGGCGCGATAGGCCGAGTCCATGACAGCGCGCTTTTCCACCTGCGTAATCTCGCTGGGAACGCCGATGACGATGCGCGGATGGACGAGCATCTTGCGGTTGTGCGCCTTCTGGATGAAGTAGTTCAACATCTTTTCCGTGATCTTGAAATCGGCGATCACGCCATCCTTCATCGGCTTGATGGCGACGATGTTGCCGGGCGTACGGCCAAGCATCTCCTTGGCCTCTTTGCCGACCGCTTCCACTTCGTTTGTGTTCTTGTTGATTGCGACAATCGAGGGCTCGTTGACAACGATGCCTTTGCCTTTTGCATAGACAAGCGTGTTCGCCGTGCCCAGGTCAATTGCAAGGTCGCTTGAGAACATGCTGAACAACGAGCGCAAATTCCCGAAACGCGAACCAGTGTGGAAGCCATTATTTGACATCTTGTATGCTGTCTCTCTTTTACGTACGAAAAGAATCAGGCCCTGGCAAAACCGCCAAGCTGCAGGCGACTACCCTTCCCGTCCCGGAAAAATCGGTATCAGATCTTCTCTCAGAATAATACGGGTAGGGCGGTTCGTTACCAATGCGTTAAGAGCACTAGCCGGGACTCATCCCTTATCTTACTACTCCGGACGGCCTGAGAAGGGCGGTGACTGAAAATTGACAATGCAATGACTGAGCGGAACCAGCAACTTACGCAAGCAAAGGCCGCCACAGGTATGCGGAAGAGCCTTAGTTGTGCGAGAATCCCCGGCCTGTCGGGCCCGGAAAGTTCGCGTGGAGGCGGAAAAGGTTACAGTTGCTCATGGAAGAGGTGTTGCCTTACCCGTAGGCGAAGGAGACGTTGCAGACGAAGTACTCACAGGTCCCATGGAAGGACATTCGAAGACTGCGAAATCTCCTCGCGCATCACTATTTCGGAATTGATCTCGACATCATCTGGCAAACTGCATCGCAGGATCTGCAACCGCTTCAAATGCAGATCGCTGACATACTCAAAGCTGAATTTCCCGACACCATCGAACCTGCGTAGCCCGTACCCCTTGCCACCGCACCTTGCCCGCGACTACGATATCGGGTCGCTGGTTTGTTTCGCGCATTCTGTGGCTATGACGACGCAAGGGCGAACTTCCACCTCATTCTTCTGGAGATCGATTTCAATGGCTATCACCGCTTCCGAAATAAAAACCTTCAGCAATTTCATTGATGGGAAATGGGTTCCGGCCAGCTCCGGCAATACCTGCGAAAATCGCAATCCCGCGGACACACGCGACCTGGTGGGGGTCTTTCAACGTTCCGGGGCCGCTGAAGTGAACCTCGCGGTAGAGGCTGCGCAGGCCGCATTCAAGAAATGGAGCGGCACGCCCGCTCCGCGCCGCGCCGAGATCATCATGAAGGCGGCAACCATCCTGGAGCGGCAGAAGGAAGCGTTCAGCCACGACATGACCCGCGAAATGGGAAAGGTCATCAAGGAGACACGCGGCGATACGCAGGAAGCCATTGACTGCGGCCACTTCTTCGCCGGCGAAGGACGACGCATGTATGGGCTGACCACGCCGAGCGAATTGCCCAACAAATTTGCCATGTGTACGCGCAATCCGGTGGGCGTAGTGGGGATGATCTGCCCGTGGAATTTCCCCATGGCGATTCCTTCGTGGAAGCTATTCCCTGCCCTGGTGGCGGGAAACACTTGCGTCATCAAACCAGCGGAAGACACACCACTTTCGGTGTTCAACTTTGTCTCGGCCCTCACCGAGGCGGGAGTTCCAGCAGGGGTGGTAAACATCGTCACCGGACATGGCTCGGAGGTGGGTGGGCCGCTGATGGAGCATCCACTGGTGCGGGCCATCTCTTTCACCGGATCGAGCGAGGTGGGACGCATCATTGGCGAGAGCTGCGCACGGACATTCAAGCGGTGCTCGCTGGAGCTGGGCGGCAAGAATCCGATGATCGTGCTCGACGACGCGAATCTTGAACTGGCGCTGGAAGGCGCACTGTGGGGAGCCTTTGGCACCGCCGGACAGCGCTGCACGGCCACCAGCCGCATCATTCTGCAAAATGGCGTGTACCAGCGCTTCATTGACGAACTGGTGCGCAGGGCGAAACTGCTGAAGCTTGGCAATGGTCTGGACGAGAGCGTGGACGTTGGTCCGGTGGTGAGCCGGGCACAGATGGAAACCGTGCAGCGCTACATCGAGATTGGCAAGAGCGAGGGCGCGCGACTGGCTACGGGCGGAAATCGCGTTGAGCACGGCGAGTACGCGCACGGCTTCTTCCTTGAACCCACGGTCTTTGCGGATGTGGATCCGAAGATGCGCATTGCGCAGGAGGAGATTTTCGGCCCGGTCGTGTCATGCATCGCCTGCGATTCATTGGAACACGGAATTGAGATTGCCAACGATGTGAAATACGGGCTCTCTTCGTCGCTCTACACCAAGGACGTGAACCGCGCCTTTGCCGCGATCCGCGACCTGGATGCGGGGATCACCTACATCAACGCTCCCACCATTGGCGCCGAGGTTCATCTGCCTTTTGGCGGGGTGAAGCAGACAGGCAACGGTCACCGCGAAGGGGGAGTTGGCGCATTCGACTTTTACACCGAGTGGAAGGCCGTGTACGTGGATTATTCCGACCGTTTGCAGAAGGCTCAGATCGACCGTCCGGAATAAGGTTTGCTGGAATGTTTACACGGAGGCGCGGGTTGAATCCCGCGCCTTTTTACATGGCCGGACAGGCAAGAGCTTTGGAGAGCTTGCGCTAAACAGCATCATAGGATTGAATACAAACAGAGCCTCTATTCCATGACCACTCACTTGACGTATGAAATTGCGCCAGCCACTCGCATGGCCAACGTAAGCTATGCCATCCGCGACCTCGCCGTTGTTGCCGATCAGGTTGCGCGCCAGGGCCACAAGATTGTTTACCTCAACATCGGAGACCCCTGCACCTACGACTTCGCAACACCTCCGCACATGATTGAAGCCGCTACCAAGGCAATGCGCGATGGGTTTAACGGCTATGGCGACTCGCTGGGCGAGCGCTCGGCAGTCAGCGCCATTCGGGCGCGCGCCGAGGCCAACGGATTTCAAAATATTCGAGGCGTGATGGTGGGCTTCGGCTCCGGCGAGGTAATCGACCACTGCCTTACCGCGCTGCTGAATCCGGGAGACAACGTGCTTACGCCTTGCCCGGACTATCCTCTCTACGGAGCGGTGCTGGGCAAGCTGGGAGCCGAGCCGAACCCGTATTTCTTGAGCGAAGAAAACGGCTGGCAGCCGGACCTGGAAGATATTGCCGCGCGCATTAATCCGCGCACCAAGGCGATTCTGCTGATCAATCCCAACAATCCCACGGGCGCAATCTACTCGCGCGAGACGCTGGAAGGGATAGCAGAGCTGGCACGCAAGAACAGCCTGCTGATTCTGGCCGACGAGATCTATGACCACCTGATCATTGACGACGATTGCGAGCACATCTCGATTGCGGCGCTTGCGCCCGACGTTCCGGTGATCACGTTTAACGGATTGTCAAAGGCATACCTGGTTCCAGGCTGGCGCATCGGCTGGGCCGTTGCTACCGGGCCAGCGGAATCGCTGGGCGATTATCTTGAAGCGGTGTACAAACTGCTGCGCGCACGGCTGTCAGCTCCTCATCCGTTTATGCATGCGATTGCACCCGCATTGCAGGGGCCGCAAGATCACCTCGTTGAGGTTCGGGCCAAGCTTCGCCGCCGCCGCGATATTACGGTGGAGTGGGCCGCTCGCACGCCGCGGGTTTCTCTGCAGGTTCCCAAGGGCGCCTTTTACGCATTCCCTAAACTCGATATCCCAGAAGACGACAAGAAATTTGTGACCGAGCTGGTTCAGCAACAGCACGTGCTCTGCGTCCACGGCTCCGGCTTTGGACAGCGGCCAGGGACGCACCATATGCGGATCGTCTTTCTGCCGCCGGAATACCTGCTGCAGTTGGCCTATGGCAAAATCACGGAGTTCATTGCGCAACGGTACAAGGACTAGCGGCAAAGACTGACTCTGGAATTGAAAGCTCCCGTCCGCTGGGCGGCCGCCCGGGCCGCTGGCTGACGGGAGAGTTGTTTCTGGGGACCCACGCTGCGTCTTCCGCTGCAATCCGTCAAAACCGCAGGATTTTCAGCTCCCATTCGCTGGGAGCCAGTGCTGCCTGGGTCAGAAAAGTGAATTGCGACATCCCACATGATTCTCTGTAAGCTATTGCAATTACTTGACATAGATGGCTAGTTCGCATCGCCATAAGGGTAATTAAATCAATTGATAGCGATTTAACCGTGATTTCACCATCCCAATCACCAGCAGGCCTATCATAAGAAGTGATATGAGCGAAATTATGATCAAGCAGTATTTGTTTGCCAGCGACTTCGACCAGACCTTGAGCTTTGATGACTCAGGCCTGGTTCTTACTGAATTGCTGGGCATCCCGGTTGAAGAGTTCAAGGAAAAAGCCGCAGGGATGACGCAGCTCAACCTGGTGCAACAGGGGGCGGAGCTCGCCTACCTGCTATTACACGATCCGGCATTCAGTTCGCGGGTCCGTCGCGAGCACCTGATTGAAACCGGCAAGCGCATTCCGCTGAAAGAAAATATTGAGCTTCTCTACCGCACCTTGCGCGATGGGATTCCGGGCTATGAGTTCGATTTTTACGTTTTGTCGGCTGCGCCCGTAGAGATTGTGCAATCTGCACTGGAAGGCATTGTTCCTGCCGACCACATTTTCGGTACGGAATTC
>Ga0302320_10001359_pt1 | contig 58737 bp, 44 predicted proteins | sample Bog_T0_3_FD_202130 | JGI IMG/M metagenome (GOLD analysis project Ga0302320, IMG submission 202130) | Peat permafrost microbial communities from Stordalen Mire near Abisko, Sweden - Bog_T0_3 | ecosystem: Environmental > Terrestrial > Soil > Wetlands > Peat | place: Sweden: Abisko, Stordalen Mire... | reverse complement strand
GCGTTCTCCGGCGTGGGGATGATTTCCGCCTCGCCATAAACGCTGCCGGTGGAGCTGAACGCGATGCCCTTGATGCCGTTGGTGCGCATTGCCTCCAGCACGTTGAACGTGGCGACGGCATTCTGCTGAAAATCCTTGCCCGGATGCTCCAAGCCGAACCGCACGTCTGCGTTGGCGGCGAGGTGAAAAACAAAATCGCACCCGGCCATCGCCGCGGTGAGCGCGGAAGAATCAAGGCAATCGCCCCGGATCAATTTGAACTTCGGGTTCTTGAGCGCGCCTTCGAGAAATTCATTCTGGCCGGTGGAAAAATTGTCGTAGCCAGCAACTGATTTGCCGTCCCGCAACAACCGGTCAACAAGATTGCTGCCGATGAAGCCCGCCGCGCCTGTGACAAAGACTTTATCCATGATTGAGCGCGCAGTATAACTGGGGTGGGCCGCGTTCGCCAGCGTTTTTGGGAACAGGAGGCATAGTTAGTTTATTATCCCGCCCTCATCCTAACCTTCTCCCCCGGGGAGAAGGAACAGCCATTGCGCGTTTCTGGCTTTACGGATGAATGTCCGGCCAATCCCGTCGTGCGAATTTTAAAGTGGCTGGCAGACGATTCTCCTTCTCCTTGGGGAGAAGGCCGGGATGAGGGAGGTCGTGAAACAATTCCCATCAGCCAGCCCCATATTTTTCCAGTGGACATCCCGCTCGCCAGCCTTTTTGAAAACACTTCCGCATATCGCCCGGCAAGAAAAGTCGCATCTTCGCCAAATTCCGATTGGCGGCATTTCTGAAATTCCAATTGAATCCGCCGCTGTTGACCGCGCTTGTCCGCACGGTCAGCGTTAACAAGACGACAAAAAGCAAAATAGAAAATGGCCACACCGCTCCGCTTCGACATGATTCTCCTCAACGGGCAACCACTGCGCTGGGATACGTCCGGCGCTCGCTGGGACGGCACCGTGGAGGAAGTGATGGCGGCGATTGGCCAACAGAACAACAACACAACCATGAGCAAAAACTTGATAAGCGCGGCGCTTGCCGCCCAAGCCTTAACGAACATCACTACAGCCGCTGCGACCATTCGCACGAACCTGCCGTTCCTCCTCAACCTCACGCCCGAACAGCGCAAAAGCCTGCCGAGCATCACCGAGGCCAGCCAGGGCATCGTCCTCGCCACCATCAATTTCGTGGCGCAACATCCCGAGGCACTACCGGCCACATTCAACGTCACCGAATTCAACAAAGACGCCGCGCTCCTCGCGCCGCTCCAACAAGTCGCCTCACTCATCGCCACGCTCAACACCGACACCGACGATACCCTCCGCGCATTGCATGGCGATCTTTATTCCGAATTTCTCGACGTTTACGCCCTTGCCAAGGCCGGCAACCGCAACGGCGCGTATGACGACTACCTCAACTCCGTCAAAGGCCGATTCGCCAAAGGCCCGAGCGCGGCTACAAAGGCAGCCAAAGCGGCGGCCAAGGCGGCGAAAACCCCGTAAAACCCCTAAAAACGGGTGATTTGGAACGCTGGACACCTGCCAAACCGGATGGAAGGGGTGAAAAACCCCTTTCATTCGGTTTTTTACCACTCCGGAGCGGTAAATCAGCACTCCAATGCGGTTTTCCAGTGCTCCAGTGCGGTTTTTCAGCCCTCCGATGCGGTTTTTTACTGCTCTGACTCGGTAAATTACCCCTCTCATTCGGCTTTCCAGCGCTCCGACCCGGTGATTTACCCCTCCCATTCGGTTTTTCACCACTCCGGAGCGGTTAATTATCGCTCCCGACCTGAACCGGACACATTGGGAACACCGATTTTTCCAGTTGAAACCCCGCTGGGACAGTAATAAGGTCAAAGCCGTGAACCAAGATAGGCTGCACTTACAAAAGGATAGGCTACAAACCGAGCCGTCCATTATTTGTTAGGCCACACTACGCGCATGAACATTGGCGACATACCGACTAAAGTGCTGCTGTTGTTGCTTTTTGTTGTCATCGCTCTGGCGGCCACGCTCGCGGTTGCTTTCATGCGGTTTTTTTATCGGGTTTCGGGACACGAGCGGGTTTACAAGAATGGGATAGTGATGACCGAAGGCGGGATTGAGTATTTGGGTTTTCCATTCACCGGCACACGGAAGAAGACATTCGATGAGATAGATTCGGTTGAGCTTAGTCCATATTTCAAGGTTGCCATTTCGGCTTTGTGTTTTCGTTATGGCTTGAACACGAATCGAGTCCCACCAAATTTCTTTGGGGATATTTTGGTTATTGGTTTCAAGCATCCGAATCCGTTCAGATACTTATTTTTCTGTGCGCCGAAAGATGCGACAGATATTTATGAGCAGATCAAGAGTCAGATTGGACATGAGAGCCGTGTGGCCTCCTAAGGAGATAGGCGCTACATAAGGAGATGCAGATGCTTATGAAGCCCAATCTTCTTGTGTCATTGCCCCGCCGCAGAGGCGGTTGGTGTGCTAATATGAGGATAGGCTGCACCGTTCTTGCCAGACGGGGAGGAATCAAGCTTTGGCAACAAACTTCGCCGCACCGTTGTCCTTCGCGCGCTGTTCGAACCAGTCTTGGTTGATGGGCTGATAGAAGGTGCATTCCAGGCAGGTGTGCGGGCGTTGGCTTTAAAAGCCTGCTTCATGGAGTAGTTGCTCGGCGCGTTGTGCGTGGCGAATGTCGCGGACACTCTTCTTGTCATCCCAGCCCTGTTTCCACGGCTTGCACAAACCGGAGGCGCTGGCTTTTTGCGCGCTTTGATCCGGCGTTGTGTCAATTTCGTTTTCATCAATCCGGAATTTCCACCCGCACAAACTCGTTTGGCCGGATTTTGTCCAGTGCGGCTTGCACCAGCGGCGCTTGCTTTTTCAATGTCGGCCAGTGGTTGGTGGACAAAAGCAGGACGGCTATTTTCCGGCCTTTGAGGTTTTGCTGATATTGCAAATTGCGGTCGCTGGTGAGAAACAAAGCAAATTCCGGCTCGGCCAGCGCGAGAAGCCTTCCGTTTTTGAAACCGCCCCAGCCCTTTTGTTGCGCGGTGGCGAAAGTGTGGCCGGTTAGCAGACGCACCAGTTTCAACGGCACGCACTCGTCCACAAGCACTTTCACCGACGGGCCTTTTCGAGGGTCAATTGCTGCGCGCCCATGAGCACGGCCACCGCCGCCTCGCGGGTCACGGTCGGAAAGTTTTCCAGAAATTCGTCCAGCGAGCAGTCGCTTTCCAGATGCTCGAACAGCGACGCCACCGGAACGCGCGTGCCGCGAAACACCGGATCGCCGCCGAGGATTTCCCGGTCAGTCACGATGTAATCGCTCAACGCGGCGGGTTTGGTCTGGTTCGCGGTTGTTTTCATCCGACAATTCAAAATGCGTTCAATGAATAAAATTTGCAAGCCGCGTTCTCACGACTTCACACCGGCTTCATTCGCCCGTTCCTCGAACCAGCCTCGGTTGATGGGCTGGTAGAAAGTGCATTCCAGGCAGGTGTGCGGCCGTTTGCCCTCGTAAAAGCCCTTGATGATGCCCCACGCCTCGTCGCCCTTGGAAATCTCGTCAAGCGTCCGGTCCTTGATGTTGCCCACCACGAGGTCGTCGTTGTCGTTGGTGGTCAGGCGGCAGCCGCAGAGACGCACCCGTCCGTCGTGGCGCACGGCGAAGTTGAAGAGGTTCTTGCACGGCACGTTCAGCATCGGCGGCAAGACGCGCAGGCGCATGGAACCGCTCATGTCCTCGGGCTTGATGGTCCCGCCCCAGTTGTCGAAGTCCACGGTGTAATTCACGCGGACGCGCTCGGACAGATAGGGCTGGATGTTTTTCTTGAAATCGGGCGAGCGGATGATCTGGCTGGGCTTCTCGTGGTTGCGGAACCGGACGACGATGCGCGCGGGCTCGCCCTTGGAGCGGTTGTATTCCATCAGATTGCGGATGCCGGACATGGCCTCGTCGTAGTGGTTCACGCCGTAGATTTTTTCGTAGACAGCCTTGTTCGCGCCCTGCGTGCTGATGAACACCGCCGCGATGCCGAGGTCAATCAGCTTTTTGTAGGTGTCGTTTTTGTTGATGAGGATGGCGTTGGTGGTCAGGTAAACGTCCTTAAGGCCGGCCTTCACGGCGTAATCCACCTTCTGCAAAATGCCGGGGTCCACGAGCGGATCGCCGACGACGGGCGTGAGGTCGAGGCTCTGGCCGCCGAGCGCCGCCCATTCGTCCACGGCCTTCTTGAAGACCTCGAACGACATGACGCCGGTCTGGAGGGTCTTGTTGGCGACGACTTTCGGGTAGGCGCAGAAGGTGCATTTGGCGTTGCAGATGTTCGTCACGCCGGTCACGAGATAGCTGGTCGGCACGAGCTGGCGGTATTTGAAAAGTTCCTCCGGCGTGATGTGGTTTTTGGAAAATCGGTTGTATTGCCGGGCGCGGAAGAAATTCTGGACGTAATAAGCGCTCCAGTAAACGAAATCAGCCGCCACGCCGTTCGTGTGAACGAAGTGGTAGATGCGCCAGCCGATTTTGCGGGCCAAACCTTTCATGCAGTCAATGTGACATTGGAAGGCTACTTCAACAACCGGCGTGGCGCAATGTCGGGCATGAACGGCGCGGGGCGGCCTTCATTTCGGCGTGAGCAGCGTGTGCGTGGCGTCGAGGGGCTTGATGTTCCAGCGGTCGAGCGCGGTCGGAACTTCGCGATGCCATTCCACCAGCAGCTTGAGTCCCGTCAGCGAAGGGGACTTGATGACTTCATATTCGCCACCCTCGATGTCGAGCTTAACGACGCCGGGCCGGCCGAATTTTTTAAGGGCCTCCTCCACGGAAAGCGTGGCGGCCATCGGACCGGTGTTGGGCAGGGAAAAGTTGGGGTCAATGGAGCATTGCATCGGCTTTCCGTCCAGCGTGAGCGCGCATGGAACAATCGTCACGTTGGCGCAGCCCTTCATTTTGTAGGCGAGGTAATAAAGAAGGTTGAGGTTCGGTTCAAAGGCAAAGACCTTGTGGCGGCGGGCGACTTCATACGTGATGTTGCCGACATTCGAGCCAACGTCCCAGACCGGCCCGTCCCAATCGGTGTCCACCAGACAACGGGTGACGACGGGCTCAAAACCGTGCGGATGGATGCGCCTGGCCACGCGTGGATGATGGATCAACCGGCTGAACCGGCAGCGTTTGACCTCGAACGTGGCAAAGGCGAGCAGTTTTCCAAACATAAATAGAGCGCAGATTACTAACGCCCCGGCAACAGGCTGGCAAGCGCGGATTTTGGTTTGCCGCGCCGACGGCGGGTTGTTTTGGCTTGCGGTTGCGATGAGGTTGAACCAAACATTTCATGAAATGTATCAAGCCATCAACGCCTGCCGGATTTGCGAGTCACCGGAACTGGACTCTGTTCTGCATCTGGGCGACCAATGTTATACCGGAATCTTTCCGAGGGATCCAAACGAGCCACTCGCGAGCGCGCCATTGGAGATCATGAAGTGCGCCCGGTGCGGCCTTGTCCAGCTACATCACAATTTTGAGCCGTCCATGCTTTACGGGCCGACTTACGGCTACCGCTCTGACCTGAATAAATCCATGGTCGAGCATTTGCGCGCGAAAGCCGCGCACCTGCAAAAGATTAGGCCACTGCAAGCCGGCGACATCATGCTGGACATCGGCAGCAATGACGGCACGTCCCTCGGATTTTATCCGGCAGACGTGACGCGCGCCGGCTTCGATCCGTCGGCGGAAAAATTCAGGAAGTATTACCCGCCCGGCGTGCAACTCGTGGTGGATTTCTTCAATGCCAAAACCTTCCAACAGCGGTTTGGCTCGAAGAAGGCGAAAATCATCAGCTCCATTGCAATGTTTTACGACCTGCCATCGCCGCCCGCGTTCGTCGAGCAGGTCCGCGACGTGCTGGCGCCGGACGGCATCTGGCATCTGGAGCAAAGCTACCTGCCTCTCATGCTCAAGGTGAACGCCTACGACACCATCTGCCACGAGCACCTGGAGTATTATGCGCTGAAGCAGATCAAATGGCTGACCGACAAATTCGGGCTGAAAATCCTCGACGTACAACTCAACTACATCAACGGCGGCAGTTTCGCCGTGACCGTCGCGCATAAAGATTCCGCCTTTCCCGAAGCGACAGCGACGATTGAAAAATTCCTGCGCGAGGAACGCGAACTGGGATTGGACGGTGGTGCGGTTTTTGAACAATTCAAACAGCGCGTCCACAAGCACCGCGAGGAACTTCCGGCCAAGCTTTTGGAAATTCAGCGCGACGGCAAGCTCGCGCTCGGTTATGGCGCATCCACCAAGGGCAACGTCGTCCTGCAATTCTGCAATATCACGCCGAAATTACTCCCGGCGATTCTTGAGGTGAATGCGGACAAATTCGGCTGCCACACGCCCGGCACGAAAATTCCAATCATCTCCGAAACCGAAGGTCATGCGCGCAACCCGGATTTTCTGATGGTATTGCCATGGCATTTCAAGGCCAACGTGATGCAACGCGAGGCCGCCTATCTCAAACGCGGCGGGAAGCTCCTGTTCCCGCTGCCGGAAATCCACATTGTCTGACGTGAAAACATCACTGGTGATCGGCGCAGGCGGACAGGACGGAACCTTTCTGACCGAGTTGCTGGCGCAACGCGGCGACAAAGTCGTTTGCGTGAGCCGCGGTAAAATCTGGAGCGCGCCCGCTGAAAATTGGGAGGCGTTGGACATCCTGAAACTGGAACAGGTTTTACGGCTGATACAAAAGACACAACCCGAGGAATGTTATTATCTCCCTGCATTTCACCATTCGGCGGAAGATGCGAGTTTATCTTCCGGCGACCCGCAATTGTTCGAGCGCAGTTATGCGGTTCATGTCCGCGGCTTGATTCATTTTCTACACGCCATCGCACAAACGTCAAAACATACGCGGCTGTTTTACGCTGCGTCGTCACACGTTTTCGGTTCGCCTTCCGCCCAACCCCAGAATGAATCCACACCGCTAAATCCGGAGAATGTCTATGGCATCACGAAAACAATGGCGATTCATTGCTGCCGTCATTTCCGCAGTGAACTCGGCGTGTTTGCCTCCGCCGGAATTCTTTACAACCACGAATCCCATCTGCGACCGGCCAAATTTCTCTCGCAGAAAATTGTGCGCGGAGCGCTGGCATTTCAGCGGGACAAAACCAAAAAACTGGCACTGGGTGATCTGAACGCCGTCGTGGATTGGGGCTACGCGGGCGATTACGCCGAGGCCATGACGCGCATTCTCGGCCATGCGACGCCGGAGGACTTTGTCGTGGCCACCGGCGAGCCGCACACCGTCAGGGATTTTCTGCAAATCGCCTGCGAAATCACCGGCGTGGACTGGCGCGAGTGCGCCATCACCGATTCCACACTGTTGAAAAAGAAACCTGCCATCCTCGTCGGGGACAGCGGCAAGTTGCGACATCTCACAGGCTGGCAGCCACACGTTTCATTCCGGGAGATGATAGGAATCATGATCAAGGCGGCGCGTCTGGAAAATGAATCCAGCCCCGGCAAAACCTGAACTGGTTATGGGTCCGAAAATCAATTTGTCCGAGTGTCTCTGGCTGCAAGGCGAAGTGGCGCGGTTTCAGTTGTTTCTTCCGATCACCAAAGGCCTGGAGGCGCGGGGTGTCAAACCTCACATTCTGCCGGCCAAGTCAGACCGCGACGGCTGGCGCGCTCTCAAGGAACTTCTTTGGAAAACGGATCAACATGTCATGTTGCACGGCCTGCGCGCCGATGAGCTGCCGCAACTTTATCCACTTTTCAAGGAGCGCCGGAATTATTCCGTGTTATTGGTGGATTGGTGGACGAGTCCATTTTGGCTCACCCGAAACGCGGAGTATGTCCTCTTTCATCTTTATGGCGGCATTGCCGCACGAACGAAAGGCGCGCGGTTTTGCGACGACTGGAAACCGCCACTGTTCGCATGGCCTGAACGGCTCGTGCCGTATGAATTCGCCGGTGCCGCGCTACGTCCGGCGGCGCTGCTGGCGCAGCCCTTTCTCGACCGGCACAACGAAAAATTGCGCGCAGCAGACGTGATTCGGCCCGAGCGTCTCATTTATTTCCCAATTCCTGTCAGTGCTGAAGATTTGCCGTTCCGCGACGAAAAGCCGGAATTCGATTTTTGCAACACCGGGGCATCGTGCGGTTTCTGGGTGATTCGCGACCCCTACGCGGCGGCAAAATACAATTTTGTGAATCTGTATTCCGATCGGAAGCGGTTGTTTGACCTCATTTTGGAACTCGAAGGCCAGCCCTATAGAATTTTTGATCGCCGCCGGTTTCGCAAGCGGCTACCGTGGGAAACCTATTGCGGCTCAATCCGCCGGAGCCGTTTTGCCATCAGCACCGGCGGGATTCATCAGGCTTCCGTGCCAAAATACATTGAATACGCCTGCTTCGGCACGCCGATGATCGGTTCGACACTGCCTTACGAGTTTCCGTGGCTCGATAAATGCCTTTTCCCGATTGATGGCCTGCGCGTGACGCCGGAAGGATTGAAAGATAAACTGAAGGAAGCCTTCGAATTGCAGCCGAAACTGAGGCAAAATTGCCTGGAATTGCGCGAAACGCTGCTGCGGCTGTATGACCCCGTTCGCGTATTTGACATGGCGCAGGATCAGATTGACGGCAAACCAATCCCACCGGGATATTTGCGCGACGCCTAACTTTTGTGGAATTGCCTGGCGTGTAATTCGCGCTCGGCCAGATCGAGGTCGTGCTCGGTCATGATTTTGACCATTTCCTGGAACGAAATTTTAGGTTGCCAGCCGAGCTTCTTCTGCGCCTTCGTCGCGTCGCCTTTCAGAAAGTCAACCTCGCTGGGGCGGGTGTAAAACGCATCGGTCTTCACATAATCGTGCCAGTTGAGTCCGAGCAGACCGAAGCTCGCGTCCAAAAAATCACGCACACTACGCGATTCGCCGGTAGCCACAACGTAATCATCCGGCTTCTCCTGCTGCAGCATCAACCACATCGCCTCGACATAATCTTTCGCATGACCCCAGTCGCGTTTGGCCTCGAGATTCCCAAGATACAGTTCCTTTTGCAGCCCGACCTTGATGCGGCCCGCCGCCAGGGTGATTTTCCGGGTAACGAAGTTTTCACCGCGCCGCTCGCTTTCGTGGTTGAACAAAATCCCGTTACTGCAATGCATCTCGTAGGCCTCGCGATAATTCACCGTGTGCCAGAAGCCTGCAACCTTGGCGATGGCGTAAGGACTGCGCGGATGAAACGGTGTAGTCTCATTTTGCGGCGGCGGAGTTGAACCAAACATCTCCGAGGACGACGCCTGATAATACCTCACTGCTTTGCCCGTCTGCTTTTGATAATCGCGCAAAGCTTCGAGCAGCCGCAGCGTGCCGACATCCGCGACATCTACAGTGTATTCCGGGGTGTCAAAGGAAACACGGACGTGGGATTGCGCGGCGAGATTGTAAATTTCATCCGGTGCAACCCGGGTGATGATGGTCCGCAGCGATGAGCCATCCGTCATGTCGCCGTATTCGAGATAGAGCTTTTCCTTCTCGAAATGCCGCGCGCGGTAAATGTGCTCCAGCCGCGTGCGCGCCAGAGAACTCGAACGGCGCACGATGCCGTGGATGGTGTAGTCCTTCGCCAAAAGGAGTTCGGTCAAATAAGAGCCGTCCTGGCCGGTAATGCCTGTTATCAGAGCTTTTTTCATTTTTATAGCCGGTTGCGTCTGCACTTGCTACCAAATCCACCGGCCTCTTCAAGCATTGTTTGTGCTTGAGGAGCGTGATGTCTTCCTAGAAAGTTTCTGGTTTGATGAGCCGCCAGCCCCAAACCGACGACAAGCCACCCGGCCCACAAGCCGGAAAACTTTTGCAGAGCGGTTTGATTTTCTCCATCGCCAGCTTTCTGGCGCTCCTCATCCATTACGGCTTTCAAGCCATCGTCAGCCGAGAACTTGGCGGCGCCAGTGGTGAATACGGCCTGGTGCTCGCCACAATCACATTTATCGGGTTTCTCGGCCTTCCGCTGGCCATCGCCACACAAGCGGTAACGCATTATGTCGCGCGCTTTCATTTCAGCGGCGACGACTCGCGGTTGCATGGCCTCCTCGCCGGATGCCGCAAATTTCTTCTTCACATCACGATCGCCGGCTCGGTTATTGCCATAGTTCTAGTCAAACCTCTGGGCGATTTCTTTAATTTTCCTCGTGCGAGCCTCACACTTGTGGCGCTTGTTTGCGTGATTGCCGGGCTTTGGGGTTCATATGTGACGGCACTTTGCCAAGGGCTAGCGTGGTTCAAGCGGCTCGCGCTCATCGGAATACTGACCGCGATTCTGCGGATTCTGTTTGGCGGCCTGACTACGAAAGTCTGGCCGGTGGCCGAATGGGCCGTGCTTGCTTCCGCTGTCATGCTGCTGGCGAATCTGGTTTTGTTGTTCTGGAGAAAAGATTTCCCGCGCCAGACGAATGTTGTAAATCCGCCATGGGATTCCGAATTCATCCAATTCCTTGTCGTAAGCGCCGCATTTGTAATCGGAGGATATTGTTTTACCCAGGGTGATTTGCTGGTGGCGAAGAAATTTTTCAACAAAGATGAGCTGGACGCTTACGGTTCCGCCGGACTGCTGGCGCGCGCACTCCCAACTGTTTCCGGCCCGCTGCTGACCGTTTTGTTCACGCACCGTTCCAGCCGACGCCTGCACCACGGCAATGACTTGCAGGAACAAATGAAATTGCTCGCACTTTACGCCTTCGGCCTTGTCTCCGGCGCAATCGTGCTTTTTGAGTTGAAGGGATTATGCCTGCAAATTCTGCATCGAAACACGCCGGAAGCCGCCGCGATGATCGGGCGATTTGCGGCGACCATGGTTTTCGTCGGCCTACTTCAGGCGCTCGGAACATGGGTGCTCGCCAGTCGTTGGATGAAAATTTCACTGCTCTACGGCGGACTCGGACTCGGTTACTGGCTGACGCTGCTGTTCCTCGGTAGATCGCCCGCCGTGTTGCTGCAAACGATGCCCGTCGCCGCCGGGATTGCCTTCGCCACACTGCTTTTGGTCTGGCTCGCCATGATGCGCACACAAAAAACCCGCGAACCTGCGCAAAGCTGATTGGAATTTGCCGCGCCGTCATCCACAATCGCCTTATGCCGTCCGGTCCGGAAATTCTGCCGCGTGTCAGCTTCATCATGCCGACGCTGAACGTCGAGGCGTTGCTCGACAATGTCTTGTCGTCAATCGCGCGGCAAAGTTATCCGCGCGACCGCTATGAAATCATTCTTGCCGACGCGCACTCCATCGACCGGACGCGCGAAATCGCAAAAAAATACGGCGCCATCGTCCTCGACGACGACGGCAAGAACATGGAGGAAGGCAAGCGCCTCGCGCTCCAACACGCCACCGGTGAATTCATCGTCTTCGTGGACGCCGACAACGAAATCACCCATGCCGATTATATCGAGCTGGCCGTGAAAGCGCTCGCCGCCAATCCGCAGGCGCTAGGCGTCGAGAGTTATTATTTGCCGTCGCCGAAAATGAGTTCATTTTGCGCCTACGTCACGCATTTGCTGCACATCAGCGACCCGATCGCATGGCTGATGAGCGTGAACCCTCGACTCGTCGCGAGCGAGGGTAAGATTGAGCATTGGGCTTTGCCCGGCGATTCGCTTTCATATCCACTCGGCGCGAACGGCTTTGTTTTTCGCCGCACGGATCTGGAATCCGTGAAGGCGGGCGAACATTTCCAGGACACGCATGCGGCGCTGCACCTCATGCGCGCCGGCAAGCGCGAGTGGCTGCGAATTCGCGGACGCGGCGTCCATCATTACTACGTCCCGACGTTATGGGGCTTCGTTAATAAACGCCGCCGCGCCACTGTTCACTTTCTTCGCGTGCAAGAAGAAGCGAAAACAAATTGGATGAAGGAAAAACCGCCCGTTCCACTTTGGTTGGCGGCGGTTTATTGCGTCACTTTTGCAGGCCCGATTTTTCACACGCTGCGCGGAATGATTCGCGGCGGCGATTTGCGATGGCTTTGGCATTTGCCTGCCTGCCTCAGCAGCGTTCTCGGTAACGCATGGGGTGTTTGGACATACAAATTAAGAGGTAATGACAAAAAGCTCATCGCCAAACTACAAGTGAAGCAGACCATCAAATTATAACGTCACTTGATGCAATTGCCAACGTCAGAGACGGAAGAAGGCACGCCGCACCGCCGGATTTTTTTTGTAAGCAACGGCGTCTTCGGCTACCAACCCGCCGGCGGTGATATTCATTTGTTGCACACCATTCGTGCGGCGGAACAAGCAGGCTGGCGGGTTGAATGTTTTGGAGGCCGGGCGTTACAGCACCATCTGAAGGAATGGAATTTGTCAGCCGGGATGACTTTTACAAGTCCGCCGGACGAAGAGGAATTGCGTCGTTATAATTTGACCGGACAATTCCGGTTGTTGTGGACATTTTTTCGGCGCTTCGCCGCAACCGTAAAAAGATTGAAGCAGATCCAGGCGGATGCGGTTGTTTTTTCAGCAACGGATTATTGGTTCGACGTATTGCCAGCCGTTTTCTCAAAGGCAAAACTCAAGGTTGTCGTCCTGCAAATGCAGGCACCCACATTGCGGGAGGTGATTTTCCGGACACGAGTGGATGTTGAAGCGACCCGGATTGCTTCGTTACATTATTGTTTGAGCCAGTGGATTTCATTGACGGCATTGCGGTGGTGCCGCCATAAACGGCTTGTGGTCGTCCAGCCGCTGTTGCAAGCAGCAGCCTTGAAAAAAGGTTTTCTGCCGGCCGAAGTCGCCTGCATCCCAAACGGTGTGGACGTCGGGGCGGCCGACAATGTCCCGGCGCAGGAGAAACAATTCGACGTCGTCTGGATGGGGCGGGTGCACCGCCAAAAGGGCATTGATGACTTGATGCAGGCACTTCAATTTCTCGCCCGGGATTTTCCGGGCTTCCGGGCCCTGCTCATCGGCAATTTGAAACCGGCTCTGGGCACGCGTGTAGAAGAACTGGGGTTGACGGCCAGCGTGGAATTTTGCGGCTACATTTCCGGCGAGGAAAAATTCCGACGGCTCAAGAGCGCGCGACTTTTTTTGATGCCCAGCCGGCACGAAGGACTGCCGATTGTCATTGGCGAAGCACTGGCCTGCGGCCTGCCGGTTGTGGCCTACGAACTGGAAATGTATCGGCCATTTTTTGGCTCTTTAGTTTATTATACTCCCTGTTTCGATGTGGACCAATTTTGCGCAAGTGCGGCAGGCGCACTCAAACAGCTGCGCGCCGGAGAGCGATTGCTTGACAACGCAGACCTTGCACGTTTCAAACAAACCAATTCATGGCCGGAGGTCGAACGGCAACTGACGGATTTGCTGGCGCAATCCGACTAGCCATCCTGGTTTTGGCTGGTCATAGCAGAATTTATTCCATAATTTGCCGCCCTTGCGGATGTGAAATGAGCGCGGAATATTCCAAATCCATCAAAATCAGCGTTGTGATTTTGAACTACAACGGGCAGGCGTGGCTACCGCGCTGTTTTGAATCATTGGAACGACAGACCATCTTCAGCGAAATCGAAGTCATCGTCACGGACAACGCGAGCGCGGACGGCTCCGATATTTTCGCCGGGGAATGGCTGCGACGGACCGGTCAAGGACGCGTCGTCCAAAACGGCTCGAATTTGTGGTATTGCAGCGCCAACAATAACGGCGCGGCGGCGGCCACGGGCAAATATCTGCTCTTTCTGAACAACGACACGTGGCTGGAGCCAGACTGCCTGGAAAAACTTTATAATGAAGTCGAGGCCGCCCGAGCCGATGCAGCCACTCCACTTGTGCTCAATTACGATGACGACACCTTTCAAAACTGCGGAGCCACGGGCTTTGATTTGTTCGGTCTGATTTTGCCCAATGAACCGGTGAAAAAAACAGAGGAAATTTTCGCCGCATGCGGTTGCAGCCTGCTGGTGCGGGCTGAACTGTTCCATAAAATCGGCGGTTTCCCGGCCGAACTTTTGATTTATGCGGATGAAACCGATCTATCGTGGCGCGTGTGGATCGCGGGTGGAAAAGTCGTGACTGTTCCAAACTCGCGACTTCATCACCGCGGCGCGGCAGTCGTAAATCCCGAAGGCAATACGAAGGCGGTTGAATCACGCACGAGCGAAACAAAACGTTTTCTGGCCAACCGCAATGGGATTTTGCTCTTGATGAAAAACGGCAGGAACTTTTTGCTCCTGCTTTTGATCCCGCACCTGTTCTTATTGCTTGTGGAATCTCTGGCGGCGCTGATTCTCGTGCGTCGGTGGAGCTACGTCCGCAAATCGTATCTTTCCGCCATCACAGATGCCTTTCGCATGATACCGCACGTGCGCAAATGGCGACAGCGCATCCACGGCTTCCGAAAACACGGGGATTTTTGGATAATGCGGTTTATATGCCTCAAACCAAACCGCTGGGAGGAAATAAAGCGGTTATTTACAGTCGGGACGCCCAAAATAGATTCAAAATAAAATATTTTGTCCGATCAGGGCTTTCTGATAGACCAATAAAAATGCCGGTCATGCAGAGACTGCCATGTATGGAATATGGAAGTCATTTTCATCCCTTGAACAAACCTGTAAATGCCTCGAAAAGTCCGGGTCTTAATGGATACGCAGGCTGCTCATTTGAAACAACACTTTCCGGCTTTTGCAATGAAATGAACTGTGATTTGAGCCGGCGATAGTCCATCACACCCGGTAAATAATTCATCAAATACTTGTCGGCCATCCCTGACGCGGCTTACAATCCATTTCTCATGCGCGAATTGATATTTCGGCTGGCCGGTTCAGAAATGCTACGTAAAACAGTCAAGTTTTTAAGGCTGCATTTGCTAGTAAACTGGTGGCTGAGTTATTTCCCGGTGGTGAAAACTCTACCCGCCAGCGGCGTCCGTTATCGGGCACGCCGAGTGGAAAGCCTAAGCCTTTCGATGGAGATGTTTGACAAGGACGAACTTTATTCAACATCAGATTTGCCTGCGGAGATCCGCACATTTGCCGATCTCGGATGCAATGTTGGCTACTTTACCTGCTGGCTCTGCGACCGGATGAACAGCAGGCAGATGCAAGGATTGATGGTTGACGCCAACACCGAGGCTGTTGAGGATGCCATGTGGCACGTCAAGGCGAACCATCTGGCCAATGTGCATGTGCTGCATGGTTTGGTGGGCACAGAAAACAAACGCGGACAAGCCAGCTTTTTTCTACACGCCTCCAACGTCTGCTCCACCGCCACCCCGCCAGACACTGCACTGAATACGGCCAATACCTGGAAGCGCGTCCAAGTGCCATGCGTCAACCTCGAGGAAAATTGGCAATTATATTTCGGCGATATGCCGTGTGACTTGCTGAAAGTGGATATCGAAGGTTCGGAAATGGATTTCTTCCATAACGAGCCGGTCTTTTTAAAACGTGCCAGGGCGATTTTGATTGAGTGGCACAAATGGCGCGTGACTTTTGCTGAAGTCGAAGCATTCCTATCTCAACAGGGTTTTGCCCTAAAAAAGATTCTTCACGATAGCGATGGATTGGGGACGGCGCTGTTTGTTCGCGCGGTTTAGCTGCAATGGTTTGTCCGCGACGACGTTGGAAATCCGGTCAGGGCTTCTTGACAGGCCGATAAAAACGCCGGTTATGCAGAGACTGCCCGGTATAGAATGTGAAAGCCATTTTCAGCCCGTGAACAAATCTGTGAATGCCCGGAAAATGGCGGGTTGTAAAACCATAAGCAGGTTGCTCATTTGAAACAGCACTTTCCCGCTTTTCATCAAGATGTTTTCCCCACATACGACTGTAATCACTTTGGAAAGGAAATTGATCGAAGATTGATTTTACCGCTGTTCTTTTGGCTTGGACAAGAATTTGGATTGGCGTTGCGGTCAACAGCAGCACTCGGGAACCGACGTCATTGGGGTCTGCCACCTGATACCACCGTCCATAAGGGCCAATCACGTGGACATAGATTCGCTCCACCTCAAACCCGTTTTCCGGGCTCAAAGCGCGAAAAAAAAGTTCCGGACTGAATTGGTAAAATCCATGACCGCACAAATTATTGGCGCAGTTGTGGATGAACAAGCGCCCGTCCTGACGTAGCATTTCCATGCAATTTTTCAGAGCGACCGGGAAATTAAATACATGTTCCAGCGTGCCTCCGTCGAACACGACGTCAAACTTCTCCCTCAATTCGGCATTGATGGGCTGGTTCAAATCATGCACGAGCCGGGCCCCTTCGAAATCTGAAGCATCCAATGCGGAAACTGTTTTGGCACCCAGCGCCTCAAAAAGTGGTTCAGCCCAGGCACACTCGCGTCCGGCTTTCGGAAATGGCCCTGTGGAAAATCCGTGTCTGGCAAGTTCTTTGACCATTTTGGCTGGATAGACATTCAGCTCTTGCCGTCCGAGCATCAGCACATCCCCGAAGTTGATCCCTTGCTTGCGGGCAGAAATCAAGAACAACGCGGAATTAATATCCAGGCCCATATATTATCAAGGGGATGTCTGAACGAGCGCCGCCCACGATGGCGGGAGATTTTTGCGGACTTCAATTCCTTCAAACGGCTTGCCCTGCCGTGCGCCGGCTTTTTTAGCCCAAGCAGCCATTTTTGCCACGCCCTCATCAAGCGGAACATTTTTTATCAGGTCGCCGAAATGGTTCTGAACTTTCGCGTGAGCGGAATAGGCGTGTACGACCTCATTACGGGCGTCGAGGCGCTTGATTTTTGATTCTGCGCCCATGGCCCTGGCCACGACGGTTGCGAGTTCGTTGACTGAATAAGGTTTGTCTGCGCCAACGTTGAAAACCTGGTTGTAACTCTCCGGACGCCCGATGCTGGCTGCGATAACGGGGGCGACATCGTCAATGTAGCTGAACGCGCGGGTTTGCGAGCCATCTCCAAAAATTGTCATCGGCTGGCCCTGCATTATCTGATTCATGAAAATGCCAATAACGTTGCGGTAGCGGTCGCCGATGTTCTGGAATTCGCCATAGACATTGTGCGGACGGAAAACGACGTAATTCAACCCGAACATTTCGTGCGACTCCTTCAGATCCAGTTCAACCGCGTATTTGGCGATGCCGTAAGGGTCTTCCGGCTGCGGCACCGCGTCCTCGGTCATTGGCAGTTGATTCCTGCCATAGACTGCGATGGATGATGTAAACACAAAACATTTCACACCGTGGTTCACCGAGGCGTTAATGAGATTGACACTGCCAAGCAGGTTGTTTGTGTAATTGAAATGCTTGATGAAATGGCTCAAGCCCTCAGCCGCATAAGCGGCGAGATGGAAAACGTATTCAAATTTATTATCCGCGAACAATTTTCCCACGAGCACGGCATCCGCCACCGAGCCTTCGACAAATTTTACACCCTGCGGAACATAATCACGAAATCCGCCGCTCAAATCGTCCAAGCCGACGACCTGCTGACCTTTCTGCAACAAATGCCTACAGACGTGCGAGCCTATGAAACCTGCCGCGCCAGTGACTAGAACCTGTGAACTCATGCCAAAAATCTAACAGACGGACCGTCCGGCGGCGAGATTATTCAGAATGCGAACTCGTTGTCTTGACAGCAAGCATGAGGCAAATGATAATCACTGTTTACTTTTGAGACAAGCCGCCACTGTATGAAAGTTGCCAGACCTAAAGCCGCGCCCGCCGCCACCGCGATGCCTCGAGGACTTTTCTTCGTCGGACTACTCACAATTATTTTGGCCGTGCTTTTCTGGAAGAGTTTTTTACCGGGTTATGTTCATTTTTCCAACGATGGCCCGCTGGGCCAGCAAAACACCGCATGGGCTAGGCTCCCCGGCGCTTTTACCGGAATTTGGGGTGACCTGAACGACATCGGCGGCAGTGGCGGCTCGTTTGCGCCGGATTTGTGCACACTTTTCCGCTGGCTGGTGGGTCCCGTGGGTTACTCAAAATTTCTTGCCCCCTTTGCGCTATTCACCCTGGGCCTTGGTGCCTGGACTTTTTTCAGACAATTAAAATTTTCACCGCTGGCGGCAACGCTTGGCGGATTGGCGGCGGCGTTGAACTCGGCCTTTTTTTCAACGGCGTGCTGGGGTGTTGCCTCGCAGCAAATCGCCATCGGCTTCAGCTATTTCGCGCTGGCACTGATCGTGTCCAACACCGTGGAAACGCCTCCGCTAATCCGTTGGATGCAATGGGCGCTGGCCGGGCTGGCAGTCGGCGTGAACGTCATGCAGGGCGCAGACATCGGCGCGATTTTCAGCGTGTTCATCGCGGCGTTTGTGCTGTTCAAGACGCTTGTGGATGAATCCGGTTCGGTCATGGCAAAACTGGGGCGCAGCGTTGTCCGCGTGGCGGTCATCGCCGTATTCGCGGGTTTCATGGCGATTCAAACCGTCGTGTCGCTCTTCGGCACTTCAATCACCGGCATCGCCGGAACCGGGCAGGACACGGAAAGCAAGGCAAGGCAATGGAACTTTTGCACTGAATGGAGCTTTCCAAAAATTGAAACGTTGGGTGTGTTCGTGCCCGGATTGTTCGGTTACAAGATGGACACGCCGAACAACATGGGGCTTTTTCAGGACGCTTATCGCGGCGGAACTTACTGGGGCGCGATTGGACGCGACCCGGTGCTGGATGAATACTTTGCCAATGGCGCAAAGGGCGCGCCACCGCCTCATGGTTTTATGCGTCAAACCGGCGGCGGCGGTTATGCGGGCATTTTGGTCGCGTTGCTGGCGGCATGGGCAGTTGCTCAATCGTTTCGCCGACAAAATTCCATCTTCGGCGAGAATCAACGGCGGATGATCTGGTTTTGGTTCGCGTTGCTGGTCATTTCCCTGCTGCTGTCATTTGGACGATTTGGATTTTTCGGCGGTTATCCCTACAAGCTGCTTTATGAGCTGCCGGGCGCTTCCTTGATTCGGAATCCGACCAAGTTCATTCTTGTATTTTCGTGGGCACTAGTGGTTTTGTTCGCTTATGGGGTTCAGGGGCTAAACCGGCGTTATTTGGAATCTTCCGCCGCGAACATCAAATCTTCCGTCTCGCAATTCCAAAGCTGGTGGAAAAATGCCGTCGGTTTCGACCGCAAATGGACTTTGGGCTGCGTGATGGTGTTTGTCGGCAGCGGCCTGGCGTGGCTGATTTATGCGTCGCAAAAGGCGAACCTCGTCAGCTATCTGCAAACCGTCGAAGTTTCGGGCGACCCAAATGAAATTGCCGCGTTTAGCATCGGGCAGGCTGGCTGGTTCCTTTTATTTTTCGCGCTGGCGATTGGCATCGTCATTCTCATCATCGCCGGGATTTTTTCCGGCCAGCGCGCGAAGCTTGGCGGCATTCTGATCGGCGTGCTGCTTATCTTAGATATGGGGCGCGCGAACCTGCCGTGGATCACTCATTGGGATTACAAGCAAAAATATGCCAGCAATCCTGTGATAGACATTCTCCGCGACAAACCTTACGAGCACCGTGTCATTGATTTGCGTTCCGACTCGTTGTTCGAACAGCTTTATGCGATTGAATGGGTGCAGCAACTTTTCCCATATTACAATATCCAGTCGCTCGACCTCGTGATGCGGCCTCGCGTAGGATCTGACCTGGCAACTTACGAAACGGCCCTTTCCCAGCCCAATCTCCTTGCCCGTCACTGGCAATTGACCAACGTCCGCTATCTGCTCGGCCCGGCGACTTATCTTGATTCATTAAACCAACAACTGGATCCGGGACAAAAGCGATTTCGCATTGTAGAGAGGTTCGACATCGCAACCAAGCCGGGTGTCGAACAGGCTTCACAACTTGAACAACTGACCGCCGTGCCGGGCGGCAACAGCCCTTACGCGCTCATTGAATTCACCGGCGCGTTACCACGAGCCCGACTCTATTCCAACTGGCAACTGCCTGCGAGTGACAAGTCTGCCGTTGCCGGCCTTACCGTGGCCAATCTGGGCACCAATGGATGGAACTTCCTGCAACAAGTCGGCACAAATGATTTTCTCACGCTGAACGAACTGGTATCGTCTTCATTCGATCCTTGGCAAACCGTGCTGCTGGCTGAAACGCCGGCCATGCCGGACCCTCCGGCATCAGTCACAAATGAAAATTCCGGCACTGTGGAGTTCACCAGCTATGCGCCCACGGACATCAAGTTCCACACGCAGGCCGCCACCCCAAGCGTGCTGCTGCTCAACGATCAATATGACCCGCACTGGCGCGTGACCGTGGACGACAAACCCATGCCGCTACTCCGCGCCAACTTCATCATGCGCGGTGTGTATCTGACGGAGGGCGAACACAATGTTGAATTTTACTTCAGACTGCCGGTCAAACCGCTTTATGTGACAACGGCGGCCATGATCATTGGTGTTCTGCTATGTGTTTTCCTCTTTCTTTTAACGCGCAAACCGCAAACTCCCGTAAAAAGTTAAATCCGCATGAAAATCCTCATCACCGGCGGCGCCGGTTATCTCGGCTCAATCCTCACGCCCACGCTCCTCGCGCAGGGACACGAAGTCACGGTGCTCGACAATTTTTATTTCAACCAGAACAGCCTGCTCGACTGCTGCCAGTTCGAAAAGTTCCAGGTTATCCGCGGCGATTGTCGCGAGGAATCCGTTGTCAAGCCGCTCGTCGCCAAAGCCGATTTGATCATCCCGCTCGCTGCGCTCGTCGGCGTGCCGCTTTGTAACACCGACGCCATTGCCACCAAAACGACCAATCAGGAAGCGGTTGAAATGATCTGCCGCCTCGCGGGCAAACAGCAGTGGGTCATCATGCCGGTCACCAACAGCGGCTATGGAGTTGGCGAAAAGGGAAAGTTTTGCACTGAAGACACGCCGTTGCGCCCGATTTCAAGCTACGGCGTCACAAAGGTCAAGGCCGAGGAAGCCGTGCTATCGCGTGACAACAGCATCAGCTTCCGCCTCGCCACCGTCTTCGGCTGCGCCCCGCGCATGAGGATGGATTTGCTCGTGAATGATTTTGTCTATCGCGCCGTTCATGACCGCGCGGTTTTGATATTTGAGGGCCATTTCAAGCGCAATTACATCCACATCCGCGATGTGGCGCGCGCGTTTCTGCACGGCATCGCCAACTTCGAAAAAATGAAGGGGAAGCCTTACAATGTCGGCCTCGACGACGCAAACTTGTCCAAGCTCGAACTGTGTGCCGTGATCCAAAAGCATTTGCCAAAATTCGTCTTTGTCGAAGCACCGATTGGCGAAGATCCGGACAAGCGCGATTATATCGTCAGCAATGCGCGGATCACCGGAACCGGATTCAAGCCTGAATGGAGCCTTGACCGTGGCATTGTCGAACTCATCAAGGGTTTCACCATTTTGCGAAACACGATTTACTCGAACGTCTGATCGCGTGTTGCCGTGAGCCTCTCGCCCGATAAAATCACCGCCGTCATCCTCGCCGGCGGCTTCGGCAGACGCATTCAACATCTGCTGCCGGACATCCCGAAACCGATGGCTCCGGTGAACGGCAGGCCGTTTTTAGAATGGATCGTTCGCTATCTGGCCGCGCAAAAAATCCGGCGCGTGATTCTCTCCACCGGTCATCTGGCAAAAACCGTTGCCGGACATTTTCAACCGCATCCGGTTGTGGGGGTTACAGTCCGTTGCGTACCCGAAACCGAGCCGCTTGGAACCGCCGGCGGATTTTTGAATGCGATGCGCGTCGCTGGTGAACAACCGGCGGCATGGCTGGTGCTGAATGGCGACTCACTCGCGCCGGCACCACTGGCGGAAATGTTTCAGACGCTGGATAATCCGGATTGGAATGGCGCGATTCTCGGCGTCCGCGTCGCCGATGCTTCGCGGTTCGGAACAATTCTGCAAAACGCGAACGGCGAGCTGACTGGCTTCAACGAAAAGAAGCCAGGCGCGGGCGTCATCAACGCCGGAATTTATCTGTTTCGCGCCCCGACAGTTCAATTCTTCCCCGATAAAACGCCGTTGAGTTTCGAGACGGATGTCTTCCCGGCGCTGATTGCGGAGAAAATACGTCTGAAAGTTTACGTGACGGATGCGCCGTTTTTGGATATAGGCACCCCTGAATCATTGCCGCTGGCGGAAGCATTCATCCGGCGGAATGTGGATTTTTTTGAATCATGATCATCAGCCGGACACCTTATCGGATGTCATTTTTTGGCGGCGGAACGGATTATCCGGCGTGGTATCGCCAGCACGGCGGGGCGGTCCTCGCGGCGACCATCAATAAATTCTGCTACCTGACCTGCCGTTACCTGCCGCCGTTTTTCGAGCACCGCATCCGCGTGGTATATTCCAAAATCGAAAGCTGCCAGAGACCCGAGGACATCAGCCATCCGTCCGTGCGCGAAACGCTGCGCTATTTGAAAATGGAGCGGGGCTTGGAAATACACCACGACGGTGACCTGCCCGGCCGCAGCGGCATGGGCTCCAGCTCGGCGTTCACGGTGGGTTTGCTCAACGCGCTCCATGCGCTCGAGGGCTGCGCGGTCGGAAAAAGGCAACTTGCCGAGCAGAGCATCCATCTTGAACAGGAGGTGTTGAAGGAAACTGTCGGCTCGCAGGACCAAGTTTGCGCGGCTTACGGCGGCGTAAACCGAATCAGTTTTTTACAGAATGGAGATTTCACAGTGCAGCCGATGACGCTTACGCAGGACCGGCTCGCGGAATTGAACTGCCATCTGATGTTGTTTTACACCGGCATCAAACGCACAGCGTCGGAAGTGGCGTCGAGTTACGCGGCGGGCATGGAAGAGCGCGCCTCGCTGCTGACGCGGATGCACGATTATGTGGAGCAAAGCTGCTCGGTCCTGAACAGCGGCCAGAATCTCACGGCGTTTGGCGAATTGCTGCATGAGGCATGGCAGGCCAAGCGCGCGTTAAGCGACAAAGTATCCAATTCCCGAGTGGATGCGTTGTTTGACGAGGCGCGAAAAGCCGGCGCAATCGGTGGAAAACTCCTGGGCGCGGGCGGCGGCGGCTTCATCCTGCTGTTTGTACCGCCGGAGAAGCAGGCCAGAGTGCGCGAACAGCTCAACCGGTTGATTGAAGTGCCGTTTGAATTTGAATTTTCCGGCAGCCAGATCATTTTCCACGACACGGAGGAAGATTTTGCCAAACACGACAAGGCGCGAAGCAAACGGCAAATCGAGGCGTTCAGTGAACTGGACGCCGGCGCGCCCGGCTCTTCCACCTGACCTTCCGGCCCTGCAACAACCCCGCTTTGCGGGGCCAGAACTTGACTCCAAGCTTTCTTTCCGGCAGTCTGACAAAACATGACGCCCGAAGATTTAATCGCCTTTGAGACGGAAATTGCGGATATTTTCAACGTTGGCAAAATCCGCGCGCCGGTTCACCTGTATTCCGGCAATGAGGCGCAGATGATCGAGATTTTCCGAGATGTGAAGCCGGAAGACTGGGTTTTTTGCTCGTGGCGCAGCCATTATCAGTGCCTGCTCAAGGGCGTTCCAAGCGAGGAAGTGAAAGCGGAAATTCTAGCCGGCCGTTCGATTTCGCTCTGCTTTCCGAAATACCGGGTCGTTTCGTCGGCCATTGTCACCGGGGTTCTTCCCATCGCCGTCGGCACCGCAATGAGCATCAAGCGGCGCGATGAAAATGCGCGAGTGCATTGTTTCGTAGGTGACATGACTGCGGAAACCGGAAGCTTTCACGAATGCCTCAAATATTCGACTAATCATCAACTGCCGATCCGTTTCATCATCGAGGACAACGCCAAATCGGTCTGCACCGACACGCGTGAAACGTGGAACCAGCCGGTGCTCACTTACGAGAACAGCCGCCATCCGCTGGTGGTTTATTACAAGTATCAAACCAAATATCCGCATGCCGGCGCCGGCAAGCGTGTCCAATTCTGACATGAAGTATTTTGACGAAATGTGCCGCGCGATGGAGTTCCTCGCGCGCGACGAACGGACGATTTTTCTCGGTCAAGCCGTCGCCTGCCCCGGCACGGCCATGAGCAACACGCTCAAAAACGTCTCCCGCGACAAGTTGCTGGAACTGCCCGTCACCGAGGAGATGCAGATGGGAATGTCCACCGGCCTGGCACTCGGCGGCCATGTACCGGTGAGTATTTATCCACGTTGGAATTTCCTTCTGCTAGCTGTAAATCAAATCGTCAATCACCTCGACAAGCTACCGATCGTTTCCAACGGCGGTTACCAGCCGAAGGTCATCATCCGCACCGGCATTGGCTCCGAGCGCCCGCTGCATCCGCAGCACCAGCACGTCGGCGATTTCACGGAGGCATTCCGCCTGATGTGCAAGACGATTGAAGTCATCCGGCTCGACAAACCGGAGCAGATTTTTCCCGCCTACAAAAAAGCCTTGGAGCGCGAAGATGGACGCAGCACCATTATTGTTGAATATGGCGACTACTACAACGAAAAGTAAGGCTTCCGCGTCGGAGCTGCGCGACTGGCCGTTGATGGAAAACAACATTGCGCGCGAAGACCTCGACGCGGTCATAAAATTCCTGCAGCAGGACGACCCGATTTTGACGCAATCAAAGAACGTCGCCGCCTTTGAGGAAGAATGGTCGCAATGGCTCGGTGTGAAGCACAGCGTCCTCGTCAATTCCGGCTCGTCCGCAAACCAAATCACGATGGCGGCGATCCGCGAGCGCTATGGCGGTGGAGAAATCATCGTGCCGACGCTGACCTGGATTTCCGATATCGCGTCGGTTCTTCAAAACGGCTTTAACCCGGTGTTTGTGGACATCAACCCGCGCACTCTCGGCATGGACACGAAGCAGGTCGTCAAAAAAATCTCCAAAAAGACCCGCGCAGTTTTCCTTACGCACATCCTCGGCTACAACGCGCTGGACGATTATCTGCTCGTGGAACTGAAGAAGCGCAACATCCCGCTCATCGAGGACGTTTGCGAATCGCACGGCGCGACGTTCAAAGGGAAAAAGCTCGGCTCGTTCGGGTTCGCCTCGAATTTCTCGTTCTATTACGCCCACCACATGAGCACCATCGAGGGCGGCATGGTTTGCACGAACGACCCGGATTTTTACGAGAAGCTCCGCATGTTCCGGTCGCACGGGATGGTGCGCGAAAGCAAATCAGACGCGCTGAAAAACCGCTACAAAACCGAATGGCCAGACCTGAATCCCGACTTCATTTTTGCGTTTCCGGCCTACAACGTCCGCAGCACGGAAATCAACGCCGTCATGGGCCGCTCGCAATTAAAACGTCTCGACGCGCGGAACAAAATCCGCACACGCAACCTAAATTGTTTCCTCGATGGCCTTGACCCGAAGCGTTACTTCACCGATTTCGAGCGTGAGGGCAGCTGCAATTACGCCTTCACGCTGGTCTTGCGCGAACCGGACCAGGAGGTTTGGGATCGCATTGAAAAAACCCTGCGTGAAAGAAAGATTGAATTCCGCCGCGGCACCTCCGGTGGCGGCAACCAGCTGCGCCAGCCGTTCATGCGCAAGCTGATGCCGGACGAATACAAAAAGCATCCCAAGGTGAATCACATCCACTTTTACGGTGCCTACATCGGCAATTATCCCGAGCTTGAAACCGGCCGCATCAGGGCATTGTGCGAGTTGTTGAACTCAATTTGAAAGCCCAACCATGAAAGTCCTGGTCACAGGCGGAACCGGATTTGTTGGCCAGCATCTTCAGCAGGAACTCGCGCATCGCAGCATCCCGTTCTTCGCATTTGGCAAGCGGCAGTTTGATTTGACACGTTGGGAGCAAGCCGAAGCAGTTTTCAAAGACAATCAGAATGCGGATTTGATTCTGCATCTGGCCAGCTTCCAGGCTGCCGGCGAATTTCCCGGCAAGCACACGGCGGAACAATTTTTCATCAATAATCTCATCCACAACCACACGCTCGAAGCGTGGCGCAAATTCCTCCCACACGCCAACTTCGTTGCCGTTGGTGCCTCATGCGCCTATCCCAGCGCCACGCAGGCCATGACCGAGGACAAAATATTCGATGGCCCGATCCACGGCAGTGTTTATGCCTACGGTGCGACCAAGCGCCTGCTTTATACCGGCATTCTCGCTTACAACGACCAGTTCAAACTCAACGGCAATTACGTCGTTCCTGCTGCGATGTTTGGCGAAAGCGACGACTTTGACGAAGCGACGGCGCATGTTCCCGCCGCCCTGATTGCGCGGTTCGTTCGCGCGGTGAAAATGAATCTGCCCGAAGTCGAAATATGGGGGGACGGCTCACAGGTCCGCGATTTCGGGGACGTGAAGGATTTTGTGCGCGGCTTGATCGACCTTGCCCCAAAAATGGAGCAGGATATTGTGAATCTGGTTTCCGGGCGCGGCAAGACCGTCAAGGAATTGGCGCTGGCCATCAGCGAAGCCGCTGGCTTTCGTGGAAAAATCTTCTTCAACCCCAACCGTTATACCGGCGCGAAGGAAAAGTTTCTGGACGCTGCCAAACTGCGCAGGCAATACAAAATGGAAATTCCAGACGAACTCACGCCCGGCATCCGCCGCACAGTGGAGTGGTATTCCAACAATTACGAAACCATCAAGGGACGGCATAAATTCGCCACCATATGAACGCTTCGCAGATTCATCCCGGGGAAATCTGCCTCATCATGGCCACGCGCGGACGGCCGGAAATGCTCGCGGAAGTTTTTACCGCGCTCAAGTCCCACACCGCGCAAAAGGAAAAAGTCTCACTCTGGCTTTACGTAGATGAAGATGATGCCATCACCCGCAAGGCCATTGACGACGGGCGATTGAACGATGCGGGTATCCAATTGCGCTGGCACATTGGCGGACAAACCTCCGGCCTTGGCGAGATGCAGTCCATTTTGTGGCAGGCCTCCGGCCGCACGGCAGAAATTTACATGGTTCTCGGCGATGATGTCCGCTTCGACACGCCGGGCTGGGACAATGTGCTTCGCGAAGTCGCGGCGAAATTTCCCGACGGCATTTTTCTCGCAAGCCCGCACGACCCGATGACGGCGGACACATGCACCTATCCGGTTTTCGGCTGGCGCTGGCTGGAAACGCTCCAGCAGCTATTCTGCGGACATTTTCCTTTTTGGTATGACGACCGCTGGGTCCACCAGATCGGCGAGATGGCCGGGCGCTATACGTGGCTGCCGATTGTCGTGCTGCCGGTTCGCGGCAAGGGCCGCACGCGTCGGATGCGCGACGTGCCGTTTTGGGCGCGTTTTTTTCAGCTCGCGCTGGACGAGCGCAAGGTTTCCGCCGGAAAACTCATTAATGCCATGAACCTCGATCCTGAAAAAAAAGATGCCGCAATGAAAAATCTGGAACAGCGCGCTACCGAACTGGAGAAACAACAGGACAAATTCTCCGACCTCTATGCCGTTTTTCAGGAGGAGCGGTTCACGCTGCACACGCCGGAGGAACGGCGCGCGTTCAACCCGGCCTATTTCAAAAAGGAGGCGGATGCCGTCGCGCGGCTTCTGGAATTCGCGCAGCAGCGCATCGCCGACAAAAAATTTGAGGAGGCGCTGAAATTTCTCGACGGAACGCTGATGTCCAATTTGCGCGTGCGGCAGGCGCAGGACATGAAGGTGGAATGTCTCCGCGCGCTGAGCCGCAATGCCGAGGCTGACAAGCTGGCCAAGGAAACGCTTGCCGCCTGGCCGGAAATGAATTTGTGGCGGCGGCTTTTCCGCTTCCTCGGCATGGTTGCCAGCGATGGCAAGGCGATGATCGTCGGCTTTCTTTCAAAAGGCGGCAAAAAAAAGGTTGAATGAATTACGATGCGGTCATTGTCGGCGGCGGCATCGTCGGACTGGCGACGGCTTATCGTCTGCTTGAAGCGCGGCCGCAAACCAAGTTGCTGCTGCTAGAAAAGGAATCCAGGCTTGCCGCGCATCAGACAGGCAACAACAGCGGCGTGCTGCATTCCGGCCTTTATTACAAGCCCGGCTCGGAAAAGGCGGAGTTGAGCGTTGGCGGACTGCAACAAATGGTCGTGTTCTGCCGCGAACACGGCATCGCCCACGAACAATGCGGCAAAATCGTCGTCGCCACCACCGAGGATGAATTGCCGCGTCTCGAAAATCTCTGGGAACGTGGCAACGCGAATGGACTTCAAGGTTTGCGCAAACTCACGCCAGAACAAATCAAGGAAATCGAGCCGCACGTCGCCGGCCTTGCGGCGATTCATGTCCCGCAGGAAGGCATCGTGGATTATCCGGGCGTTTGCGAAAAACTCGGCGAACTCATCCGCACAGCTGGCGGCGAAATCCGGCTCGACACGCGCGTTCTGAAAATTGTTCCCGAAAGCGGAGGGCAAGTTGTCGAAACGTCCGCCGGAACTTTCCGCGCGAAGTTTGTCGTCACTTGTGGCGGGCTTCACGCCGACCGGCTTGCGAAAGCTGCGGGCCTGAAACCATCGGCCAAGATTATTCCGTTCCGGGGCGAGTATTTTCAAATCAAAAAAGAACACCAGTATCTCGTACGCAATCTGATTTATCCCGTGCCAGATCCGAAGTTCCCGTTCCTCGGCGTCCATTTCACGCGGCTCATTCACGGTGGCATCGAGGCCGGCCCGAACGCCGTGCTCGCCTTCTCGCGCGAAGGCTATAAATGGTCGAACATCAACCTGCGAGATCTGACGGAGTCGCTCTTCTATCCCGGATTGTGGAAATTTCTCGCGAAGTATCCGAGCATGTGCGGCTACGAAATCCGGCGTTCGCTTTCAAAAGCCGAATTTACGCGCTCGCTGCAAAAACTCGTGCCGGAAATCCGCGAGGACGATTTGGAGACCGGCGGTTCCGGCGTGCGAGCACAGGCGATGATGCCGGACGGAAAACTGATGGAGGATTTTCATTTCGAAGAGGCGCACGGTGTTCTACACGTTCTCAACGCACCATCGCCAGCAGCAACAGCTTCGCTGGCCATAGGGCAGAAAATTGTCGAACGCGTCATCCAACAGCTAAAGTGGTAGCTGACATGAGGCGGCTCTGACTTTTAGAATGAGACTCCTTACGTCGTCTCCTACAGGAAATTACAATCCCGTCGGGTGATCAAGAAACTCCCAAGGCAGCTTGAATTTTCGGGAAAGATGTGCCGCCAGTGCTTTCACGCCAAATGTTTCGGTGGCATAATGACCGCCGTAAAAAACATTCAGTCCCAGTTCTTCCGCCAGCGCAAACGTCCATTGAGGCCCTTCGCCGGTGACGAAAGTGTCTACGCCTTCATCGGCGGCAATTTTCAGATCATCGCCCGCGCCTCCGGTGACAACTCCGATACGTTCACAAATGTTTTCGCCTCCGGGAATGATTTTCGGTTTCGCGCCGGTCGCATGTTCCAGTTTTGTCGCAAGTTCGTTTCGTGAATATTTCTTTTGCGATTTGAATCCGATAGTCTGGCCGTGGCTCAAGAAGAACGGCTTCAATTTTTTCAGGCCGAGCGCGCCGCAGAGTTGCGCGTTGTTGCCGAGCTTGGGATGCGCGTCGAGTGGCAGATGCGAGCTGTAAACGGCCAAATTGTTATCCACGAGCATGCGGAGGAGTTCGTATTTTTTCCCGATCCACGGATGCGACGGCGACCAGAACAGTCCGTGATGAACGATCAACAAATCCGCCCGGGCGGCGATGGCAAGTTTGACCGTGGCGAGGCTGGCGTCCACGGTGGCGGCAATTCTGGTGATCGGTCCCCGACCGTCGACCTGCAAGCCGTTGGCCGCGCCGTCGTAATCGCCGATGGATTTCGTGCGGAGTAATTGGTCGCAATGTTTGACGATGGCGGCGAGTAGCACTTTCGGCATGAGGCGATGTAATCAAATTTTTCTCAAACTGCAAAGCCCGAAGCGTTCCTAAAAAAAATCATTCCCCCTGTTGCTTTCCTCGCGGGGAGTTTTATAGTTCGCTTCGCTTGAATTCACCGAAATGAACCATGCAACCGATGCTGGCACGCCGTGGAGCATTGACGCGGCGCGCACGCTTTACAACATCCATCGCTGGGGCGCGAAGTATTACGACATCAACGACGCGGGACATGTCGTGGCGCGGCCGTTGCAGGACGCCGGCGCGACGGTGGACATCACAGACGTGATCGAGGAGGCGAAGGGGCGCGGTCTGAAATTTCCATTGCTCATCCGTTTCCAGGACATCCTTCGTCATCGCGTCGAGGCGCTCAACCAGGCCTTTCGCGGCGCCATCACAGAATACAATTACAAGGGTAAGTATCGCGGCGTGTTTCCAGTCAAAGTGAACCAACTCCGGGAGGTGGTGGAGGAAATTCTGGACGCGGGCAAACCATATGAGTTCGGCCTCGAAGTCGGCAGCAAGCCGGAGCTGTTCGCCGGGCTGGCACTGCAAAATCAGATGGGTTGCCTCATCATCTGCAACGGTTACAAGGACGTGGAGTTCATCAAGATGGCCATGCTTGGCATCAAGCTCGGTAAAAAGGTCATCATGGTCATCGAAAAATTGGAGGAGCTGCGCCATATCATCGCGATTTCAAAACAGCTCGGCGTCGAGCCGCTGCTTGGCATCCGGGCGCGGCTGTTGAGCAAGGGCGCGGGGCGTTGGGCCGAAAGCGGCGGCGAAAACGCGAAGTTCGGCTTGAGCACGGCGGATCTGCTGGCAGCGGTGGAATTGCTCAAGGCGGAAAACCTCGGCCATTGCCTCAAACTCCTGCACTTCCACATCGGCTCGCAGGTGCCGGACATCCTCACGGTTAAAAAAGCCGTGCAGGAAGCGGCGCGACTTTACGCCAAGCTTCACAAACTGGGTTTCCAGATTGAATTTCTAGACGTCGGAGGCGGCTTGGGGGTGGATTACGACGGCAGCCGGTCGGCGTTCGACAGTTCGACGAATTACTCGTTGCAGGAATACACAAATGACATCGTTTATTATGTCGCCGACGTGTGCAACGCGGAAAACGTCCCGCACCCGGACCTCATCAGCGAGAGCGGACGTGCGCTTGTCGCGCATCACAGCGTGCTGATCGTTGAGGTGTTTGGCTCGATTGAAAAAATCCGGCCCGGTGAATTTTTGAAATACGGCGACAACGAGCATCCGCTCGTCCGCGAACTGCTCGACGTCAAAAAAAACCTCTGCAAGTTGAACAAGCTCGAAGCCTACCATGACGCGCTCGAACGCCGCGACGACGCGCAGCACATGTTCACGCTCGGCATGATGGATTTACCGGAGAAGGCGAAAATCGAGGATCTTTACTGGCAGATCAGCCGCGAGGTGGTGGACAGTTACAAGGGCCAGCCCTACGCGCCGGAGGAAATCCACAAGCTCGAAGACAGCCTCGGCGACCAGTATCTCTGCAATTTTTCCGTCTTCCAATCCCTGCTGGACCACTGGGCGCTGGACCAGTTGTTTCCCATCATGCCGGTTGCGCGCCTGAACGAGCGCCCGACGCACGAGGCCACGCTCGTGGACATCACCTGCGATTCCGACGGCCAGGTCAACAAGTTCATTGATTTCCGCGACGTGCGCGACACGCTGCCACTACACAAATTGAATACCAACGGCAACGGCCAGTTAGATCCCTACCACCTAGGCTTTTTCTTGATGGGTGCGTATCAGGACATCATGGGCGACCTGCACAATCTGTTTGGGCGCGTCAATGAGGTACATGTTTTTCTCGAACCCGATGAACCCGCCGGTTACTATATCGAGGAAATCATCGAGGGTAATACCATCGTCCAGACGCTCGCCGCCGTCCAATACGACGAAAATGAACTCAAGCGCCAGATGAAAGCGCAGATGGACGAGGCGATCAAATCCGATCGCATGAAGCCATCCGAAGCGATGCGCCTTCTGGACGATTACGAGCGGGGACTGAAGGCTTACACTTACTTGAGCTTTTGAAATGAGTAATTAAAGCAATCCCGGCGTACGCCAGACTTGTTTGTTCATTCCTCATTCTGCATTCTTCTTTCGCCCATGCCTGACCCTGCGCCAGCCAATCCAGAATTGCTCCGCTCGCTCGGACGCCTTGTCCGCGGCCTGTCCGCCCTGTTTTGGGGGCTTCCTGCGTCGTTGGTCATCTGCGCCGAAACCTCGAGGGCCGACTGGCTCAAGCCGTGGGGCTTCATGCCCGCACTCGTCGCGACGGCGCTGCCGCTTTACGGCCTCTGGCTGATGGGCGATTTCCAAAAGCAAGAGCGTCCCTGGCGCAATGCGCTCGACCGCGCTCAACTCCCTGGTCTCGCCAACCTCGGCCTCTGCCCGTTTCTTTACTGGCACAACAAGATGCCGGCTCAGCCGTTTTTCAACACCGCGATTTTCGTGCTCGTACTCTCTTCAATCATCTTTTTGTTCAACTTGAACGTCGTCATCAAGCAACTCGGTGCGATGCTGCCGGACGAAACGCTCCGGCACGAGACGCGCCAGTTCACATCGCTCAACCGCGGGTTGCTCGCCGCGCTTTTGTTTTTCGGAATCGCGTATGTGGTCTTGCTGCGCGACCCGCGGCTGCCCACCACACTCGGCGCGCTTTTTGGCTGGCTCCAGGATTTTGGGTTCTGGGGGTTGACCCTTTTCGCGCTGCTGCCGCTCGCCATGACCATGGCGCTCACCTGGAAAACCAAGGAAGTCATCCTCGACAGCGTTTTCTGCACAAAATGAAACATTCCGCCCTCTCCGCGCTGGGACGCCGCACCGTCCTGCCGCCGATTTCGTGGCTGATGCAAACAGCACTCACGCGGCCCAAACTCATTTCGCTTGCTGCCGGTTTCACAAATAACGCCACGCTACCCACTGGAATATCGCGCAATCTGCTAAATGAGATTCTGCGTTCGCCCAAGACCGGCCAACCCGCCTTGCAATACGGCATCACCGCTGGCGAAACCAACTTGCGTACTTTGACGGCCCGCCATTTGCAGAAACTCGATGGCGCCGACGACCGCGTGCATTCATCTGAACGCGTCATGATCACCGGAGGCTCGCAGCAACTGCTTTACATGACGCTTGAGGCGCTTTGCGACGAAAATGACATCCTCCTCGTCGAAGACCCGACCTATTTTGTTTTTTTGAGCATCTTGCAAAGCCAGGGCATCCGAGCGCGTGGTATTCGACTTGAACGCGACGGCCTTGATCTCGGACATCTCGAAAAAGTTTTGAAGCGGCTGAAACAATCCGGCGAACTCCGCCGCGTCAAGGCGCTTTACATCGTCAGCTATTTCCAAAATCCGACCGGTGTGACGACTTCGTTTGCCAAAAAGGCTGGTGCGCTGAAAGTTTTGAAAAAGTTCGAGCGGTTCGCCGGACATCCGATTTATCTTCTCGAAGACGCGGCGTATCGCGAACTGCGATTTACCGCTAACGACACTCCATCCGCGCTAATGGCCCCCGGCGCAAGTCGCAACGTGATTTACACCGGCACTTACAGCAAACCCTACGCACCCGGGACGCGTGTCGGCTTTGGAATTTTGCCCGAACCGCTATTCACGACCGTCGAGCGCATCAAAGGCAACCACGATTTTGGAACGGCGAACCTGCTGCAACAACTCCTCGCCCGCGCGCTTGCAACCGGACTTTACAACCGGCATGTCACGAAGGTTCAGAAAAATTACGCCCGCAAAGCGCTCTTCATGAAGCAGGCACTCGCGAAACATTTTCCAAAAAGTGTGGAAATCTGGGAATCCGGGGGCGGACTTTATTTCTGGGCACGGCTGCCGAAGAGGCTTTCCGCCGGCGTGAAGTCTAAAGTGTTCCAGACCGCGCTGAAGAATGATGTGCTCTACGTTCCGGGCGAACTATGCTACGCCGACGATCCTTCGCGGGCCAAACCGGACAATGAAATGCGTATCAGCTTCGGTAGTGCGAGCAAGGAAGACATTCGCGAAGGGATTGCACTGCTTGGCAAAGTGTTGAGGAAATTGACTGCCACAGAACACAAATAACGCACCAATTAAAGCTTCAAGACCAGCTACAATCAGCGTCATACATAATTGCGCATTCAGTTGTGTTTTGCTTCGACGTGCCTGAATCCACTAAAGATTAGTGATGCCGAAATTATGATCCTTGCGCTGCAAGACGAAATCCGCCGGTCGAACGATACTTCGCGGAACGGCGGCTGACTACCCGACAAATTCCCGCATTGCTGACTCATGCGAACCAGCAGTTCTTTACTCAGGGCGCGAATTCCGCCTTACCGTCTTTATCACCAGATGGCAAAAGGGGTTCAGAAACCACCCCTTCCGCCAGATGCCATTGGTTGAATTGTGCAGGCGCGACGGGATATTAATCCCCTTCGGATTCATGGTTTAATTTTGCCTGCCGCAAGATAAGCCCCAATGGGTTCCGCGCCAAGTGTGCCGGAAAGTTTTTTCAAGTAATCCGATGATTCAACCATCTCCAGAATTTTTCGCGCGCGATTCAAGCGGTCGGCAACGCCCAGATTTTCCGCCACATCTTCGTGACTCGGTTTCCGCAAAAATTGGTTCAGGAATTCGACGTGACGGCGCCAGAGCCTGGTGTCAATTCCCTGTTTTGCAGCGAGTCGCGCCGCATACCAGCCGCTGGACAGAAGATTCTCGCGTGCGAATAATCTTCGGAAGTCCGAATCCCCCAGATTTTTCCCCTCCCATTGGCCATTGAGCATGATGTGAAGCAGTGCATGCAGCGGCGGGCAGGCCTGTGCGATGCTGCCGTCGTCAAAATACATTTTGGCGACGCGCTGTTGCGTGGTGACAATATTGTCCATGCCATCCACAAATATTTCCAGGTCTTGCAATTCCGGCTTCAGCATTTCTTCCGTGAAAACAGCGTGCGGATGGTTGAACACGCGGCCAAAGAACGCGTGGACAAACCGCGTGTTGATGCGATAGCCGAGGCGGCTGGCTGGAATTCGTTTCCCTCCATGATTGAAGTCCTCGCATTTTTCGAGAAAATGGTTTGCGATGAGAAATTCCGGCTTTCGCTCTTCCGGCAACATCCGGCAAAAAACCTCCGGTACAATCAGGCTCACGTCGTGATCCACGCGCACCTTCGGCCCGACATAACCGGCGGCGGTCACGAAGGCGTGATGGCCGGTGAGAATGAACGAAACCAGCGCGTTGTTCAGGTCAATGATCGGCGGCAGGGCGTTGAACGGGCCTTTGGTCAGCGCACCTTCCGAACCCGCGCCGGTCGTCGAGGGAGATTTGCCGGTCATGCTGCAAATAAATTCCATGAACAGCTCCGGCAGCTCGAAATAGTGGATCGGATTGAAAACCGCGAGAGAGCGGATATTGCCTTCCGGCGGATTGTTGCGGCGACCGGGCAATACGACGTCCACAGGCGTATGCAGCGGTTCGCCCAACGGCACGCGGCGGCGCAAGCGCGCGGACATTTCCGCGAGATAGCTTTCACGCGGATTGACGAGGTCGGGGCGCTTTTGCAAGTAGCGCGGATTTTTACTCGGCTTGCCGTCCACCAATCGCGGATGAGCCGAGGATACAAAAAAATCCGGCACGCCGGTCGTGGCCGCGTTGCGGATCAGATTTTGCATCGGCTCGGTAAATTGATAAAAACCGATGGCCTCCTCCAAGAGTTCGCGCGCATCCCTGGGCGTGAGTGGTTCGTAATTGGAGAAGAAATTATCAGACCGCGCGAAATCGGACTCGGTCTGTTTATCGTAGCCGCGGTGAATCGCGTCGTCGGGGCGCTGAAACAAGCGTTGTTCGCAGTTTTTGACAAATTTGAGCGTAGAAACCTTGTCCGTGGCCGGGACATTTTTTACCGCATCCGGCGGCACCAGCGTGGAGGCAGTGATGTCGTCCTCCATCTGGATTTTCACGGACGGATGAAAATCTTTTCGCAAGCCAAACGTGCGCCACGCGCCGTCGGAGTCAAAGCCGACGCGCAGATATGTCGTCACAATTTTACGGTTGTCGCATTTCAATTCATTGCCGGGCTTGCCATTGATGATGTCCACACTGAAATGCTCGCGCCAGTTGTCACCCCATTCCGGCTTATGGTAGCGCTTCACGACAAAGACGAGTTCCTTGAGATATTGCGGAATGCCGTTGAGCCAGGCGTTGTATTCCGGGGTGTAATCGTGCTCGTCGGGCGTGAGCAATTTGATGACCGAGCCGAGCGAACGCTCCGGGGCCAGAACCGTTCGCTTGTCCTTGCGGCGTTTGTCGCGGAAGCGGGTGGAATAATCGCGATGAACCAATTCGCTGACATGGTCAAAGTCCGCCTTCAAATCCGCGACAAAGACCGGCCCGGTCAAAATCGCATCAGTGATGGGCTTGGAAATCTCCGATTTGCCGCCGCCCGAGACCGTACAGGGCTTGTGGCATAGCGCGCCCTCGGCGACCGTCCCGACAAGCCGCCATGAACGAAGCACGCCGGGTGGCTTCTCCATTTTCACCTTGTAGCCGGACGGGCGAACGTAGGTTTTATCCGGCTGCAATTTGATGCTGCGTGCGAGGGCATCGGCGTTCACCCAGGAAATTGTCTGCTTGTGCAAATCGAAATGCGCGCCTTCGGGAACGTAAATGATTTCCGGAAATCTCCTGTCCACGGCAAAACCTTCGGGTTTCACGTCCATCGCATCGTCGTAGAGCGAAGTCATCTCCTCGAAGGTGTGCCCCATGCGCTTGACGTGAACATCGCCGCTGAATTCCTCGCCGAGATCGTAACTCTGAAAGACGAGAGCACCGCCCGCGTGTTCCTCCTCGCAACTGCCGAAGAGATTCGAGGCGTAGCTGATTTGTGTCTTCACCTCTTTTTTGCAATAACCGTAATAATTGTCCGCGATCAGCGTGACAATGACGCCGGTTTCGTCGCGGCAGGTCAGCTTGAACGCACCGCCGCCGTTGTAGAGTTCATTTTCATCCTTCCAGCACATCCCGTCGCGTCGCTGACGTTCGGTGGCCTGATCCCAATGCGGAAGACCGACGGATTTTTTCGTGGCCTTGACCAGTTGTGGTGCGAGGATGACGCTGCCTGTGTGGCCGGTCCAATGCTCGGTGTCGAGCGCAGAATCATTTTCCGGCAAAATCGGGTCGCCACCGTTTCCAAAGATGCTTTCGACGAAATCCAGATTGCTCACGAGATTGCCGGGCACGAAAAACCGGACTTCCATCGTTTTTTGGGGCGTGAACCCTGGAACTTCCGGACAGACAATCGGACGGAGAAGCAGCGAGACGAAACATTCCGCCGGTTGCGGCTGTGTGGCGGTGAACGGCAGGCGCATGATGTCCCGCGGCGGATTGAGCGCAAGCGCGAGCAATTTCCCAAAAACATTTTTCGGCACGGCGACCTTGTCGTCGGGAACCGGCAGACCGCCTTCGGTGACGTGGAAAATTCCCTGTGTGGTGCGCCGGTCGCTTTTTGGGTTATGCAAAACACCGTTTGCGACGCGATAGGAATTGATGATCTCGGAACTGAACTGGTCACGGTCAATCGGCAGCGACAGCACACGCGCCAACCCGGCGCGGTCGAGCGTGAACGTGCGCGCGGGTAGTTTTGTCACAGGCACGTCCTGCAAATAATCGTAGAGGAATGTCTGGATGCGACGGTCGGCTGGGCAGAGGTAGTTGCCGAGCAGCCGGTCCTTTTCGCGCGACTGTCCGGCCATCGCGGAGACGATTTCGGCAAATTCCTTATTGTCATCAATCGCCACTGGCGGACAGCCAATCAGCGCGAGCTTGACGTTGATGTGCGCGATGAGATGCGTCGGGAGCTGTTTCTGTGCCGGATTCAATGAACCTCCGTTTGAAGATAGCGGATGCGTTTGTGCACGTCCGTGTTGATTGAATGATAGGGGTTCGAAAGATTGCCCGCCGCAAATAGCGTCTGGCGTGTGTGTTCCATATCGTCCTCGCCGATAGCGTCGGTGAAAATAGGCTGCAAATAATCAATTCCCATGCGTGACGGCTTCATCAGTTTCGCATCGTAAAGCAACGGGTGCATCCGCCGCGCGTGAATCAGTCCCCAGCGGTCGCGGAAGCGGTTTGCGTCAAAGCCATCCACGTAAAAACCCTTTGTGGTATTATATTGAAGGACGGAAACCGCGTTATTGCGGCCTTCGACAAGAAGATCAACCGCCTTCGCGCCCTGCGCCGCCGCGTAAAACCGGTCGAACAAAATCGGCCGCCCGCCGCGTTGCGTGTGGCCGACTTTACGGGTAAAGATCGCTTCCTTCGCCGATTCACCTCGACGATACAGTTGAAAATACCTGTCGCCTATCATCTGGATCAATTTTGCACGCAAGGCCTCCGCTGCGCCGCTCAAAACCACATTGCCCGAAGGATCGGTGGACTTCGTTTCCGCGCCGAGTTCGCGGCCCTGTTCGTCCACGATGCCTTCACCGCAAATGATGACAACATTTTTTTGCAGATCGTAAAGGTGTTTCACGCGCTCGGCGAGACGTTCCAGGTCCAGCGCGATTTCAGGAACGAGCACGATGTCAGGCTGTCCGTAGGCCGTGCCGAGCGCGATGTAGCCGGAATGCCGCCCCATGACCTCAATGATGGCAATGCGGCGATGGCTTTCAGCCGTCGTGCGGATGCGCCCAATGCCCTGCGCGGAAACATAGACGGCCGTGGCGTAGCCCGGGGTGGCGTAATTGACAATCTGGTCGAGTTGGAACACGGCGCTGGATTCCGCGCGTTTGTAACGGTAGCCGTGTTTGGCCGCCGCGTCATTCACGCGCACCCATTCGTCCGGCTCGCTCGGATAATTCAAGCCGAGGTCGTTGTCAATCGTCTTGGGCGCCAGCACTGTCGGCAGGCGTTCAGCAATCGGCTGCAAGCCGTTCAGCGTGCCGTCGCCGCCAATGCAGATCAGCCCTTCGATTCCCAGTTTGCCCAACCGCGACTCAATCAGGTCAAGCTCCTCGGTTTTGTTGGGGTCCACAAAATCGCGGGACGACCCAATGAGCGTACCGCCTTTGGTCGGGTCGAGTTCGGGGATTCCCTGATAAAGAGGGTTTAAATGCACGTGCGGCACACGAGGGTTGAACAGGGAGTTGAAGCCCTTGATGAGGCCGGTTATTTCGACCTTGAGCTGGTTGGCGCGAGTCACCGCGCCATGAATGGTTGCGTTCAAGGCGGGCGTGTCACCGCCGGCTGTGAGGATTCCGATTCGTTTCACAAATGTTTAATTTTGTTGTTTGGTTGGTGCGAACAATTTCCACTCGTGGTGGTGCGCTCGTAAAAATTCATGAGTGGTCATTAAAACATATCGTCGCTGCCCGGTGATTTGCCGTTTCCAACGGCTTCCTTTCTTTTCAAAATGCACTTGCCGCGCCGCGGAGACAATCCATTTTTTCACAAAGCAGGAAATTTGCCGCGGCCTTTCGGATGATTTGCCGTTTCTCGGCAAGGTGATTGCTTGATATTGTCCGATGTTCAATACAGATTGTGATTTGAACGGGTTTTTGTGCGAAAACTTTGGAAAATGAGCGCAAAGCCGGTTTCAAAATAATTTTGTGTCGGCAAATTTTAGCTGTTGAAAAATGCCCACGCCGTTCAAAAAACGACGCGCACCTCTGATATGTTAAAAAATTACGAGAGCAACTTTGGATTCGATGAAATGGTGGACGCGAAGGGCGCATGCCGGTCGCATTACCGTAAATTTCAAAAGCTTTTCCAAAAGATGTCGCGAACGGAATTCGACGCCAAGCGGCAGACGGTGGACACAAATTTTCTGCGGCAGGGCATCACATTCAACGTCTATGGCGACGCGCAGGGGGCGGAGAAGATTTTCCCGTTTGACCTGTTGCCGCGCATCATCCCTGCGAAGGAATGGGAACATATCGAGCGCGGCCTCAAGCAGCGCATCACCGCGCTAAACCTTTTCCTGCACGATATTTATCACGAGCAGAGAATCGTGAAGGACGGCATCATCCCGCAGCATATCATCCTGTCGGGAAAACATTTCCGGCGCGAGTTCGTGAACTTTGAAGTGCCGAAGGGGATTTACATCCATGTTTGCGGCACGGATTTGATCCGGGACGCGGATGGGAACTATCTCGTGCTGGAAGACAACGGCCGCTGCCCGTCCGGTGTGAGTTACGTTCTGGAAAACCGCCGCGCGATGAAGCGCGCGTTTCCGGGATTGTTTGAGAGCATCGGAGTCCAGCCCGTGGATCACTACGCGCAGGAGCTTTTGAAATGTCTCCGCCACATCGCACCATCGAGCATCGCCGATCCGACGGTGGTGCTGCTGACTCCGGGCGCCTACAACAGCGCATATTTCGAGCACACGTACCTGGCACGGCAGATGGGGATTGAAATTGTGGAGGGCCGCGATCTCTTCGTGCGCGACTCACGCGTGTTCATGCGAACGACGAAAGGACTTCGGCCGGTTCACGTGATTTACCGCCGCATTGACGACGATTTCATTGACCCGACGGTTTTCCGAAAAGATTCGATGCTCGGCGTGCCCGGGCTTATCAACGCCTACCGCTCCGGCAATGTTTCGCTCGCCAATTCCATCGGCACCGGCATCGCCGACGACAAGGTGATGTATTATTATGTGCCGAAAATGATCAAATATTACCTGGATCAGGAACCGATTCTGCCGAACGTGCCGACTTATCTCGCCAGCGAGGAAGCCGACCGTAAATACATCCTGGAAAACCTGCCGGACCTTGTCGTGAAGGCGGCAAACGAATCCGGCGGTTATGGCATGTTGATCGGGCCGAAGTCGTCGAAGGCGGAAATTGAAAAGTTCCGCGAGAAGGTCATCGCCGAACCGCGCAATTACATCGCGCAGCCGATGGTTTTTCTGTCGCGGCATCCGACGTATTGCGATGGTAAAGTCGAAGGCCGCCATGTCGATTTGCGCCCGTTCATCCTCTCGGGCGAACGCATTTCCATCATCCCCGGCGGCCTGACCCGTGTCGCGCTCCGCAAAGGTTCGATTGTCGTCAACTCATCCCAAGGCGGCGGCAGCAAGGACACGTGGGTGCTTTATGGCGAAGAATGAATAAAACCTTCCGCGCCCAAATAATCTTATGTTAAGCCGCGTCGCACATTCACTCTACTGGATGGCCCGTTACATCGAACGCGCCGAAAACATCGCGCGCCTCGTGGACGTGAACCTGCAACTCCTCCTCGACCTGCGCGAATTGGACGAGAAGAAGCTCGCCGCATACTGGCTGCCCATCGTGCAGGCGACCGGCGATGACAAGGAGTTTTTCAAATTGCACAAGCGGGCGACCGGGCAGGCCGTGACGGAGTTCCTTGTCTTTCAAAATGAAAATCCGAATTCCATCGTGCAATCCATTTGCGCGGCGCGTGAGAACGCACGCATGGTGCGTGACCAGCTCACGCTCGAACTGTGGGAGGAATTGAACCGGCTATATCTGTTCGTGCGCTCTCCACAGGCGCGAAAAGTCTGGGACCGGAGTCCAAGCGAATTTTTCCAGGAAATCAAGGCCGGCTCGCTGCATCTGATCGGCATTGCGAGTGCAACCCTGATCCACGACGAAGGCTGGTGGTTTGTTCAGACCGGACAGTTTCTCGAACGCGCCGACAAAACCACGCGCATCCTCGACGTCCGCCACGAGACGCTGCCCGAGCGCGGCGCACCGAAAATTGTGAGCCAGACCAACACCCTCGAATGGGCTGCGGTGCTGCGTTCATGCAGCGCATGGGACGCTTACAAAACGTTTTACGGCGCCGACATGCATCCCCGGCTCGTCGCGGAATTTCTTATATTCAACGACAGCTTCCCGCGCTCGGTGCGTTTTTGCGTGAGCGAACTGAACCGCGCCGTCCGCCGGATTTCCGGCGTGGCCGAGGGAAATTTCTCCAACGACGCCGAAAAATTGACCGGGCGCTTCCTGGCCGAACTGCAATTCAGCACCGTGGACGAAATTTTCGACCGGGGCCTGCATCAATATCTGGACGAAGCTCAAACGAAATTGAACGACATCGGCGAGGCGCTCTTCCGCGCCTATATTTTCCAGCCGTTTCAAAACCCCGACGGCGAGCACATGGTGCAACAGGAGGAACAACAGCAACAGCAGTCGCTGAATTCGTAATCCTCAATTCATAAATTTCCATGTCCATCCACGTCGCACTCCACCACAAGACGCATTACCAATACGACCGGCTCGTCAATCTCGGCCCCCAGGTCGTGCGGCTTCGGCCCGCGCCGCATTCTCGCACCCGGATTTTGAGCTACTCGCTCACCGTCACGCCGGAAAAGCATTTTATAAACTGGTCGCAGGACCCGCAGGCGAACTACGCCGCCCGCCTCGTTTTTGAACAGCCGACCCGTGAATTTTGCGTCGAGGTGGATCTGGTCGCGGAAATGTCCGTCCTGAATCCGTTCGATTTTTTTCTCGAACCGCAGGCGGAAAAATTCCCGTTCGCCTACGACCCCGCGCTCGACCACGAACTCGCCCCGTTCAACCGCAAATGCTGGCTGACCCCGGCGTTCACGAAATATCTCACGGGGATCCGCCGGGATTTTCTCGGCGAAATCAAACGGCGCACCAAAAAGGAACGGCTGGAAATGCCGGAGAAGGACAAGCTGCGCACGAACGATTTTCTCGTCGCCATAAACCAGCGGCTGTGGAAGGACATCAAATACACCATCCGCCTGGAACCGGGGGTGCAGACACCCGAGGAGACGCTCGAAAAAATGAGCGGCTCGTGCCGCGATTCGGCGTGGCTGCTCTGCCAGTTGTTCAGGCATTGCGGTCTCGCGTCGCGTTTTGTCAGCGGCTATTTGATCCAGCTCAAGCCCGACGTGAAATCGCTCGACGGCCCCAGCGGCGCGGAAAAGGATTTCACCGACCTGCACGCGTGGACGGAGGTTTATCTGCCCGGCGGCGGCTGGATCGGACTCGACCCCACTTCCGGCCTGCTCGCCGGTGAAGGCCACATCCCGCTCGCCTGCACCCCGGATCCTTCGAGCGCCGCCCCCATTTCCGGCGCGGTGGACGAATGCGAATGCGAATTCAGTTTTGAAATGAGCGTCACGCGCGTCCACGAGTCACCGCGCGTCACCAAGCCTTACACAGAAGAGGAATGGGGAAAAATCGAGTCGCTCGGCCACGCGATCGACGTTGACTTGAAAAAGGGTGATGTCCGACTGACGATGGGCGGCGAGCCGACATTTGTTTCGGTTGACGACCCCGATGGCGCTGAATGGAATTTCACCGCCGTTTCCCACAAAAAGCGCATTCTGTCGGGCGAACTCATCAAGCGGTTGCGGAAACAATTTGCGCCCGGCTCTCTGCTGCATTACGGCCAGGGCAAATGGTACCCCGGCGAACCGCTGCCGCGCTACGCCCTCGCCGCGTTTTGGCGCAAGGACGGCGTGCCGGTCTGGAAGGACGATTCGCTCATCGCGGACGAATCGAAAAACTACGGCCACGGAGCAAAGGACGCCAAAGAGCTTTTGTCGCGCATCGCCGAGACCGTTGGCGGTGACCCGGCGCATCTGATACCCGCCTATGAGGATGCGTTTTATTACACCTGGAAGGAGCGCCGCTTTCCGTCAAACATCACGCCGGAAAAAAGTAATTTGAAGGACAAGCAGGAGCGGGAACGCATCGCGCGGATTTTTCAACAGGGTTTGAACTCCGTCGTCGGCTACTCGCTGCCTGTCAAGCGTGTCAGCGGCGGCTGGATGACCGGCAAATGGTTTCTGCGCGACGACGACACGCTCTGGCTTATTCCGGGCGATTCGCCGATGGGTTTGCGCCTGCCGCTGGATTCGATTCCGTGGGTTTCCGAAAAGGATTTTCCATGGTTGCGCCAGTTGGACCCGTCGCAGCCAAAGCTGCCGGCGCTGCCGAAGGAATTTCCATATCGCCAGCGCTTTGTCGGCCGCGCGGAAACGCTCACACTGCCCGGCCAGGGTCGCGGTCAGCGTGCGCAAAAACTCGGTGAAAAACCAAAGCCGCTCGAACCGTTGCCGCCGGACGAAAATCCTTTGCGTCGTCCAGCCCCCGGTCAGAGTGCGCCGTGGGTCATCCGTACCGCGCTGTGCGTCGAACCGCGGGACGGACGGCTGCACGTTTTTATGCCGCCGGTCAAGCAGACGGAGGATTATCTCGATCTTATCGCCGGCATCGAAACCGCCGTCACCGAAATGGGCACGCCAGTCATCATCGAAGGCGAAACGCCGCCGCGCGATCCGCGCCTGAACAAGCTCGCCGTCACGCCCGATCCCGGCGTCATCGAGGTCAACATGCACCCCAGCAAGACCTGGGACGAGCTCGTTCAACGCACGGAAATTCTCTATGAGGAGGCGCGCCAGACACGGCTCGGCACGGAAAAATTCATGCTCGACGGACGCCACACCGGCACGGGCGGAGGCAACCACATCATCATCGGGGCGGAAGCGCCGCCGGATTCGCCGGTGCTGCGCCGGCCGGACTTGCTGCGCTCACTGCTCGCCTATTGGCAGAATCATCCGTCGTTGAGCTGGCTGTTCAGCGGCTTGTTCGTTGGCCCGACTTCACAGGCGCCGCGCATTGACGAGGCGCGGAATGACTCGCTTTACGAACTTGAAATCGCGTTCAAGGAAATGGACCGGCAAATCGGTTTGTTCGGCCAGACGCCGCCGTGGATGGTGGATCGCCTGTTTCGCAATCTGCTGATTGATTCGAGCGGCAACACGCATCGCTCCGAGTTTTCGATTGATAAGCTTTATGCGCCAGAAAGCAGCAGCGGGCGCCTCGGCCTCGTCGAGATGCGTGCGTTTGAAATGCCGCCGCACGCGCGCATGAGCCTCGCGCAACATCTGGTGCTGCGCGGCCTCATCGCTAAATTCTGGCACGAGCCTTACAAAAATGATCTGGTGCGCTGGGGCACGGATATTCACGACCGCTGGATGCTGCCGCACTTTTGCGAGACGGATTTCCGCGACGTCATCGGCGACTTGCGCGAGTCAGGCTATCCATTCGAGTTCGACTGGTTCGCGCCCCATTTTGAATTCCGTTTCCCGCGCATCGGTGATCTGGAACAGCGCGATATTCAACTCGAACTGCGCACCGCGCTCGAACCATGGCACGTTCTCGGCGAGGAACCCGGCGGCGGCGGCACGGTGCGTTATGTGGACAGCTCGCTCGAACGCCTCCAGGTCAAGGCGCGCGGACTCGTTGGCGATCGTTTCGCCATCACGGTCAATGGCCATCGCGTGCCCCTGCATCCGACCGGCACGAACGGCGAAGGCGTCGCGGGCGTGCGCTACCGCGCTTGGCAGCCGCCGGTTTGTTTGCAGCCGACCATCGGCTCGCACGCACCGCTGCGATTCGACCTTTACGACACCTGGAACCAGCGGTCGCTCGGCGGCTGCACCTATCACGTCGCGCATCCAGGCGGACGCGGCTACGACACTTTCCCGGTGAACAGCTATGAAGCCGAAAGCCGCCGGCTGTCCCGATTTTTCCGGCACGGCCATCAACAGGGCAATTTCACGCCGCCGCCAAAAATCTTGAACGGCGACTTTCCTTTCACGCTGGATTTGCGCAATGTCTGACCCGGAAAACAAAGAGCAAAACCGCCACCAGCCGCAAATGTTTCAATCGCAGTCCATGACGGGCGAGAGGAGTGCCGCCGAAAAGGCAGCGCCGGCTGGTTTGCTGGCCGGTTACAAACGGGCCACGGACGCGTTTGATGAATTTACCACGGATGAGGGCGAACCACGCCCTCACTATGCGGAATTGTTTCGTGCGCTGGAGCAGATGGGCGCGACCGAACTCAAACGCCGCGCGGAAACCTGCCGCCGGCTCGTTCACGAGCAGGGCATCACCTACAATGTGTATGGCGACCCGCGCGGCATGGAACGTCTGTGGCAGCTCGACCCGGTTCCGCTCGTCATCGCGCCGGATGAATGGCACACACTCGAAGAAGGACTGATCCAGCGCGCCCGGCTGCTGAACAAAATCCTCGCCGACTGCTACGGCGCGCAGGAACTCATCCGGTCGCGCTGGCTTTCGCCGGCGCTGGTGTTCGCGCAGCCGGATTTTCTCCGTCCGTGCCACGGCATCCGCGTGCCGGAGGATTTGTTTTTGCATTTTTACGCCGCCGACCTCGCGCGCTCCCCGGATGGCCGCTGGTGGGTGATATCCGACCGCACACAGATTCCCACCGGCGCGGGTTACGCGCTGGCCAACCGGCTCGTCACCTCGCGCATCCTGCCTGAACCGTTCCGCGACAACCATGTTCACAGGCTTGCCGGATTTTTTCTCGACGCGCAGCGCACCCTGGCGCAGATCGCGCCGCGCGCCAGTGGCGCGGCGCGCGTCGTGCTGCTCACGCCGGGACCCCACAACGAAACCTACTTTGAGCAGGCGTATCTCGCACGTTACCTCGGCTACATGCTGGTCGAGGGACAGGACCTCACAGTGCGCGACGACTGTGTCTATCTCAAGACCCTGAACGGCCTGGAAAAGGTGGACGTGATCCTTCGCCGCGTGGACGATGACTTCTGCGACCCGCTGGAATTACGAAACGATTCCTTGCTCGGCGTACCCGGCTTTGTCGAGGCATTGCGCGCGGGGAACGTCACCGTGGCCAACGCGCTCGGCAGCGGCCTGCTCCAAAGCCCGGCATTCATGTCGTTCCTGCCCGGTCTGTGCAAACACATCCTCGGCGAGGAATTGAAACTGCCGTCCGTCGCAACGTGGTGGTGCGGTCAGGCGTCCGCGCGCCGGTATGTCCTCGAACATCTCGATTCGCTTGTGATGAAACCGGCCTTCCGCACGCCGCATCATGCTTCTGATCTGCGCCAGCCGTCGGACAAGGCGGAACTGGAACGGCTCCGGCGGCGGATCGAGTTCGATCCTGATTTATTTGTCGCGCAGGAGCGCGTCGAATATTCCACTGCGCCCGCGTGGGATGCCGGACGGCTCACGCCGCGGCCGGTTGCACTGCGAGCCTATCTCGTGGCAAGCGGCGGCGGTTATTCCGTCATGCCGGGCGGGCTGGCCCGCGTCTCGCCCGATACGAGCGCTTTCATTTCCATGCAGCACGGTGGCAGCAGCAAGGACACCTGGATCACGTCCGGGACGCCCGTGGAGGAAACCACACTGCTCTACTCATCGAGCCAGAGCGTGGAATTGCGCCGCACGGGAAACAATCTGCCGTCCCGCCTCGCCGACAATTTTTACTGGCTGGGCCGTTACTCCGAGCGCGCCGACGCCACCGCGCGCCTGCTGCGGAGCGCGTTGCGGCGGTTCAACCCCGAACGCACCGGCAGCGCGCTGCCCGAACTGATGCCCTTGCTGCACAGCCTCGAGGTGCAGGGCCAGTTGCCCGGAATCATGGAAGAAACGGAATTGCGCGAGAATCCCGAGGCGCTCGAAGCCGAATTGCTCGCCGCGATTTTCGACCCCGGCCGGCCCGGCAGCCTGCGCAGCACCGCCGAGAATTTGTTCCGCCTCGGCGTCCAGGTGCGCGACCGCACTTCCAACGACATGTGGCGTGTCATCAGTAAACTCAACGACCGCCTCGCCACACCGACCGCCAGCCTCGTCGTGCTCGCGGGCGACGCCGTGGGTGTCATCAACGAAACCCTCCAGAGCCTCGCCGCGTTTCACGGCCTTGCGCGCGAAAACATGACCCGCGCCCAGGCGTGGCGCTTCATTGACATGGGACTGCGCATCGAACGCGCGATTTACCTCGGCACTATGCTCGACGGCACGCTGCGCCAGGGCGAGGCCGACAACCCCAGCGTGCTCGAAGCCGTGCTCGAAGTGGCGGACAGTTCCATCACCTACCGTTCGCGTTATAGCTTGTTGCCGCAGCTCGCAGCCGTATTCGACCTCGTCCTGCTCGACGACAAGAATCCGCGCTCCGTGCTCTTTCAAATCACCCAGCTCCTCCAGCATTTCGAGCGGTTGCCGCAGGAACGCGACGCCAGTCGGCCCGGCACCGTGCGCGGCATTCTCAATGACTGCTCCGCGCGGCTTGAACAATGCGATACGCGCGAACTCGCCGGCTTTCAAAATGATTTGACCGGCAGCAAGGTTGGCCGCGTCATCCAGCAGACGTTGCGCGACCTGCCAAAAATTTCCGACGCCATCGCCGCAAACTTCTTCGCGCACTCCGACATCTCGCGCACGGGACGCGGCACGGAATTATGAACTACCGCATCATCCATCGCACGCTTTACGAATACGCCGCGCCGGTGACGGTCTCGCACCACGTGGCGCGCCTTGAACCGCGCGTGACCGCCGCGCAGCCGCGCGGGGAGTTCATCCTCAAAATCCTGCCCCACCCCGCCGTCCGCAAGGTGCGCGAGGATTATTTCGGCAACCATCTCTGCTTTTTCAGCATCCAGGAGACGCATCAACGCCTCGAAATCACCACTACCAGTCACGTGACGGTGAAAGCCCAGAAACTGCCCGCGCCGGAAGCCACGCCACCGTGGGAGGAGGTCGCCAATCTGTTCCGCGACCCCGTTTCGCCGGAGGTCGTTGAGCCGTATCAATTCGTCTTTGATTCGCCGCAGGTTCGCGCCTCGGTGGAGCTTTTTGATTACGCCGCAAAAAGTTTTGGCAAAGGCACGCCGTTGCTCGCCGGTGCGGTTGATTTGACGCGGCGGATTTTTGAGGATTTCAAATTTGATCCGAGGGCCACGACCATCGCCACGCCGCTGGAAGAGGTCCTGAAAAAACGCCGCGGTGTCTGCCAGGACTTCGCACACCTCGGCATTGCATGCCTGCGCTCGCTTGGGTTGCCTGCCCGTTATGTCAGCGGCTATCTGCGCACACGACCACCGGAAGGCCAGCCGCGTCGCATCGGCGCTGACGCGAGCCATGCCTGGTTTCGGATTTTCTGTCCAGGCACCGGCTGGGTGGATTTCGATCCGACCAACAATGTCCAGCCTGGTGAGGAACACATCATCGTCGCCTACGGCCGCGATTTCAGCGACGTGAGTCCGGTGGCCGGCATTCTTACCGGTGGCGGCAAACATGACGTCCAGGTGTCGGTGGATGTAGAGTCTTTGGGTTGACGCATGAAATACGACATCCTCCATCGCACCCGATTTACCTACACTGCGCCCGTGCGCGACAGCTTCAATGATGTCCGCCTCCAGCCGATGTACATCCCGGAACAGACGGTCGAATCTTTTTTGCTGAAGGTGCTGCCCGCTGCGCGGCTCACGCACTTCAAGGATTTTTATTCCAACTGGGTCAACCACTTTGAGATTGTCGAGCCGCACAGCTATCTGATGATCGAGGCACAATCGCGCGTCGTGACAAATCCATCCGCGCCGTTGCCGGTGGAAAAACTATGTTCGTTCGAGCAGATGCGGGAAGCGCCGAACATCGAACGCTGCTTCGATTACCTGCAGGCGAGCCGCTTTGTTGAAATTTCTCCTGAAGCCTGGAAACTTGCGCTCGACGCAACCGAAGGCGTTGACGACGCCTGGCTTGCGGTTCTGGTGTTGATGAAATTCGTCCACGGCTATCTCAAATACGAATCGAAGTCCACGCACGTCCACACACACATGAAAGAAGTCATGAAAGACCGGCGCGGCGTCTGCCAGGATTTTGCGCACCTCATGCTTGGACTCTGCCGCTCGCTGAAAATTCCCGCCCGATACGTCAGCGGCTATCTTGCCACCGAAAGCGCCAGTGCCACGCATGCGTGGATGGAAGCTTTCGTTCCCGGCCACGGCTGGCGCGCGCTCGACCCGACGCACAATCGCCAGATCAACGAAACCTACGTGAAGATCGGCCACGGTCGGGATTATGGCGACGTGCCGCCCGTGAGCGGCAATTATCGAGGCACGCTCGAACGCAAGATGGAAGTCGAAGTCCGAATCAGCGCCGTCGAATAGCCGTCTCTTCCCTTCGCAGTTCCCCCTCCGTTTCGGCTGGCTAATGGTTTGTCTAATGTTCCGAAATGCTGGCATCAGCCAAAAAATGTCCTGCCTTTGGCAATATTAGAGATGCCAGAAATCCACGGCGACATGAAATTGGTCATGTAATAATCCGGCAAGAGAAATTCAACTCATGCTGGAAAAACCGGCCCGGAGCAATCCGGCCAGACTGACAATAGAAACGAACACATTATGAAAAAATTATTCATGTTGAGCATCGCGGTGATGGCATTGGCCACCCTGTCCGCTCGTGCTGGCGACGCAAAGGCCATTTACGACGAGAGCTGCGCCAAGTGTCATGGAGCCGATGGCAAGGGCGACACCAAAGTGGGCCAGCGCCTGGGCGTGAAGAATTACACCGACGCCTCGGTGCAGGCCGCGTTGAAGGATGACGTCGCGTTCAAATCCATCAAGGAAGGCCTGAAGGACGTGGACGGCAAGACCCAGATGAAGCCCGCCGACGGTATTGCCGATGACGACATCAAGGCGCTCGTTGCGTATATGCGGACGTTCAAGAAGTAACCGGGTTCCCACATCCAACGCCGCGTGAAGCCGGGCAGACTCCGGCACGGAAGTTTTATTGTCATGAACAAAAGAAAACCAGCCCGACCAGCCCGGCGATATTCGCCGTTCCGGCACCTCTCAGGCCGGGGTGCTCGTGCGGTGGTTGCCGGAATTTTGTTTTGTCTTCTAGCCCTTTTCTCGCCGGCTGCGATTGCCGCCTCTGTGGCGACCAATGCCGTCGAGAAGCTCGCCAACTCCGATTGCCTCGATTGTCACACCGACCCGTCCAACACCCGCGTGGTGAACGGGCAAAAAATTCCGCTCGCCGTTTTCCCGACCAACAGTTTCGCTCGCTCTGTCCATTCCATGCTCGATTGCACGGACTGCCACACGGGCGTGAAGGAAATGGTTCACGACGCCAACCTGCCGCCGCCCGATTGCTCCGGTTGCCACGACAAGGAGGCGAAGGATTACGCAACGAGCATCCATGGCATGAGCCACGCAATGGGCGCGTCCGGCGCGGCCGAATGCTGGGATTGCCACGGCTCGCACGAAATGTTGCCGGTGAAAGATCCTGCGTCACCGGTCTACAAAATGAAACTGCCGGCGACCTGTGCGAAATGCCACAGCAACAAGACCCTCACCAAGGAATACCAGATTGAAATCCCCGAGGCGGCGAACCAATACATAGACAGCATCCACGGCACTGCGCTGTTGAAGATGGGCCTGATTGTCGCGCCGTCGTGCGACGACTGCCACGGCGTGCATACCATCAAGCGCAGCGTGGACCGCGATTCGCCCATCAACCACGCGAACGTCGCCAAGACCTGCGGCAAATGCCACGTCGGCATTGAGGCAACCTACGACAAGAGCGTCCACGGCCAGTTGCTCGCAAAAGGCGACCCGCGCGGGCCAGTGTGCATTGACTGCCACAGCGCGCACGAAATCGTGAATCCGACGGGCAACAATTTCAAGGCCATCAGCGATGAGCGCTGCGGCAAATGCCACGCCGACCGGCTCGCGGGCTATCGGGACACCTACCACGGCAAGGCGATGCTTCTCGGCAAACCCAATGCCGCGCCAGAAGTCGCCGCTTGCTACGACTGCCACGGCTTCCACGACATCCTGCCGCCGTCCGACCCGCTGTCGCATCTTTCCAAAACCAACATCCTCGCCACCTGCCAGCAATGTCATCCGGGCGCCACGCAGAAATTCACCCAATACCAGCCGCACGCGAACCCGCTGGACGCCAAGAATTATCCCCTGCTGCACCTGGTGTTCTTGGCGATGACCGGCCTGCTCATCGGCACGTTCAGCTTCTTCGGCCTGCACACCATTGGTTGGGGCGTGCGCGCCATTTATTTGTATCTCGCCGACACCAAGACGTTCCGCGAGGCGAAATTCCAGACACAAGTCGGCGACGAATGGTTCACGCGTTTCGAGCCGTTCGAAAGATTCCTGCATTTCCTCGTCGTCACCAGCTTTCTCACGCTCGTCGTGACAGGGATGCCGCTGAAATTTTATTACACCGACTGGGCGAAATTCATCTTCTCAATCATCGGCGGGCCGGAAACCGCGCGTATGCTGCACCGCCTTGGCGCGCTCATCACATTCCTCTATTTCACGCTGCACCTTACCTCGCTCGCCAGCTTGGCTTGGAAAGGCCGCGGCCAGTTGCGGAATCCCGAAACCGGCAAGTTTGAACGGAAGCGCCTGTTCGCCGTGGTGTTCGGGCCGGACTCCATGGTGCCGACGATTCAAGACTGGAAGGATCTGGTCGCTCACAACAAATGGTTCTTCGGCAAGGGGCCGAAGCCGTCGTTCGACCGCTGGACGTATTGGGAGAAGTTCGATTACTTTGCCGTGTTCTGGGGCGTGGCCATCATCGGCGCATCGGGGCTGGTGATGTGGTTCCCGGAATTTTTCACGCGCTTCATGCCCGGCTGGGTCATCAACATCGCGCTCATCCTGCATTCGGACGAGGCCCTGCTCGCGGCGGGATTCATCTTCAGCATCCACTTTTTCAACACGCATTTCCGCATCGAGAAATTCCCGATGGACACCGTCATCTTCTCCGGCCGCGTCTCCAAGACCGAGATGCTGCACGAACGCAAGCGCTGGTATGACCGCCTTGTCGCCACCGGCAAGCTCGATGAATATCGCGTGCGCGATGAATGGTTCCGCTGGAAGAACATCGCCAAGACCTTCGGCTACATAGCCTTCATCCTCGGCCTCGTGCTGCTGGTGCTCATCATCTACGCGATGGTCACCCGGCTGGCGCATTGATACAGCGATGCAGCGAAGATGGCAGATAGCAGATGGAAGATGGCTGGGGCGGGCATGGCGGCGGGCGTTTTGAAAACTTCAAAGACCGCGCAGGCTCGTATCTGCTAGTATGGAAGGAATCACCATACGAAGCACCCCTACGACTTGCCCGCGCGGCCAAAGTGCGGTGGCTGAGTCTTACCGCATCACTAGTTTCATGTCTGGACTGCTGGACGACAACTAGGACATTCCTAGCAGGCTCACCACCGAACTTTCGCCCTCCAGGATGTTGGCACTCGATTTGAATATCCTGACTCTCTACTATTGCAACTCCAACGGCAATGCCACCTGAACAAACTGAACTGCCCCCAAAAATCGCCAGCGTTCCGCAAGAAGTCACGGGGCAGCTTCCGCGCGCAGTCATGGGTCGTGTGTCGTGGCGCGACACCTTCGCCGCGCTGAAGCATCGCAATTTCCGCTTGTTCTTCATCGGGCAGCTTGTCTCCCTGACGGGGACATGGATGCAGGGAACCGCCCAAGGCTGGCTGGTCTATCAATTGACCGGCTCAAAAGTCCTGCTGGGAACCGTCGTCGCTGTCGGCTCTCTGCCCATGCTTTTGTTCTCCCTGTGGGGTGGTTCAGTGGCCGACCGCCATTCCAAACGTAAAGTGGTTGTCATCACCCAGACCGGAATGATGCTCACGGCCTTCGTGTTTGCGGCTTTGGTCGGGAGCGGACACATTCAGACATGGCACATCCTCATGTTGTCCGCATTGGGAGGGGTGGCGATGGCGTTCGATATGCCCGCCCGCCAGGCGTTCATGGTGGAGATGACCAGCCGCGAACACCTGATGAATGCGGTTTCACTGAACAGTGCCATGGTCAACGGGGCGCGGGTCATCGGCCCCGCCGTGGCCGGTTTCCTCATGGCGTCCGTGGGGATGACATGGTGTTTTCTTTTAAATGGCCTCAGTTTCATCGCGGTTATCGTTGGATTGTTGATGATGCGCCTGCCCAGGTTTTTGGCACCCGCAGAACCGCACTCGACCGGACGACACATCCTCGATGGTTTCGCCTATGTGGCCGGTCAACGCCGCGTGCGAATTCTCCTGCTGCTTTTTGGCGTGGTGGGTATTTTCGGCTGGTCATACTCGGTGCTCCTGCCCGCCTATGCCACGGACATCCTCCATGTCGGGGAAAGTGGTTATGGCATGCTGCTCAGCGCAAATGGTGCGGGTGCGCTTTTGGGTGCGCTTACCGTGGCAACATGGGGCAGCCGGATCCGGCCACGACTCATGGTTTTCGGGGGGTTATGGATATTCTCGGCCACGCTGATATTGCTGGCCATCGTGCGCTGGTATCCACTGGTGCTGGCGTGTTTTGTTTTATGTGGCTGGGGGATGCTGCTTAATTTTTCAACAATCAACACTCTCATCCAGACCGGCGTGTCGGACGCGATGCGGGGAAGAGTGATGGGCATCTGGGCGCTGGTGTTCGGCGGCATGATGCCCGTGGGCGGTCTCGAATCGGGATTCCTTTCGCGCGCGGTTGGTGTGCCGTGGACAATCTCGGTGGGAGCGTTGATTTGTGCCGGTGCAGGTCTGGTGACGTGGCTGGCGGTCAGGCGCAATCCTACCACTCCCAATGGATGACCGAGTTCAATGGCGACCGGCAAGGCTCCTTCCCGGACTGGCATCAAACCGCGCCGTTTTGGCACAAATCCGCTCCAGACCGGCAATCCCTTGTTCTGTCAATCGTTCGGAATTCCCGGCGATTTCTCGGAACTTTTGGGAAAAGATAAGTTCTTTTGGCGAAAGATAATATCTTTTCACGAAAGTTCTCTTCTTTTGGCAAAAGAAGACTTCTTTTGACGAAAGATAATATCTCCTGGCGATAATTCTCTTCTTTTGGCAGAAGATAATATCTTTTGCTGAAAGATAAGTTCTTTTGGCGAAAATAATTATCTTTTGGCGATTTCCCCGAAGAAATCATTCAAAAAACCAATAATTCCGCAAATTGGCTATTTTTGACCACCTTTGAACACGGATGGACGCTTTCAGAATTCAGCTATTAGCCTTTGGCCAGCATCCGGCGAATCCGGTTTAACAGCCGTGCCTCGTTCTTGCGGGCTAGTTCATGCTCCCAACGGCATCAGACTTTTTGCCAAACCAGCCTCCATCTTCGGTAAGAACAGAACCGTCCGGCAAAACATCCACTGGCAAAATATAATCTTCAACCGTCATCGCATCATCAAAGTCTCGCTCGCCATCGAGAAATTGATGTAATTTTTCCATCACATCATCAGCGATTTCACACTGGGCGGCTTCGATGCTTGGATAAACGACCGGCATCCCCTTCTCGTCGTGCCATGCGGGAATCCGTCCTTCGCAAACTGTATCAATGAAAATGCAATAGCCGGAGGTATTCATAAATGCTGGAATACACCTGCCCAGGAATGACAAAAGCTGCAAGTATTTTCGGGCTTCATTTTTTAGCGCCTGTCATACACCATGCGTGCAATGGCATTGGCGCAAAAAACAAATAATCCTGAAATTACTTCTTTGCGCGCGTGGTATGGGGCCTCCATTACAGATTTTCTTAAAAGCCCGGCAGATATAATTTTTGCTCAATTAGCCAAACACAATGACTTCGACCTTATTTCCACACAGCGCGACGCGTGGATAGAACAAATCGAATTTCTGCGTGCTTCTCTGAAGGGCCTGACAGGAACACTGTATTTGGAGTTTAACATTCCGCGCATGGGACGCCGAATTGATGCGGTGTTGCTCATCGGTCCTGTGGTTTTCGTGGTGGAATTCAAGGTTGGCGAGAATGAATTCGAGCGGGCGGCAATCGAACAGGTGTGGGACTACGCGCTGGACTTGAAAAACTTTCACGAGGCCAGCCACCACACTTCGATCGTCCCAATTCTCATTGCGACAAATAGCAAAGAAACTAGATCAACCACACTTCAAGTAGATGCGGATAAAGTATATCACCCGATTCAGGTTAATTTGGAAGGTTTTCGCAATGCGGTTGACGCCGCGCTGCGGATAATCTCCGGCACGGCACTCGATGAAAATCAATGGACAAATGCACCATATCATCCGACACCAACAATAATCGAGGCGGCTCGTTCGCTTTACGCACATCACTCGGTTGAGGCCATAAAGACTTTTGATGCCAGCAGGCGTAATCTCCAAGTGACATCACGCCGCATCGAAGAATTGGTGGATGAGGCGCGAAAACTCGGACGCAAAATAATTTGTTTTGTTACCGGCGTTCCGGGCGCTGGTAAAACGTTGGTCGGTTTGAATGTAGCTACACGCCGCCGAAACCACGATGAGCCGACGCACGCAGTTTTTCTTTCCGGAAATGGTCCGCTGGTCGAAGTGCTTCGCGAAGCATTGACGCGTGACGAATTCAATCGGCGCAAATCAAAAGGCGAAAAAGTTCGCAAAGGAGAAGTCGGTGAAAGCGTGAAGGCATTCATCCAAAATGTTCATAATTTTCGCGATGATGCGTTGGAGACTTCAGTTCCGCCAATCGAACACGTGGTCATTTTTGATGAAGCCCAGCGCGCTTGGAATTTGCGGCAAACCGCCAACTTCATGCAGCGAAAGAAAAATCGAAAAGGCTTTTCACAATCCGAACCGGAGTTTCTGATTTCCTGCATGGATCGCCACAAGGATTGGGCGGTTATCATTTGTCTGGTCGGCGGTGGACAGGAGATAAATATTGGCGAAGCTGGAATTGACGCATGGCTGGAAGCGGTGAACACAGCTTTTCCACATTGGCACATGTATATTTCCTCACGGCTTACCGATAGCGAATACGCTGCCGGCAAAGCATTGGAGCGAATCAGCCAGCGCCATGACAAGCACCTCGATGATTGCCTGCATCTCGCGGTTTCGATGCGTTCATTCAGGGCCGAGAATGTTTCAGCCTTTGTCAAAGCCCTGCTTGATTGCGACAAAGAACAAGCTCGCGAGACGTTTGCCAAGTTTGCAAACCGCTACCCAATCACCCTCACCCGCGACTTAAATTTGGCAAAGCAATGGGTTCGCAACCACGCCAGAGGTTCGGAGCGGTTCGGACTTGTGGCGTCATCAAAAGCCCAAAGATTGAAACCACACGCAATTGATATTCGGGTAAATGTTGACCCTGTGCATTGGTTTCTGAACCCGCGTGAAGATACACGCTCAAGCTACTATCTCGAAGACGCTGCGACTGAATTTCAAGTCCAAGGTCTCGAACTCGACTGGGCTTGTGTCACGTGGGATGGCGATTTGCGCTTCACAGATTCCGGCTGGAGTTATCACGATTTTCGAGGCGACAAGTGGACCAACATTCACAAACAAGAAAATCAGACCTATTTACTCAACGCCTACCGCGTTTTACTCACCCGCGCGCGGCAAGGAATGGTGGTTTTTGTTCCTCATGGCGAATCCAAAGACCCAACCCGATCTTCCGCTTATTACGATTCGACATTCAATTATTTGGCTAAAGTCGGCATTCCGGTGCTTGAAGTAGCCGGCAGCCTAGGCACTCCAGCCAGTTGACTTTGGTTTCCGTCCCATTGCGCACCTAAACAGAATTCGACGGGGTTCCCTGCCTGCGATAAGCTGTTCATGCGTGAAAATGGAACCGCCACAGACGGTTGAACCGGTTGCCCGGCAAAAAAATGCCGCGGCCACCGGCCTGCTCGTCAAGGGCATGACGTGCGGCAATTGCGCGCGGCACGTCACCGAGGCGATTCAATCCGTCTCCGGCGTGCGCAGCGCCACGGTCTCGCTCGAAAATAAAAATGCCACCGTGCGCTGGAATCCCGGCGCGACGGCAAACATCCCCGCCGTCATCGAGGCCGTGAAAGCTGCCGGCTACGAGGCGAAGGAAATCCCGGCGGATGCCTCCAGTGCAAGCTCCGGGGAATCCAAACGCAAGAGCTGGCAATGGAATCTGATCCTCGGCATCGCCGTCACCGTGCTTTTGATGACTGGCGAATGGGCCTTCGGCCTCGCCATGACGCCGTGGTTTCAATGGCTTTCGTTCGCGCTCGCCGGCGCGGTGCAGGTTTTTGCCGGCGCGCAATTTTATCGCGGCGCGTGGAACCAGCTCAAGATCGGCAGTTCCAACATGGACACGCTGGTCGCGCTCGGCTCCACGACGGCGTTCGGCTACAGCGCGTGGGCGTTGCTGGCGGACATCGGCGGCCACGTTTATTTCATGGAGGCGGCCGCCATCATCTCGGTGGTCAGCTTCGGCCACTGGATCGAGGCCCGCGTGAGCGACAAGGCGGGCGGCGCGTTGAAATCGTTGCTGAACCTCGCGCCGCAAACAGCGAGAAGGATTCAGCAGCCGGAAGCCGGAAGCCAGAAGCCGGAAGGCCAGTTCCTCAACCTCAAGACACTTTCGTTTTTAAAATCGGAAACCGGAAACCGGAAACCGGAAATTGAAACGGAGGTTCCCGTTTCCGAATTACAGATCGGCGACCGCGTCGTGCTCAAGCCCGGCGACCGCGTGCCGGTGGACGGCGTCGTGACTGAAGGCGACTCTGCCGTGGACGAGGCCATGCTCACCGGCGAGTCCCTTCCCGCCGACAAGAAGTCCGGCGGCGAACTGTTCGCCGGCACGGTGAACCTGAACGGACGCCTCATCATGCGGGTGACCGCCACCGGCGAAACCACCGCACTCGCGCACATCATCGCCGCCGTCCAGCGCGCCCAGACCAGCCGCGCGGACATCCAGCGCCTCGGCGACCGTGTGAGCAGCGTGTTCGTGCCGGTTGTCGTCGCAGTTGCGATTGGCGCCGCGCTTTGGTGGGGACTTGCGCCGGCATCGGCGGGCCATGTGCACAACTGGCTCGCGCAATTTCTCTGGCATTCGCATCTGCCGATGGGCGCGGGAACGGCATTGATGATCGCCGCCGCAGTGTTGATTGTGGCCTGTCCGTGCGCGATGGGTCTGGCCACACCGGCGGCAATCATGGCGGGCGCGAATGCCGCGGCCCGGCGCGGCATCTTGATCCGCGACGGCGTGGCATTGGAAAAGGCCGGAAAAATCACGGCGGTGATTTTTGACAAGACCGGGACGCTGACGATTGGCAAACCGGAGGTGGCGGCGGAGCAAGAAGTCGGAAGTCAGAAGCCGGAAGTCAGAGTGTTGGCGGCGGCGCTGGCGCGAAGCTCGACGCATCCCATCAGCCAGGCCATCGCTAAAATCTCCA